>Ga0123357_10008930_pt1 | contig 12593 bp, 12 predicted proteins | sample TergutEmb28metaG_FD_89873 | JGI IMG/M metagenome (GOLD analysis project Ga0123357, IMG submission 89873) | Embiratermes neotenicus P4 segment gut microbial communities from Petit-Saut dam, French Guiana - Emb289 P4 | ecosystem: Host-associated > Arthropoda: Insects > Digestive system > Gut ... | reverse complement strand
TACATTTCGAAAAAGTGTCAAACCCTCGAATTTTGACTGTCCCAGCAAACTTCAAAACTCCATTAAACTTGACATTGACAAATACGTAACAACTAGAACTCTCCTTTGTATACGCTTACCGCATCTTCTTTCCTATTTTAACCTCTATTTGTCTCTTTTTCACTCTCTGTCCTGTAACCATCCTTCTCTTTGCTATTTAACTGACCCTTGTATCTCTTACCAGATGCTTCAGACCACCCTCATTCGGAAACATATGTATTTTTACATTTCAGAAAACGATTTTGGACCTTCTATAACTAAATAACTGTTCCCACCGGTTATACAGTTTTCAAAATGGATAAAAAACAACGTAATTATATTATTAATTTCTATAGCTAACTTTACATACACCGAAATACACACACATTATACTTTAGCAGTTATAACTTGCCGAAACATGTAGCAGATTTACTAACGTCCATGTGTATATATTGCGGTGCATGTAAAGTTGGTCATATAGATTAATAACTCTCTACAATGCACGGTGTATACAATATCAAAACTTACTTATAAGGTTGGAAACATAAATTTTTCCCAGTGCTGAAGTCAACATTGCGACGTGAAGGTGCGTGGGAAACTTCAGTTGCACACAGATAGACATTGATCGTAATGTTGCTGGAGGTATAGCGCCACACATTCGCACACATTATGTTCAAACTGCGCTTAAGCTGGCATTCATGTTTTTGCAGCGAAAAATGTCGTATCAATTTTTTCTTGCACATTCCAACATAAACTTGGCATGTACCTGGAAAATAATGTAGAAAGCTTTCATAAAAATTACACTATTAACACGGAATGTCTTGTTTAGTGTTTAGTTTAATTTGGATACAACAGTGGATAAGACGGATGGAGGTATAACACTAGCAACTGTTGGTTTATATTAAACATTACTTCGCTTCCGTGTCTTTGGAAGACGTTACAAATGACTGAATTCGAAGGACACTAGTCTCTAGTGTAGACAGCATGTAAAGAAAGAAAAAAGGCTGCACAAAACTAGGCAAGATTTACCGCCTTGTTTCTGAAGGACCTACCTAGTAACGATTATATAAACACGGACACATACAATACAAGAAAATCGGAATGGCCCTGCGGATGCTTCCTGTGATTTTCATATACTCCAAACAGGAGTCTATAAGTCGTATTATACAAAGAGAGTACAGCATGTCTTAGTTTATATATAAACGAGTACACCTAGCAGATCCAATGGATATTTGACTGTGCTTTATTTGTTACATTATAATTATATTGCACTCTGTACACTGTCTGAAATGTATTTTATGCACACATTGTTTGAGAAAGTGGACTTATATCCATCTGTAGGTCACAGGCTATATTTTTTGTCTCCAAAAGTAATTCTTTTCTCTTTCATTACAGTATTGGAATCTCGCGCCCAGCAAACGGCAGCAGGTGGCTCCCCTGGCGGTGACGTTGAGTCACTACCAAGTTATAATGTAGTGTCAGGACTACCAACGTATAATGAAGCGCTGGAACAGCTCCGACAAGTGCAGGAAGTAGGATCGGATACCAAAACCGTGGAGGTCCAGGCTCAGCATACGCAAAATAACCCTACAGACAATGACAACCGACAGCAGCCACCATTGGCTACATTAAATGTAACCGATTTATGCAAGAGTATAAATCCACAACTGCAATATGAATAAATGCAATTAACCTCGAAAAAATGTAGTATGAGGGCAGGAAGATGTCGACACAATTTATTTATTGTGCGACTCATTTAAATATACTTCTTACCACTTATGTTATGTCCACGCCCGCACGTATTCGCGGGCTTTACCAGCGTAAAGGCTATTTTGATGTATGTTAATAACAGAACACGCCATAAAGCACGATGTGTAGTGTCGAACCTTTATATTAACCCTTATCTTGCTAACGTGGAGAATATGGTGAGCTAATAACGCCAGCAGATGGCAGATTGGATTAACTCGGCGTTTAAAGGGTTTAGGTTTGGTTTGTAAGAACCCCGCATTCGTCAATACGAGAAGCGTGGTGCGTTATTCCGAGATCGAGCTGAAGCTGTCTGTTTGATGTTGTACGATGGTGGCGTATGAAAACTACGCTCATGTTTATCACGTGATCGTGCATATCATTAGCACTGATCCGTGTCATGCTGGTTTTGCGTCGCGGAGGTGTACGTGTCAACGCGTTGATTTTCGGCAGTGGAATACAAATCTTTTCATGATTTTATGGTTGAAGAATTGAATTCATTTAGTGTGAATGCATCCTGCTCTGTACCACTTGTGACAAATCATGGGACAGTTCTCTCAGTGAGTCAAACCCACTCCACCTTAACTGATGGCAGCGACGAACTGACACAAGCATGTGGCTTTTATCTTCCTCTTCTGCTCATTTTACAAGCCTGGGATCGAAAGAGGCTTGTAATGAAAATGACGCTGTTACACACAGATTCGAGACGCACACCAGCATCCAGAATGGCACCAACACGCCATCACTCATCACGTACTGCGCATTCACGATACGTGGTTAACAGACAAGGCACTGCATTCATAATGTGGGTAAGGAAAGAGCATTTTCTCATGTACTTGCCATGGGAAATGATGTAACACGTCAAGTATCCGCAATAAAAGCTCAAATGGTCTTGTAGGATTTTATATAATTATGGAAGCTGTACAGTGTGGGAAGTGAGACCGCCTGTAGGGGTCTGAGGTAATGTTGAAGTTTACGCATTGTGTGGGGGAATTGTTATGGTTGTATTGGCAACATGCAGTACAGTTGTGAGCACTCTTGTTGCAGAACGCAACATAGTGCATCCGGTTGCGAGATCTTCCGGCAGTTTGTCGTGTTTATTGTTGTAATGTTTCCCGTGTTAGCATTCTGATCGATTTATTCGATTGTGTAAATTACTTTGAACTGTAACGTGTTGACGTTTGTAAATAAAGTATTAAATATCAACACCATCACCAAACTTATTTTTTTTTTATCTTACTCCTTATTCCTAGTTAATTGGTGCGGTAGTGGAAGTGGAGTGAAGTTTGTCACAGCGACGGAAGGTAATAAAAACAAATGTGTGTGGACCGGGTACTTCGTAATACGTGAAGGATTACTGGGTGTTAGGTTTACTAGGTGTCACTTTGGAAACGGGTAAGTTGTTGACAGTTTTCTGCATAGAACTGTGTAATTTTCTTGCGTGCTAGATTGTGGTGTGTGAATCTGATATGCAAGTTAAATGCACAGTAAGAATAAGTATTTCCCATTTTTACTTTCGATGTAATTTTTGAAATAAAGAACTGTGTCTTGTGCAGATAGGTTACAAATTTAAAACCATGTAACTTTCCTTTGTGAATTTCGGCGCTTAATTCGAAGGTGAAGAACACAAGCGAACAATGGGCAGTAATCAGCTGTACAGCTTGACCTGGGGAGAATTTGGGACGTCCTTGGTCTCAGCAGTTCAGTTACTGCGTTGCCATGGTGATCTGGTGGATGTCACCTTGGCAGCAGGGGGGCGAAGTTTTCCTGCTCATAAGATTGTATTGTGTGCTGCAAGCCCCTTCCTGCTTAATCTTTTGAAGGTAAGAAAGAAGTTTCATGAAGTGTAAAAGATGCTGTATGGATATGTCATTGGTGCTTCTTTGATTTAGCTAGAAGGTGTTTAGACAGTTGCTTAACTCATTTCATTCTCACTGACACTGTAAGACTCTCTGAATGCAAGTAATTGAAATTCTGACAATTTAAAAACTACAGTAAAGTCTTGCAAGATTCTTAATGTGTAGTTGCTTGATTATTGTATAAGTGATGTAAACCAAAGTGCATACAAATCCTCTGTGTGCATCCTGTAAGGAGATGATGTAATCACTTCCAGCAGTTGTATTTTTTTTATGAAGATGTTTTCTGTCAAAGAATATGTTTTTTCGGTGACCTGTTATGCTGAGTAAGGTAATAGTGTAACAACAATGTAATTGATGCATTTTATTCTAGAGATGTGCAGGTACATATAGAGTAGTTTGGAAGATTTTTTATAGGTAATACAGTAGAGACATACTTAAATCGAAATGTATCAAATGATGTGGCTTCATATCCCAGAAGAATGAATATGTCTGCTACACCTCTGTGGATACTTGAAGTCTTATTCTGTCTTGTGTGTAAACACTACTGGTATAACAGAATTATTTTTATGAAGACTGTTACTACTAATAGCTGAGTGACTATAATTATAAGGTTTTCAGGTTTTCATTGTGGTTGTTCAAATGATAGGTGATTTTGGGTTTCTGACATTGTGTACTAGAAGTTTCTTCCATGATGTTGGAATGCACTTTGACTGCATGGTGTGAGAACCTGAAAATGACCATAATTGTAACTGTATCACCGCAGTTATATTAAATCACTGTCTTCAGTTGTCCCATATTTAACTTGATACAGGTGTGATAACACTTACTGCATCTATGGATCTTGGTATGCTGTCATTTATTGTCAGTATTGGAGTGGCAAATGTTCTGAGTGCATTCAATAAACAGTAGTAAGTACACGTGATTGCAAAAAAAGATGTTTAATCTGTGTGCAATGTTCACCCTGATGGCTGCAGATTTTCATGTTTGAAGAATACTAGTGTTGCTTTACTGTGGTTTATGAACAATTACACCTGAATATTGTCAGTATTAACATTCCATTTAATGTACATATGATTAGCATTTTGCTGACATATGAGTTTTGGATGTTGTACTGTTAAATAAGGAAGTGACATTGCTTGATTCCTTCAGAGCACTCCTTGTCAACACCCTGTGGTAATGCTAGCAGGAGTTACAGCATCTGATTTGGAGGCTTTGCTTGAATTTGTGTACCGTGGAGAGGTGAGTGTGGACCCTAACCAGCTTCCGTCACTGCTGCAGGCTGCGCATTGCCTCAGCATTCAAGGGTTGGCTCCAGGCACAATCAGTGGTGAGGTAAGGATTGATAGAAATTTGGTGTTTACTCTTGGGATAGTTTCTGGAGAATATTATATCAAAAACACACATTCAGATATGTGTGCATGTGTACAGAATAGTTAAGACGAACATGGCAGGAGTGTTTGAACAAGTGTGAATGATGCAGAGGTGTACTGAAAATCAAATATTCTGGGACGTTGTGCTGTGTTGGTTAGTAAAGCGTTACTGATGTTTTTAAAGATCTGAGTGCATTTGTCTTCAGGATCAAGTATTCCACCAAGAAGAACTGTTGGGTTACTTACCCAGAAGATGAAGGCACTATGACCCTTCAGATTGTTGGTAACCATGTGCTGTTTGACACAGAGTAACATTCCAGAATGCTTGAATCTTCAGTAACACTTCTTTGAGAATCTCAGATGTGTTTGAACTGCAGTGGTTCATATCTTCAAGTTCATTGATTCCATCCAGGTAAATACAGAACCAGTATTCTTGGATGGAACACAGTCACTTTGTTCCCAATATTTACTATTTCAGCATTTCCATTCATTCTAAAAATGAGTGTCATATAGCCACTGCAGTTGATAGAAGTCACCAAGTCAACCAGACATTATTATACAGAACTGTCTTAAGACCAGTAGTGACATATACCTCAGAAACATGGGTGCTGAAAGAAACCATAATTCAGAAATTTCTGGTCTTTGAGAGGAAAATTTTAAGAAGAATATTTGGGCCTACGAAAGAAAATCACATATGGAGGATTAAAAGTAACGAAGAATTAGATAAACTGATAAAACATAAAAATATATTTAATCATATTAAAGCTCAAAGACTAAGCTGGTTTGGTCACATACAAAGAATGCCGGATACCAGAACAGTCAAGAAGATATTTAATTGGAATCCAATAACTTAAAGATCACAAGGAAGACCCAAGTACTGATGGGAGGATAACGTCAAACAGGACATTTGCCAAACGAAGGTTAAAAATTGGATAACCTGTGTCCAGGATTGAGGGAAATGGAAAAATGTCATTGAGAAGGCTATAATTTTCAACCATTAAAGGAAATTCAGTGCCTGAAGAAGAAGAGAAGAAGAAGAAGAATAAGAAGTAGAAGAAGAAGTCAACCAGACATTAATCGGTCAATTATCATTCACTCAGTGTTAACTTCTTGTTAGAGGAGGTTTTCTTATCCTATAGTTTTACTGTTGTATGTAGGTGAATTGTGTGTTGATCTGTTGTTTATGTTTTGCAGAAACCAGAAGACATGAATCCGCTGCCATCTGCTCATGAGGCTCTAACGAGAGATGTAATAAATTCGTTCCTACCAATACGTAGGCGGAAGCGCACCAAGCGAAGGAATTCATCAGGTTTGTTGAAAATGTACTTGTTTTGGCTTAATATGGTAGCTGTTATGTTGTGAGTCATAGCATTGCTATCTGTTCACAAAACATTATGTGTACATTATTTGCAATTGTGTTCCATATTTGGGAGGCACCAGGCTTGAATTTAAGCCCACATTTTATTATGATTTCCCACAGTTTCCCCATGCAGGTGCTATGTTTTTGTAAGATGCTAGGTATTGGGTACAATTCCAGATTTTATCTTTTGTATGAACAGGTTCAGGTGGAAAGTGGGCACGCCAGGATAATATGGCAGCAGATGCAGAGAACAGGCCTATGGAGCATCAGAATGCCGGAGGAGGGGGTGGAGGTGGTGGGGTTTCATTGCCACCAGAGCAAGATGTCCTTGCTATTCCCGATGTGCCACGCAAAGCTGAAGATAGTGAAAGTCACACACAGACTGGAGAAGATACAGGTAAATGTGTAATATGACTGTTTTTGTTAGCATGTTTGTATATGGGTAATTATGGCTGCAAACAGAGGTTTTGTGTTGCTGTAAACTTTGCCATTCATCTGGAAGTTACTGCTGATTGTATGCTGTGCTTAATATGCCATTTAGTGACTTGGTACGTCCGTTTCTGTTCCGAGCTATTTACTTGTACACAACACTTTTTTCTTTTCTGAAGTAGTGACTGCTGGTACTGATGCTCAGTTTTAGGCTGTGTGTTGAAACGTGCACTTTACGGGCAGATGTCTCATTTTTGGCAAGTTTGTCACTACACAACATCTGTTTGTTGAATTTGACATTCAGGTGACTGTGCATCATCATAAATTCTTATAATAAAACCAACTAGGTGCACTAATTCCTCAAATTTATTTTTGGAATAAGACTCTACATGTTTCGGACGGTTCCTCTGTCTGTCATCAGCAATGGTATATGTCATACAGGTTTGCTGACAGCTGTCAGCAAACCTGTATGACATATACCATTGCTGTGTGTTCAGTGAAAAACTCCTAATGATGGACAAAGGAACAGCCTGAAACATGTAGAGTCTTATTCCAAAAATAAATTTGAGAAATCGGTGCATCTAGTTGGTTTTACTATAAGAATCTGTTTGTTGGCGTGCAGACTGGTGCATACTGGCTGAAAGAAGGTACTGCTCTTATGTACTGTGTATATCCTGTGCGAAAATTATGTCATTATCATGTTGAACAGTTTGTTATATAAAAAGCTAAGGTGCAGTTTCCTCTGTCCACACCATGAAGGCATGTATGGGGACTAGTGGCATTGCTACACTCATTCTTCATGTAGGTGCTGAATGGTGGTGTGTTGTCAACTTTATGCCTCTTGGCACCCATTGAATAGGAGGCTGGTTGGGCTCCAGAGATGTTCTGAATATTTCAGAGAATGAGAAGAATGTCTTGCTCCTTCCTGGATTTGAACCGAGATCATCCAGACATTAGTGTGGTCACAGTATTGACTGCCCTATCCTGGCTGTTGTATGCTGATATACACCATATTTTTTAATTTGGCACTGCTCTTAAGGCAGTTATTGTTATCATGTCTGGCTTAGCATGTATGGAAATAAAAAGGAGGACACAAAATATGTGTTAAGCCAGTCAGTCACTGGATAGGAGAACAGCCAGTTGTTGAAATGTTGAATGTGTCGTATATAATTCGGTGGACAAAGGTCAGTGCAATACTGTATAATGAAATAGCTGTTGCCATAAACCTTTAGAAAATTACAAGGCAATATGGCGTGGCTTCCATGTACAGCTAGTACGAATGCATTGTGATAGGTACTATAATGTACACAGTATAGGCAGTCCTGTATTATAACCTTCTACTCCTAAGGTCCTTGCTTCTGTTATTTTATGGGCTACTCTGTGTGATGTTTTGCTTGCAGAGAGTGCATGTACTGTCAGTGCACAGGGGAGGTTGCTTTTGTCTCACTGTTTGTTAGCATGTTTCATCTGTGAACTATGAAATAGATTTTGTTCATCTTGGCATTGGGTAGTCTACATTGAAATTTAATGTGAGAATGTAATTTCCTTTTCTGTATGTAGAACCCTCTGCATTGCATTAGATTCTGATGAAATTTAATTGATTTTCTCAGTGTAGCTTACTGTAGAAACGGTTGGATTCTGACGTAAAGGTAGATTGACTTAAGCTCTACATTTTACATTTGAAGATTTTTGGGTGGTATAATTATTTGATGAAGTGCAAAGAAAAATATTTTGTGAATGTGTGCAGCGTGATGTGGCTGTGCTGTGATACCTTTGTATCTGCAGAATATAAAAAAATGGGGGACATGAAATAATAGCAATAACTGTATGTTGAAACTGGTATTTCATTTATGCAACTCTATTGCTGTATCAGCCTTACAGTGATGTGTCCAGGTTGAACGTCATCTGGCGTCATCAGGTCACACGTTACGTAAGCTGTAAGACTCTGTAGTTGCTGCCCCTATTTATCAATAATGACATCTCATTGCTTTTAAAATTTTTATCTAAATAGAACCAGTTTTAAGATTGTGTTCTAGTGTGGAAATACCTAGTTTAATCCTTGTATAATATAAGATTTTATATTTGACATTCAGAGGATTGTGTATCGTGATATATTCTCATAATAAAAACCAAAGAGATGCAGTATTTCTCAAATTAATTTTGGTATAGAACTCTGCATGTTTCAGACAGTTACTGTCCATCATCAGGAGTCTGGTACTGTATACACAGCAATAGGTGCTCGTCATACAGGTTATGCTGACTGTCTGCTAGCAAGATGAGATCTCGCTAGCAGACAGTCAGCATAACCTGTATGACAAATACCTGTTGCTGTGTATACAGTGCTAGACTCCTGATGATGGACAGTAAACATGTCTGAAACATGTAGAGTTCTGTACCAAAATTAATTTGAGAAATAGTGCATCTCGTTGGTTTTTATTATAAGCATAAGATTTCATGTTGACTTCTAGGTTTTTTTATGTGTGATATAAAATACTCGTATGTTAGAGTGAGGTTAAAATGTGGGTATTAAATATAATTTTAAGTCATGATATAGTTGAAAATTTGTCATTAGTGGAAACATGGATGTGCTCTCTTTACCATATGTTGTCTAGTAGAAACCTATGTATGGGTTTACATGTATATTCTTCGGTGGTGTGGCTGTGTGATGACCTGTTGAGTGTCCCTGAAGCATGTCGTCACCATATGAGTGATACAGCAATATAGATTTTTGTAAATGAAAAACTAATCTCAGTATATAGTATTTCATATGGTGGGTTGCCTTGCATGAAACAGCAATTATGTTTGAGGAATGGGTGCCCCATTAGAGGACATTTTTGCACACTTATTTTGTGTTGCATTGTGAATGGAGTTTGAAATTAAATGTCATGTTCAGTTTTGAAATTGAAGAGGATTGGGTAACGCTGAAAAAATCAGAACTTCTTAAAGTATTATATGTAGGGTTTGAGCAGTGTATTTTAATGGCAACTACTTTTACTACAAATGTTCCGTGTAACTAGCTACATTTGAATCATTCTCCATTCTCCCAAAACAAAGGATATAAAAATGTTTTACCATAAGTATGAAATATTATTGTAAGCAAAAGAATTGCTGCCTCCTACACAAAAGTGCCATTTTTTTTGTTGAATAACGATGATGAAGGTAAACATGTCTCTTTTTGCGCTTTTGTGACTTTGCAGAATTTAAGATAGATTATGCTTAGTTTTATGAATACAGTATGAATGTGAGTTTTGAATAAATTTTTGTATCTTGTATCATACCTAATGTTTTATGTGGCTGTAAAACTAGCTCCTTGACTAGAAAACAAGAATGCTGACAGTGTTTGGGAACAAATTTGTGGGGAAAATGCTTGGATCCAGGAGTAGTAATAAGAGCGTGAAAGTAATTACATAATGAATGGCAGTATAGTTGGTGGTGTTTGCCAGATCTGAGTATAAATCAAATTGACGGAGATGAGTGGCATGCAGAAGGGAGATGGGAAGTCAATATAAGGTGCCAAAAATGGTGAAGAAAGGAGTTGACTTGGGTGGGTAATACTGAAGATATCAAAGAAATAGGGTATGAGAGTGTGGATCCAATTTAAGTGACCTGGAATAAGATCATTGGTGGAATTCTGTGAATGTGATAATGGACCAACTGCCACTCTAGAGACCAGGCAGTGTCTGCATCACCTGAACAACAGCTCTGTATTTTTCTAAAGGTAGTCTTTTACCATCTGGATTTGTTATTCTGAAAGATTCAGAAATTATAACTTCCATCCAAGTTTCAGTCAGATTTCAGTTGAACACAAAGTTGGTTGATTTTGTTGATTACATAATATATAAATTATTAGTATGTTATGACTTTAATTATAAACATACAAACACGTAATTTAAAGCTTTTATGGTGACCAAATTCAGTACTTGCCATTCAACTACTTGATGTGGCTGGTAGCCTGAGAACATTTTATCAGACACAAATGTGCAGATTTACACACACACACACACACATCGCACACAAATAATTTTTGTATTATTAGAGAAGTTGTAGATTATAAGTGTGACATAGTCATGCTTCAGCTGCAGTAAATGTAAAATGATGTAAACAATCCTTTCGTCCTCGTGTAAATTCTTTTTTGTAACAAAGTTAGAAATTTTGTTTTCTGTCTCCCACTTTATATTAAAAAGCAAGTGTAGCATACAATTGCTACACTTTAGTTATAATTGTGACTATTGTCATTCCTGGAAGTATATAATGGTACTGTAACAAAGTAATGTGAGTTACATAAGCTGAGGATGTTAAACAGTGGTTGTTTTAAACTTCCTGTGGTTAAAGAAAGACCACAGAAAAGCTTAAGGCTGCCATCTGTTGGTGACACGATGAAGTACTTGTGCAGTCAAAGAGCACCATTTGGAATGTCTTGGAGATGTGCTGTGGCTATTTAGATGGAATATTTGACCACATTGTGGAAATGACTAGTTGACGGTGGGTTCAGGGCCAGAAATGTGAAAGTGGCTGAACTTTAGGTAGGATAGATTTTATTGAGTAATAGCTGATGATTGTGGTGTTGGGTGGTGAAGTATTTTGTTAAGGTGAGCTACATAAGTAAGCTGTGTAAGATGGTCTTTAGTATTATTATATGAAAGATCGATGCAGCGATATTATATCACATATCAAGTTAAGGCAAAAATCTTATGTTTATTGGACCATGCGTCATCTTGATAGTTGAATAAAGAGAGACCAACTTGATGTCACTTGCTTTATTATTTCATTATTTAATGCTCGACATGTTTCAGATGTTAATACATCCATCCTCAGGAGCTTGCGACTTATTTGTTGTTATTTCATGGGTTATATTGCTCTGGTTCGATGTGTGTTGGTGTTACATTGTGGTTTGGCTGTGGTGGTGTGGTATCCGTATGCAGGCTGAAGCACTGTATACGGATACCACACTACCCGAGCCAAACCACAACGTAACACCAACACACATCAAACCAGAACAATACAACCCACGAAATAACTCAACAAATAAGTCGCAAGCTCTTGAGGATGGATGTTTTAACATCTGAAACATGTTGAGCATTAAATAATGAAATAATAAAGCAAGTGACATCAAGTTGGTCTCTCTTTATTCAACTATTAAGGCAAAAAATATAAATAAAATATCACCGTCTTGTGTCATATCATTATGTCACAAGACATCATAATAATGGCAGGCACTCAGTGCAGAACTCTCTAACCTATTTCAAAAACTCTGGAATATATATTGCATAGTAAGATTATTACTGATGATTCACATCTTTTGGGATCTTATGCTGTGTCAGCTGGTAAATAGTTGTGGACATTTTTAAGGCCTTGTGAGCCTTTGGAACACTGGTAACTGTTTTCCAGTTCCCATAGGGTAACACCAAGAAGACTTGACTTTTCAACAGCACCCTTGTTGGAACCTCATTTTTGCAAGACTGTTAGTCTTGTTAATATGTCTGACAGGTTCCCTATTAGGAATGGTTTGAAACAAGGAGACACTCTGTTACCAATGCTTTTTAACTTTGCTTTAGAGTTTGCCATTAGGAGGGTTCAGGTAAATCAGGATGGCTTGAAACTAAATGGTACACACCAGCTTCTGGTTTATGCCGATGATGTTAATGTACTGGGAGGAAGCATACATATTCTAAAGGAAAATGCAGAAGCTTTAGTAGCTGCTACTAGGCAGATTGGACTGGAAGTAAGTGCTGATAAAACTAAGTACATGGTCATGTCTCGAGATCAGAATGCAGGACGAATTCACAGTGTGAGGATTGATAATAGTACCTT
>Ga0123357_10008927_pt1 | contig 12595 bp, 7 predicted proteins | sample TergutEmb28metaG_FD_89873 | JGI IMG/M metagenome (GOLD analysis project Ga0123357, IMG submission 89873) | Embiratermes neotenicus P4 segment gut microbial communities from Petit-Saut dam, French Guiana - Emb289 P4 | ecosystem: Host-associated > Arthropoda: Insects > Digestive system > Gut ... | reverse complement strand
CTTCTGGTAATGCCCGCCGATGTTGCTGCTGGCCAGCAGCAACATCGGCGGGCATTACCAGAAGCTGTAGTTACAGTGATGTGCTCCTGATGATGGGCGAAAACGTTGCCCGAAACATGTAGAGCTGATTAACGTAAATAAATCAAAATATTTGCATCTTGTTGGTTATCAATTGTAATTAAACACATATTTTGTTTGGCGCAGAAGTGTAACTGCAAGTATATATAATAAGCAAATGACGTCAGCGCACGCGGCGGCGCGGTTGATTGAAACACTAAGCTAGAAGCCGGAAAGTCGCGGTTCGATTCCCGATGGTGTCACTGCAATATTTCATTAACGTTATTCTTCCGGCCTCACTACAGCCCTGGGGTCAACTCGAACTTTAACAGAAATGATTACCTGGCGGGTAAAGGCGGCCGGTGCACAGGGCTGAAAACCTTACCACCTCCACGTGTCGATCGTCTGAAATTCCGGAAGCCTCAACCTCCTGGAACTCCCACGGCCTGTCTAGGCCTGAAAAGGTATTTTTACCTTTACCTATTTAATGACGTCTCATTTTTAAGTTTCCCTGAAGAAGACTCTTTTTCTATCGAAACACGTATGTGCAGGAATATGAATTAATGTTAATTAAATTATGTGTGTGTAATATGGTAGTTATTTATCGCCTGAAATCTGTAAATGTTCTGAAGTCTGTTTATAAGAGACATTTCTCAGAAAATTCCGAAACATATTAGTATTTATCATCCCTGTTGCACCGTGAATTTCGTAGAATCACTTTAATTATCACCAACATATGCACTTACATAAAATTTCGCATTAAAACGCTTAAAATCGCTCCGACATGTTTCGATCCTAAGATCATCCTTAGGGAGCTACGTTGTTCCTTGCTAAAGTCATTTTAAAACATTCAAGTGTAATTTATATTACAGACATGCTGTCACAACACCCTGTTAATATAAAGGAATTTTTTGTGAATGTTTTTAAAATGACTTTAGCAAGGAACAACGTAGCTCCCTGAGGATGATCTTAGGATCGAAACATGTCGGAGCGATTTTAAGTGTTTTAGTGTGAAGTTTTATGTAAGTGCAATTGTTGGTGACAATTAAAGTGATATTGGTATTTGTTGGTTTCCTGTAACATAAGATGCGGTATCACAATAGTCTACATTGGTCAAGCATTAGAACAATTGGATCTTGATATACAAGAACTGCACACATTCTCTCACATAACGCGCGAGTCGATTAAGCACACTCATTTCAATCCTCAGAAGTAACGGACACAAACAACTTCAAAACATGTCCTGAATGACTTGGAAAACAAAACTAAAACCGAAACCATTAAGTAACATCGTGGATAAGAAGAAATAACATACCACTCGACACGTGGACCCCACAAACAACTAAAAATTAAAAATACTTCCTACCCTGCCTTAGCAATCCATCTCGGTAGATTCCTTATTCCCCCGTTGCGTTGAGTGCTAACTGCGTTCCATTTGAAACTTTTACGGTAACTGCTACGCTTGAAGTAATGAAACAGCCTTTAGATTTACTGTAAAGACTGAAACAGCGCGGAGGAACAGCACCAAACAGACAATATATCTTGAGAAATGCCTGCTTACAAATGGCTTTTTCTTGTACACGGAGGGAAGGCAAAAATTATGCAGATCGTTCGTAAGACACAAAGGTTTCATATAAAATCAATTTTACAAAAAACAAAAAAAAAGTTTTTCCTCTCTGGATGTGTCACATTTGCTTCTTGCTGCCGTTAGCTTTGAGACTAATGAAATTTAAGTTTTCTTTTCGTGCAGAAAGAAGCAGTATTGGACGGAATTCAAAGAATGAGTGCAGCCATGTCATAAGCGAAAGGGCTTCAATTCAACTACAGACTCCGAATGTGAGTGTAAGAAAGACACTGGATTAGGAGGCACGTGAGGTAACGAAATCACACGGGAAATTCCAGCTGCTTCTTAATTACTTATTACACGCGACTGGCTCACTTTACTGCAGATGAAAGGCGGAGACGCTGCCTTTTAAATACGTGATTTACACAGTCTTCAGATCGAAAGCTGAGCAACGTCGGCAAGTTGCATCTTGGTATGCCCACAAATTATCATACGAATACTTCGTACAAAAGAGCCCCGAGTTGTCCGAGAGTAACCGACACCAGCCGACGGTGCCACCACTCAATGCGTAGAATTTATATGCATGCAAAATACGATTTCTTTGGAATAAAGTCTATGTAACGACACCAGTGGGGGGTGGGAATTGGAAGCACGCATGGGGCAGAAAAAATGTAGTCTACGTACAACTGTAGTCTCACACCTGAAAGATAGCCCACCTGGAAGACCTGTGTGCAGATTGAAAAATATTAAAATTGATCCTAAAACAGGATAACGTTATGGATTTGAATCATCTGCATTAGATTTGACGGTCGGACAGCGAAGAATTGCAGTTAAGCTTCTCGACGCATAGTTTAGTAGATACGGGAAAATCTTTATAAAAAAAAATTTAAATTAGTGATAAACTATTAAGCTCGTCAGTATGTCATTTTTCAAGCATCTGGTAATTTAGTACTATATTCAGATAGGTCCCTATTCTCCTAAACACTGTGTCCTAAAAAGAACCTAAGAGGCCCCTACTCTCACCACCGCGTTCTCAACAGAGCCAAATAGACCCCTTCTGTCCTAAACATTGTGTTCTCAATAGGCCCAGTTAGGCCCCTACTCTCCTCATCACTGTGTTCTCAATAGGTCCAAACAGGCCCCTTATCTCCTCACCACTGCGTTCTCAATAGGTCCAAACAAGCCCCTTTTCTATCGCCTCATCACTGTGTTCTCAGCAGGTCCAAAGATGCCCCTTATCTCCTCATCACTGCGTTCTCAATAGGTCCAAACAGACCCCTTATTCTCCTTAACACTTAGTTCTCAATAGGCCCCAACATGCCCCTATTGTGCTCGACGCTGTATTCTCAATAGGGCCAATTAGGCCCTACTCTCCTCAGTACTGTGTCCTCACTACGTCCAAATAGGCTCCTACTCTTCCACCACTGCATTCACAGTACACACAATCTCTATAACTCAGAACACTCCTCTGTTACCGGAAGAATCCAGCTTCATTGTGCTATGATCATGACGCTTTCTCTGCACTGTGTTTAACAGCTCAAGCACAGGGGTAGTTTGCAAAGGAGCTCTCATAGCACTGCGACTACGGCACGTATATGATACGAAGAGAAGCTATTCCCGAGGGACTTCGGCGTCTTTGATTGCACAGTTGCTGGCTTAACTCGTTCATGAGTGCTCCCAAAACAAGACGGTACCACTAATCAGTGATATAACGTAGTCATCAACGAACATGAATGCAACAAAGCAACGCTTTGATCCTTCATCCTCGTCGGGTTGCACTTGATTGTCTACATGTTCTGGCTGTCTTAATACGGCTGCGCTCACAGACCATACAGCTCAGTGGGTAACAGGTCTGACCTACGAGAAAGAAGAAAGACATATTCTAGATGGCAACGGCTACATTGCGGACAGCACCCTCAGCCGGCAAGTAGTGTCCTGGTATCGAGTCCTGGTTGGACCATTCATAAGTCAATCAGGAAGAGCGGGACACTTTTTAAGGCATGTTCGTTAAATCGCGAAAGTGTCATGACTCTCCGTCCGTCTGTCTGTCTGTCCGCATGGAATAACTCGGCTCCCACAAGACAGATTTCAATAAATTTGGTATTTGAATATTTTTCGAACATCTGTCTAGCACATTCATGAATCTGATACGAATAACGGGTAATTTACACATATAAATACATGACATTACCTCCTTGAATTCTTCTTAAAATGAGAAATGTTTAAAAAAAACGTTGTAAACAAAATAAAAAAACACACTATATACTCAATACTTTTTCCCCCCGTAATTCGTGCCGTTTATGTAATAATGTGAAAGAATATGGTACAGCCGGAGAGTCCACGGATGGCAAAATAATAGGGCGCATGTGCATTGCATGCTTGATACCTTAAGCTACAAACACACTCAGAATATGTAATACTTATTGCTTTCCACTGCAACAATGGTTACACGAACGCGACTCGATGTTACGCTATACGTACACTTCCTGTCATGTTCTGTCTGAGAAGAAGAGAGATCTGACTTGCAAAAATAAGCAAGTGCCCTGAATTATCAATGAAAGCAATTCATGTCTTCTCAAGCTGAGTCCGTAGACAGTCCTCATAATGAGAACAAATCAGTCAACCTGTCTCTGCTAACTGTAAACCCATCATGACAGTTTTGTTTCCGATTTTGTTTCTGAGTCTGAAACAACCTTAGAATCTACCGAAATTTTTATCCGAGGGGCACAATGAGTTCTTTACTCGGGGGGAAATAAGAGACGCAATAAGTGGCTGAAATACAGTAACATTACCGTATCTGAAAACTATAACTATAACTATTCTCTTAAAAATCGGCTTGTTTTAACTTATAAAACTGCGATGTGCAATAAACACGGTGCATGTTAGGAGTCGAGCGCCGTCATGCCAAAAACGGCCACAGGGAAGTAGTGATATGGTTTGTCAAATAAAATACTGTTCCTGTATGAAGCTGGCAAGGAATACTTAGAGATTCGACTCCTTTCCCTAAAAGTCTTGCCGACATGGTGCTTACAAATTATCGGAAATTAGTTTTACCCATAAATTGAAGGCATCGTGAATGAGATTTCGTCATGAGAAAAGCACGAGTTTCTGTCTTCATCCGATAATGATTCAAGCCTTAGAGACACCGCTGCTCTGAAATACACAAGTTCATACACCCGTCTGTTTAACTTTAAACCGAATATGTGCTACTAAACATCTGATTCAAAACAGACAAGACAGGTAACGTACGTATAAACGTAACATTGAGGCACGTTTGCGTAACCCCTGTCGCAGTGGAAAAGCAGCCTTGTTTATCCAACATGTAATGTGCATGCGCCGTATTATATTGTCACATGTGGCTTCTCTGGCTTTACCGTATTTTTAACGCTGTCTCATAAACGACATGACTTTCGGAATAAAGTTATTGAACACAAAATGTGTGTTTTGATTATCTCTACAACTTTAGTCCGAAACATTACTGATTCTAAGAAGAAGTGAGCAAGATATCATAACATATCACAAGCCGAAACATCGCGGATTCGATTCCCGATGGGGGCATCGAGGTTTCTCATTGACTTTATCAACTGAGTCGACTGAGTATCTAACAGAAATATCTCCTGGGGGTACACGCGACGGACGGACTGGCAACCTTGACACCTTCCTGTGCGAACTGTCTAGAAATTCTGGGGGTCTCAACCTCCTTGAGCCCAAAGGGCCTGTACAGGGATAACTTTGTTTTTATCTGTATATGCCTACTTAAATATATGCTTCTCCGTGGTCTGGGAGATCGCACACGAAAACAGAAAGTTCTATGCAAATAACGTGACTTAAATCCGGTTACAGCTATAATAACAGATAGAAAGAAAAGCGAGTCTTCAGAATCTGGAACATGGCAGTCGTCTTTTGCAGTTATGACTCCAAGAAAATTTCATGTACAATTTCTTGACAATGGGGCAACTTGCAACACATCACTAGTAAAGCAAAGGACTTTATCACCTTCTAATAAACACAACACCACACTACAAAATCACAACGCTTCGGAAGCTCCTGCTTTCTTCATCAGGCGAACCAACCTGATCAAGAAAGCAGTAGTTTTCGAAACGTCGCGTGTATATAGTGTGGTGTTTCATCAGACAACAGGAAAAGCGCATTTTATTTACTAGTGATTTATTTACACCGGCTATTATATATGACGTTTCACCGCAACTCCGTTATTTACAAATTCCAAATAAAGCTCGCTGCTTCGTTACATGCACGCAGTGTATGTGTCGCTCTCTATTTGTATGCTCTCAGCGTATTCTTCTGTCATGCGTTTCATCTCCGGACAGTTCGCCTTAGTCTTTTATTCGTAGCTATGAATATTATAAACATATTTCGTGGGTCCAGAGGAGGCAGCTTGGTGTCCAATACACAGACTACAAGAATCAAGGACTCTCAGGTGAATCAATGCGACTAACTCTATTACGAAGAGTCCTATTTCAGAAGCTACTGGAATTGCCCAAGGAGGTCCGACCTAAAAGGAACCCCCAGAATTTGAGAATTGTGTGCCCCTGACGTGAGATACAAATGCAGTCAACATCTCCCCAAACTGGCCGTCTAAGATTAATTTAACCTTGTAAGTCAACGTACTACGCACAAGGTAAAGTGATCCCGTTGCAGGCCCGGTGTGGCCCAGAGGGTGGGTAGAGGTATAGCTCTACTCTTCCATTACCGCGGCACTAGAAGGGGGTGAGTGGTCAGCAGCACGCCCCGGCCGCACTTTACCTCCGGGAAAGGCACGGTACCCATTTTACAGGAGGCTGGGTGGGCCCCAGGGCCGGTCTGGACGGGCGGAAAATCTCGTCCCCACCGGGATTCGATTCCGGACCGTCCAGCCCGTAGCTCAGTCGCTATACCGACTGAGCTACCCGGCCCACCTATGTACTACGTATACATTGTGATATTTTATTTACAGGCTTTCAAAATAAAAATTTTATCCGGATTTCTCATATCACCCGTGCGTGCAGCATGCTCCAACGATCTCATAGTCCTTGAAGCTTCTCTCCCAGAACGTGTTGCTGTGTAGTCTGGTACATTAGTGTCAACGTTAGGACGAACCTGCTGCGCCCACCTACTATTCTGAAGACCGAAGCATCAGGTTCCCCAAAACCTTGGTATTTATCTACCAGACTATACGGCGTCATATACCACGAAGCCGTAACGTTAATAGTTCCGTTGTCGGTCTCCAGTTAGAGTATCACCTGCAGACTGCGTCAGCAGGAATGCTACCGCTGCACTCGCATGCAGACAGTAGAGAGAAACGGTATAATTTTGCATCACAACAAACTGAGGGCATGAAGGGTATATTTGGCACACAGCGCTAAAATCATGCGCAAAAAGAAAAGGCAAATACGTATCAAAGCTTGCTACAACGTACGAAGCTAGCATCTGGTTCTTCAATGTGCCAACTACAAGCCCACATATTCCCACTGGCACGAGACTTTACAGCTGCAATAAATGTGTTTGTAATTATGATACTTTCATCACGGAGCAAGAATAGCTACTACACTTTCATTTTACTGTTTCAAGGCAGTCGTTATTATTTCCAAAGGAAAATTACATCACATTAGTAGTTTCACAGTCACGTGTCTGTCAGTTAACATCAAATTTAAAGAAACGGGTTGCGAGTGTGGATTGGATTAATCTGGCCCGAGACAGGGAAGAGAACTGCGGTCTGGGGAAAACGGTAATGAACCTGGGAGTTCTATCAAGGATACGGTTATTACTAAAGGCGACATGTATTTCTCTGTGAAGTATTTCCGTGGGGGACAAGGGCTCGCCTATATTCGGTAATATACGGTAATTCGCGTAATTAACGCAAATGTAAACAGGGTGAATTTATATAATGGCACATAGCCTATCCAGGTGACCGTGCGCTCGATGACGTAGGTCTGCAGCCGATCGATTGCTGGTAACGCGGGGTTCGAATCCTGCTGAAAGCACGTATGTTCGTCTCTTGTGTTCGTTCTATGGGAAGCGGACTCTGCGACGAGCTGCTCAGTCGTTCAGAGGAGTGTTATCGGGTGGGTGGGTAGGTGTGGGTGTGGGTGTGGGTGTGGGTGTGTTTGTGTGTGTGTGTGTGTGTGCGCGTGTGCGCGTGTGCGCGTGCGTGCGTGTGTCTGTGTGTAATCTAGAAACCTCAACAACGAGGCGGCCTAGGCCCGATTTGGGCTGTTGCGCCACAAATAAAAAAGGATTTTTTTTAGAATACATTAGAGGAAAAGAAATTTTTGCTACAACCAGAAGGAAGAATATACGACTATATTAACTCTGAAAGAGTTGCTCATATTATTTATATGAAGGTACAGCTGTCTGTGTGTTTCATTAAGAGTTGCCACACGAAGGCGGAAGTGGGAATTGTGGCCTGGCTCCGTGAGTTCCTCAACCTTGTAGCGAAATGATATTACCGCTTATTTATCCACAGTTAAAATTCAATTTACTTAAAGTGTCATTTTGATCTTCTTAATGCGTTACCCCTCTTACAGAAACACTACATTTCAGTCCACTTTTACAATACGTTCACTCAAAAAACACGAAACGGTTAAAACTAAAACAAACTCTTTATTTTATTAAATCCCGTCAAAGACGTGGACAGGCCCTTAGGGCTCCTGGAGATTGAGGCGCCAAGAATTTTTAGACAGTCGTCACATGAAGGCAGTAAGGTTAACAGCCCGACGCACCGGCCGTCTTTACCCCCAGAAGATACAACTGGTACTCATTTCTGTCAGACTGAGTCGACCCGTGGGCCATAGTGCGGCCGGAAGGATTAAGTCAATCAAAAATCCCAATGACGCCATAGGGAAGGGAGCCCGCGACCGTCCGGCTTGTACCTCAGTGCCTTAACCAACTGCGCCGCCGCGTACACCAAAACAGAGGCCCGACAAAACATGATCTTCTGCGACACGAACCGTGTAGCCTGACAGAAATTCGCCGAAACTTCGAACAAACATTTCACCTCTATCTTCAGGGTGGATCTATGCTGAAGACGAAGGCAGATCGTTCATCCAAAAATTCCGTCAGTTACTACTTAAATACATGGTACCACACACCAGAAGAGAGAGTATTCTTCATTCTCACCTCCGTGGGAACCTTGAACTCATATCCATCTTCGGTACAGTCAGTTCCGATATTACTGGGGTTTCGTTAACGCAAAGTGGCTACAATGCGACTGATGGATGTGTGACCGCTGTTTGTATAACGCGGACTTTCGCGGACGCATGTTAGCTGTTAAGCGATTTCGGCGAACAGTGTGAAGATACCGCACCAAACATAATAATAATAATAATAATAATAATGCAAGTGAAATGTGAAAGCAGCAAGTGATACCAGCAATAGTACGGACAACTACAGCCATTTCAAAATCATTCTGACCCGACCTGAGCAACATACCGGGGAAGCACGAAGACAGCTGCAACAATATATGCCCTATAAATATGGTTTCATATATATATATAAAATTGTAAATACCATGCAAAAAGATGATAAATACAGTAATAATAATAATAATAATAATAATAATAATAATACGCGCTTTTCTATAACGCGAGGTCTCACAAGAAGACACTATCTCGTTATAGCAGAACTAACACCAATATTCTGTGTCAACATCAACAAATTTAATCATTCAGCCGACTAGGTGAGCTCGGATCCCGCTTGTGGCACGAATGTGTGCGTGCGTGCGCGTGCAGACGCTTTCATTCCTATAGTCACAATTTGTCTCACCAAGTGCAGTAAGATGACCATCAACATTACTTCCTCGATGCAATGGCCATGTGTGATGTCAGGCTCCCGCCGCTAAATAAACGAGAAGTTCGTTCTTCTGGGGTATTACGCGGCGGGTAGTGGTAATTCCTTACCGACGTTTCGGGACAACCTACCGGTTCCATCTTCAAGGGTCAATAGTCCAATGTTTTACCCTTAAGTTTACTGAATTTTACACATTATACTTTTAAGCTGTTTTCATGTTCTATGTAATATTCCTTCAAAGAACACCTCCTTGAAGGTGGCCACGACAGGTGGCCGCAACATGTAACAAACTACGCTGATTACAATACAATAAATCTAAATATCAGTCACGCACTTGTTGTCTAATTCTCATTAAATGGTCTCTGTAGTTGATACAACATCGTTAATTAGCGCAGGAATCAATAAGTCAACGTCACTATCAAAGACACGTTCTACTCGAAGACGTTACTTAATTCAGCCAGCATATAATTCCGATGACCGCCTTCCTTTGAGATCTAATGTTATCTGGTGGAGATGCACGCACGCACACCCACACACACACTGTAGTAGTCTCTCTAACAATACAAGAATATACGGTTATAAGGGTATCACTACTGATTAATTTATAAATCGTAACAGAATGTCCTTCCATTGTCAGTTACTTTAAAATTGATTACCTGCCCAGTTCTGATAATTAAGGATGTCCACCACACAAACACCACTATATCAAACAATACACGGCATACGCAACCCGATCTTATATTTACGACTAGTCGCAGGACATAATCCAGTGGTGGGCTCTTGTGATCACGGCTGTGAATATTCAGATACTACCAAAGAAGGGGGACTTCATGTCCTGCCAACTAGTTACTGGCTTCTCAACGTGGGCTCGATATATGTAACTACCTAGTTGGTTGGTTAGCTAGTTGATTAGTTAGTTGGTAAGTTAGTTGGTTGGTTAGTTAGTTAGTTAGTTAGTTAGTTAGTTAGTTGGTCGGTCGGTCGGTCGGTCACTCACGCACCATGCATTAAAAGTTTCATGTCAAGTGATAAGTAGCGACGGCAGGCCAAGAGAGAGGCTGTAACATTGACTTCAACTCGGTGGTCTCAGACATCGAGAAATGGAGACAGAGTACCGAATTCTTGGACAACCTATATTTACAGAAATTACTGTGTCAAACGTAAAAAAGAATCCTCCTGATAACGTTGTATTTCATAACAAAGTATGGTGACAAGCATGTGCCATAAGTAGTGCAGTGTACTTTGCTCTGCGTGGCAAATTAGATACTTGTCCTTTTTTGAGCCTGAACACCCAAATCAACCGCAGGCATAACGCGGTAAACCGATCAAAACACAGTTCGGTACACCATGTAAGTCTGATTTACAACAAGATGGAAACTGTGGGTCTATATAGGAAGAACAACTGACCAGGCCTGCCACAGCTCAGGCCACCATCCCTTTGTTTAAACAACTCCTAGAAACTTAAGAGAGATTTTCCTCCTATCTTCTTAAATGCATCAGCTAATTTTACGCGCGTGCCCGGCTGCAACCCTTAATCTTCGCATGTGTATAAGTGTTTTCTCTACAGAATTTGTGTTACACGTAAAAATTTAAATCTTCGTTTTGTAATTTACAAGCCTGGAAGACGTTTCTGACTTCCAACTGCAGCAACAGGAAACTGTTGCTCGACAAACCGGTGGATCTGGTGGTTAGTCGCATGCTTCTTACCGCGGAGGACGCGGTTTATTCCCAAGATTGTAACTGATAAAGATACTCTTTTCCCAGCACTTCGGTTTTACCCTGCCAGTCGTCATTCCATCAACGTCCTACACTCATCTACATCATTAACTCTATTTCAGTGACGTATGAAATGGAAATTTTTTAATCGGTCTGCAGTTTAAAGGGAAGTCTTCCAGGCACACCACATCTGAGGCGATGAGTCGCCGGCCTCTCAGCACCGCAGCCCGAGTTCGGTCGCAGGCCAGTTCATGTGAGAATTGTGGTAGAACATATGCCACTGAGATAGGTTCTTGTGCGGTTGTCCCCTGCCGATATCAACCCTCCATTGCTTCTTTCATCTATCACCGACGCTTTATAAACTTGATATTTGTAGCGTCATCGAATAACACACTTAGAAATCAGCAAACACCCAGAACTTAAAGAAAATGGCAGTCTCTAGCACAACTGTACAGAACTTCGAGTTCATTTACTTTCATGAGAAAAATCAACTTCATACATAATATAGGGCCTACTGCGCTTTTACGTTCCGCAGGAGAATTTGTACGCAGAAAAATGTACGCCAGTAGTGAAGTGTTTCTGAAGCTTTGGTAGCTTACGTACCCCCGTGGTCTCAGAGTGATATTTTACGTACCCCAGTGCCTCAGAATGAGATTTTACGTATCCCAGTGGCCTCAAAGTAAACTTATACTTGCCCCGTGATCTCAGATTAAACACTTACCTGGCCCATTGGTCACAGAGTCAACTTAGAAATTTCATTTAACCCAGTGGTCTCAGAATTAACTTTTACTTGCCCCCATGGTCTCAAAGAGAAATTTTACGTACCCCAGTGGCCTAAGAGTGTAATTCTGCGTGACCCCGTGATCACAGATTAAACTTGTGCGTGCCCTGTGGTCTCCAAATAAACTTATACGTGCCCCCGTGGTCTTAGAGTAAACCTTTACGTGCCCCAGTGGTCTCAGAGAGAAAGTATACTGCACTAGAAGTGGTATCGGAGTGAAATTTTGTGTGTCCCATTGGTATCAGAGTAAACGTTTACGTGAACCAATGGACTCACAGTAGAACTTACGTGCCCCCCCACCCAGGTCTCAGAGTAAATTATTAAGTGCCCTAGTGGTATCAGAGTGAAAGTTTACGTGCTCCTTTTCAGCGGTGACAACATAAACACTAGCAACTAAGTAAATAAATGAACGCAGGTGTGCAGAATGCATTAATTTATTTACATAAAAATTTATTGCTATTGGTACAGCACCACGGAAAGTAGCAATTAAAACATTAATTGCGTTGCCTCAGACCACGTGTAACTGTGCATAATAAACAAGGCACGGTTTGAAACAAAGGAAGTCTATGTAGTTGAAGAATAAGAGACCAACTTAATGTCACTAGTTATTAAGTTTTATTTCACTTCTTCTATGCTCAACATGTTTCGCACATTAATGCATCCATCATCAGGAGCTTGCGACTTTTCTATTG
>Ga0123357_10008926_pt1 | contig 12596 bp, 12 predicted proteins | sample TergutEmb28metaG_FD_89873 | JGI IMG/M metagenome (GOLD analysis project Ga0123357, IMG submission 89873) | Embiratermes neotenicus P4 segment gut microbial communities from Petit-Saut dam, French Guiana - Emb289 P4 | ecosystem: Host-associated > Arthropoda: Insects > Digestive system > Gut ... | reverse complement strand
GGAGGATTACCTCTATAAAGATAATCTCTTTTATGCTGTTAATAGATGTATGGCTGACTTGGGGCACAACCTCAAGATTAATTTCTCCCATTTTAATATAAATTAATTCTTAACTTGTACTTAATACAGCAAATAATCAATTTTTTCTGACTTAAATATTCCAGAGAACAACTTTCATCAAACTTGTCTTTAAAATAGTGAATACTCTTCATTTATTATTTCCATCAATTCGTTATTATTAGAGAGAAACGCAATAGCCGATCCGATTGTTTCAAGATTATTTGTTCGAGTTATTCTATTTCTTACCTTATTAACTCTTTTAATAATAAAAAAATGAATTATTCTTCTCCAACAACAGAGAAAGACATCTACGATAAAGTTAACATTAAAATAACTTATTTTGAAATTCTTAAAAAGATATTTACGATATCTATATTGATACACATGCAAGTATGCATATAAATATGAATATCTAAATTGATTTAAATCAATATATCCACATTTAGATACCGATTTGATACATGACTCTGCCCAAATTGTAGAACCAATCCAATATTTAGGAATTTTATTATCCCATTCTTTCTCTGTATTTTTAGGTAACCACGGGACATCTTTTACCTCTAAAGCATGAATACGTCTCACTCCCATTCCAGCTCCACTATTGACGTTTCTGCCAGTTATAACAATCGGGATATCAACATATACATATTCGTTTGTCATTAAGGAAATTGCCACAGCATTTGCCATATCAGGACTTGGACCAGGAAAATAAGTATCACATTTGTTAAAAATCTTATCAAGAATTTCCTTTTTTATAATACCATGATATAAACAAGGTAATTCTTTCATAGTCGTTCCGCCTCTTGATAGTGTATATTTTATAGCCTTTTTTGAGGAGATAAGTTTTTTCCGCTTAGTATAAGTTTTCGTTTGCAGAACGCCAGAAGAATCTGTAGATAAATAGCCATCTTCCAATCCCGGCCAAAAATAAACTGGCTTATTGCCTTTTAATACGGAATAATTATTATATTCCATCCATTTTACTATATTGACAATATAGGGCATCACGCCATCATCATCACCTATAAAACAAACATATTTTCCGCTCGAATTTTTGACTGCTAAATCAGAATTTTCGATAATAGACAATTTCTCACTTTGATAAAAATACTTTAAGTTTGTGTTTTTACGGCTTTCAAAAAAAGCCAAAGCTGATGTATTTTCATCGCTGTTATCTTGTACAACAATTTCCATTTCTTCCAAAGAAAATCCCAACAACGTATCAATTACGGAAAATAAAGTTTGATACCTATTTTTTGTTGGAATAACGATACTCAAAAGGTAATCCATTCTATAAATTTACTTTTTATTGATAGACAAAAAGATTTATTCTCTAATATTTTTTCATCATATATTATTGAATAATAAGCGCTGGAAACAAAGAAGAAATATTAATTGCGCCTATTTTCATAATTTATTTTTTAATTTTGATTTTATAAATTCCCATATAGATAAAATTTCCAATATCTTCTTAAAAGCATTAATTGAATAATAAGAGCTTGCAACAAATAAAATACCAGCTATTGAATACCTTAGCCATAATGGATTAATATCTTTGAGTAAAACCGAGAAACTTGTAAATGCAAGAACAATACCCATAATGATATACGATTGCTTGCTTAATTTTATACTATACAATTTATAGATAATAAACAGAATAGATAAAGCATATACTGTCATATTAATAGAATAAGCAATTCCCATACCCTTAATTCCACCGATTTTAAAAAAGAAAAGACTATTTAAAAGAAAACAGAGTTGCATCAAAAAAGTAAATAAAATAAAAACTTTGGCATTATTTTTTGCTAAAAGTATCATACTAAACAATTGTCCTATAGCAAAAAAAACAATTCCCAAAATAGCAGTATTGACATACTCGCCTGCTAAAATAAATTTTGAAGAATACAGTCCTGTAATAAACAGCGGCATTAAGTAGAGCAAACACACTACGAGGGGAGAAAGCAGCAACAGCAAAATAACAGATTGTCGATTAATTTCCGCTTCTATCTGCGTGTTATCCTTATTGACGGCAGAAATACGCGGGAAAAAATCGGTTGACATGGCTGTAAATACCACACCAAAATAAGAAGATACTATAGTAAAACCTGCCTGAAAAATTCCAACTGTATCGATACCCGCATTATTGCTTAAATAGGCTTTCAATACATAGCCGGACATAGCAACCATAAAAGAAACCAACATCATTGAAATACCTAATTTTGCCATATCCATACCATGAGTTATCATTTCCTGTTTAGATACAGCATCATGTTGAATCCTTAATTTATTCACATAAAACGTAGATAACAAGAACGCAGTAACACCTGATAATATTAACGAGGGAACAATCCCTTTTTCTTTAAAAAAATAGAAAAGAGGTATAGAAACTATCAAACCTACAACTGCTCCAATCGAAGATGCCTTTGCTAAAAATCGAAACTTTCGCAAACCTTGAAGAACAGCTAATTGTCCGAAACTGATTGAATTAAAAAATACCGCAAATGCCAATGCTACAAAAGACCATTTATACAAATCTGTTCCAAAAGACCATATACTCAACTGTCTAGAAAAGGTTGCAGTAAATACTGCTCCTACAATAGACAAAGAATAAAGCAATTTAATGAAGATATTGTATATTTTACCAACCTGTCTTTTATCCTCACCTGCATTTGCCTCTGCTATATTCCGAACGGAACTTTTGGTTATACCTAAATCACAGATTGAATTTATCAGAGTAAGTGTTGATGTAAATATACCTAAAAGACCAATACCGGCCGGACCCAGCATGACAGCAATAATTTTATTTTTTACCACCGCTACAATAATAACAAATACCCTTACACTTCCCAATAATGAAGTGGCTTTAAGAATTGATTTATAAGAAGTGGATGGACTATTTGCCATATTCTAAAAATTCCTTCCTTGATATTTAAAATTATTAATGTAATTGTTATAATTATATATCATGGTATTTATCTGTTCTCTATTGAGACGAGTGGATAATTCAGGGGTTTTCACTATTTTCCATTTGAATCGAAAATAAAATCTCACCAAGTTATCTTTGCAAAATAATAATCCTATTGCATTATTTCTTTGAAAAAAATTATTAATTTCTTGCATCAACAAAGAACCATAACCTTTTCCTTTCTCCGTTGCACAGACATTCCCTATTCCATACGCATCTGTTTTACTTTCATTGATAATAATATCAATGACAACTAAATTCAGATATGCAACAGCTCTATTATTTTCATCCAATAGCAATACATGAATATCGTTTGGTTGTATATTATTTCGAATCCAAGCAATTTGTTCGTTTTCCGGATAATGCCAAGCTGTCATTTTAATCTTAACTATCTCGTTTATATCAGACAAAGTAACATCTGCGTGTTTAATATATTTAATTATCATGCCTTTTTTTAATCAATTTTGCAGGTACTCCTCCATAGATGGAATACTCCTCTGTATTTTTTGTAACAACAGCATTGGCAGCAATAATAGTTCCTTGTTTAATATTTACGCCTTTCGTTATTGTACAGTTTGCCCCAATCCACAAATCGAAGCTTCTTCACATCCTTGCTTTACCATAGAGGGATATTCAAATTTTTGGAAATGTGATCAAATGCAACACAAACAACATTAGGAGCAATCATTACATTATTTCCAATACAAATTCCACAATGTCTTCCACTAAAAGTGCAATTTTGTGCAATAGAACTATAATTGCCAATCTCAAACTTACCTGTTATTCTTACATTAGCAGCGATAGAAACACCTTTACCCACCTTACACCCTAAAAAACGATAATATTTACCTCTTAATTTGCAAAAGTCACTGCTATTTGGCATAATAAGCAAGAAAGACAAAATTATCTCTTTGATAATATAAACTAATTTTTTCATATTCATATTCGACTATAAATTATTCAAACCTATCCACCATCCGCATGGTATAGCCAAAATTTTTGAGTTAAATTCTTCTACTCCTCCTAAGTATTCTTTATTTCCAAAAAGAGAATAGTTGTTATTGTTTAAGTGCACACCGGAAGCATAATACCCTTTTTCTCTGAACCACAACATATCTTCCATTTTATTTTCAGATAAAAAGCCATATACCCAATAATTCGGCAATACTTCTTTCCTATTATTTAACCGGTAAACTGTTTTATTATTTGTTTCCAACCAAGTATTCCATTTTAAAGCATTTTCTCGTTGTACAGATAATAGTTTCTCTATTTCATCCATTTGCATACACCCAATATAACTATTTATTTCGCTCATGGTTGCTCCATAACCGAGTAAAGAAATATCACACTTTGGGGATATTTCTTTGTTTTTATCTCTGAACACGGAACGTTGTATGCCAAAATCTCTGACAAGCAATGCTTTTTCATACAAAACTTCGTTATTAAATACAATAGCTCCGCCATCAATAGTGTTTGGTAAACGAACAGTCTGGAATGAGAATAAAGTAATATCAGTACCAACGTTACCTGAAATTTTGCTTTTATATTCAGAACCAAAAGCTTCAATACAATCATCAATTACAGGTACCCCATGTGTTCGCCCAATATCATTTATTTCGTCTATATACCCCAAATAACCGCAAAAATGATTGTGAAAAATCAATTTTGTCTTAGAAGTGATTTTTTTCTTTACCTCATCGGGATGAAGCGTACCAGTAAGAGGGTCTATATCAGCCCAAATCACTTTCAATCCGAATGTGATAAGAGGTTGATTGGATGCCAAGCAACTCATAGGAGAAACGATAACTTCATCTCCGCTCTTTAATCCTAATGTCGTCAATGCTACTTGAATCGCGGAAGAATATGTATTTGTTGTGACAAGATGGTTAACACCAATATATGTCCGAAGTTTTTCTTCAAACTTTTTACCCCACACTCCATACGACAAATTTCCCGAATGTAAAATAGTATTTAAATCAGGTAAATTATCCGGCATATATGGTTTATACAATGATACCACTACCAGCCTTTTTTAATTGTTTCAACAATTTTTTCTCTATCTTCTACCGACACCCACCATCCACAAGGTATATGAACAAAAGAATTATAAAATATATCCATATTGGGTAAATCGCATTTTGAGTCTTTAAAAATACTGTGAGTATCGCTTCTATGATGCAGAGGAGATGCTAAAACTCCCTTAGTATTCATCATTTTAATAAAATCATCTCTTTTTTCCACCCTCATGGTATAAAGCCAATATGAAGCCTCTGTATCATCATTGTATGAAACTAATTTAATACCATCAAGACCTTTCAATGCATTATCGTAATATTTTCCATTATCAACAAATTTTTGAATAACAGAGTCAATATATTGCATCTGTACATTTCCAATTGTAGCGTTAACATTATTCATTGCATATTTGTAACCAACTTCTGTAATGTCATTTACTAACCTGGATTTTTGTTTATCAAGCCCAAACCATCTTAATTTTCGTGCCCTATCCATTTCTTGTTCATTAGTTAAAGCCAAAAGTCCACCATCAACGGTAGTAATGTGTTTAATTGCTTGAAATGAAAAAATGGTTAAGTTTGGTCCATAGCCAATTCTCCTATTTCTATATTTGCTTCCTAAAGCATGAGCAGCGTCTTCTATGATAGGGATGTTAAATTCTTGAGATATTTTGTTAAATTCATTCATGTCACATACCATTCCTGCATAATGAACAAGTACAATAGCTTTGGTTTTTTCATTGATAAGATTTCTTACACTTTCAGGGTCTAACAACCCTGTGTTTGGATCTACATCTCCCCAAACGACTTTTGCCCCAACCATTGCAATAGAGATATTCGTTGGCTCAGCAGTCATTGGAGTGCTTATAACCTCATTTCCGGGTTTAATCCCGATAAGAATATAAGATAAATGTAGAGCATCTGTTCCCGAATGTACTGCTAAACAGTTTGGATTATCTATATATTTTTTAAAAGAATTTTCAAATTGACATACTGCTTCGCCTTCAGCAATATACCCACTATAAAGTATCCTTTCTAATTCCGGCATAAGAATATTTCTATCGGGCAAATAAGGCTTTACTAATGGTATCATAATTATTAATTGCTTAATTCTTGTTGTACATAATCCAACTTGAGTAATAGATGCTTCAATTTTTCTATATTTAATTGTTGAGTATTATTAGAATTGTACTCTTCTTTATTCATCATTCTTCCATAGTCCTCAACGTATTTTGAATAGTTTAAATCCCTTAAATCAGCCGGAATTTTATAAAAATTGCCTAAATCAGTAGCCTTTGACATTTCTTCTCTTGTGCATAATGTTTCATCCATCTTTTCGCCATGTCGAGCCCCAATAATTTGGATTTCATTATTAGCATTAAATAATTCTTTAAGTGCAATTGCCAAATCCATAATGGTAGCAGCAGGAGCTTTTTGAACAAATAAATCACCAGAACTTGCATTTTCAAAAGCAAATAAAACCAAATCAACAGCCTCATCTAAAGACATCATAAATCTTGTCATTTGAGGTACTGTTATGGTTAACGGCTTCCTTTCCTTGATTTGTTTGATGAAGAGAGGAATAATTGATCCTCTTGAACACATAACATTTCCATAGCGTGTTATACTTATAACTCCATTGTATCTTAAGAGTCGAGAATCACGTGCTTTTGAAATAGCTAATTTTTCCATTAATGCTTTTGTCATACCCATTGTATTAATCGGATAAGCAGCCTTATCTGTGCTCAATACAATAGTCTTTTTAACCTTATTTCTCACTACTGCCTCCAATACATTTTCAGTACCTAATACATTAGTCTGTATAGCTTCCATCGGATAGAATTCACAAGATGGTACTTGTTTTAATGCAGCTGCAGAAAAGACATAATCCACCCCTTCCATTACTTTATTAATACTCTCAAAATTTCGTATATCTCCAACAATAAAGTTAATTTTAGGGTTTTGGAGTTGATGACGCATATCATCTTGCTTTTTTTCATCCCGGCTAAAAATACGTATCTCTTTAAAATCAGATTCAATAAATCTTTTCAAAACGGCGTTTCCAAAAGATCCTGTTCCTCCTGTGATTAATAGAGTTGCATTACTAAAATAATTCATTCAATTTATATACCTTAAGTTATTTATATTATCATATTTTGTAGTTTAAACAAAGTACAAGAAATTCAGGAACAAACTCCAAAAATCTAATCTATTTCATATGCATAAGTATGAGTTATTTGTCAATTCATCTCTTTTAATATCAGATAGGTCTAATTTGAGATTTTTTTAGCATAGCATTTTTTACAGTAAAGATAATAGAAGCATTGTATATCTTACATATTATAATAAGAGACATCAAATCATCTGACAATCACATTACAAACCTTTTCTATCTCTGTTTCAGAAATATAAGGATGTAGCGGAAGCGACAATACCGTATGGCAGAGTTGCTCCGCAACCGGACAAAATCCGGCGAGCGTATTCAGGTTTTTATATGCCGTCTGCCCATGCATAGGCGTAGGATAATAAACCATGGCAGGGACTCCTTGCTCTTTTAATCTGGCTTGGAGCGCATCTCTCTCTTCTTTGCTGCCCAATTGTATGGTATATTGCGCCCAACTTGAGTCATAGCCTTCAGGAATAACCGGCGTTTTTACTTTTCCTTGTAACTTCTCCGTATATTTAGCTGCCGCTTTATTGATATCAGTTAATTCATATTCCCTAAATGCCTTGAATTTAACCTTTAATATAGCTGCCTGCAACGTGTCTAAACGGGAATTCATTCCAATACGAACGTTATCATACTTGAACGTCCCTTTGCCATGTACTCTATATGAATCTACCAAAGCAGCCCATTCGTCATTGTCTGTAAATACAGCTCCGCCATCGCCGTAACACCCTAAAGGTTTTGCGGGAAAAAATGAAGTAGTAGAGATATCTCCAAAACTGCATGTCATTTTATTTCCAATCTTGCCTCCAAATCCTTGCGCTCCGTCTTCTAAAATATAAAGTTGGTATTTATCTGCTATTTTCCTTATTTTCGGATAATCGGCAGGCAGCCCGAACAGATCTACGGTAATGATTACCTTGGGAATATATTTGCCTTCGATAAGAGTCTTTTTTATTTTTTCTTCTAAATCGGTTGCATCCATGTTGAAAGTGTCCTTATCCACATCCACAAATACAGGCGTAGCTCCTTCTAACGATACAACTTCAGCAGTAGAGAAGAAAGTAAAATCAGGAACAAATACTGCGTCTCCATTTCCAATATTCCACGCTTTCAAACCCAGTGTCAGAGCGTCTGTTCCGTTGGCACAAGAGATACAATGTTTTACACCTACGTATTCCGCCAATTCCGCTTCTAATTCTTTAACCGGTTTGCCCATGATAAAAGCGCTTGATCCTATCACGTCGATCATCGCCGTATCAATTTCTTTTTTTAATACTTGATATTGTTTTTTTAAATCTCTAAATTCCATAATTATTTTATCTGAGTTAAAATATCATTTTCTTTTATATATTTTCTGCCGCATTTGCAAATAAACGAATCATCCAAACGTTCACCACATTCACATACCCAGCCGATTTGCCGTGCCGGTACTCCAGCCATTAGCGCAAAATCTTTTACATCCTTAGTAACAACAGCGCCTGCGGCAATAAGCACGCTCTTGCCCACTGTATGTCCGCATACAATGGTTGAATTAGCTCCTAAAGAAGCTCCTTCTTTGATCAAAGTTTTTACATAAACACCATGAACGGGGAAATGTGCTCTTGGGATAGTTACATTTGTAAAGACGCAAGAAGGACCGCAAAAAACATTATCTTCCAATTCAACACCTTCATATACAGATACATTGTTTTGGATTCTTACACCGTTGCCAATCTTTACATTATTACCAATATTCACGTTTTGTCCTAACGAACAATTTTCTCCAAGTATCGCTCCTTTCTGGATATGAGTGAAATGCCATACTTTCGTTCCTTTTCCGATTTTCACGCCGTCGTCCACATAGCTGCTGGAGTGAACAAAATAATCTTTATTCTCCATTATTTTCTATTAATTTTTGTACAGTTTCCAATACTTTAACAACCGCATAACCTGCTTCCCCACTGTTTATTTCAATCGAAGAATCCAGATGTTCCACAAAATATTTTAATTCTTCTTCCAAAGGCAATTTCTTTTCATAAGGAATAATTTCATCCGGATTTTCAATCTTAACAGGAATATCTTTTTCAAAATCAATTCGTTTATTATAAAAATGGATTGATTTTTCATTCGTAGAATCGTCAAATGATATCATCCCTTTACTGCCGATTACCACCAATAACTGTTGCTTGAAGGGGTGAAGCCATGATACATAAATATGTGCATGTACATTGCAGGGATATTCCAGTTGCGTTAAAGTTGTGTCATATATCTCATTTTGGAGAAACTTCGCCCCCTTTGCTTCAACCTTACAGGCAAGACTTCCAATCAGATAATCAAGTACAGAGATATCATGTGGCGCAAAGGAGGAAAATACGCTTTCTTCTGTCCTCACCGTTCCCAAATTAAGACGGGTTGAATAAAGATAAAACAGTTTTCCTAATTTTCCGCTTTCAATAACTTCTTTGATTTTACGAATGGCGGGATGAAACAGCAACACATGACCTACCATCAGTCGAGAACCGGTCTTTTTTGCAAGTTCAACAATTTCTTTTGATTGTTGGGCAGTCAAAGTCATCGGTTTCTCCATCATCACATTTAACCCATTTTCTATTAATTTCTTTCCTATGGGATAGTGAAGCCCTGCCGGAAGTGCTACAGTGTATCCATCATAACGGGCGGCAATGGCTTTATCAACATCTGTATATCCCGCCACGTCGGAATATTGTTTTATAAGCCCGTTCAGCCTTTCAGGGTTGGTTTCTACAATTGCAGCAAGGCAATTAAGACTTGCCAACGTTTTTATATGATTTTGTCCCCACCTGCCGCCTCCTATGACACAAATTCTTCGTTTCATCACAAACTCCAATATGTAAAGTTATTAATCATATCTCTGTAGAGACCTTTCACATCCACTAAAATTCCTTTGTCATTCAACAGTTTGGCAAAATCCTGTTCGGTATAATCTCTATATTGCTTATGAGCTACGGCAACGATGACGGCATCATATTTCCCTTCGGGATGCTCTTTGATTTCGATATGGTATTCATGCTCTACCTCTTCAGCATCGGCATAAGGATCTACAAGGTCGACAGTTACCCTGTAGGATTGCAATTCTTTAACAATATCAGCAACCTTTGAATTTCGTATGTCTGCTACATTTTCCTTAAAAGTAAATCCCAAAATCAAAACTCGGGATTGCAGTAAATGTTTATCAGCAGCCAATATTCTTTTCACGGTTTGTTTGGCAATGTACCCGCCCATACTGTCGTTAAGAAAACGTCCTGCATCTATCAATTGAGCATGATATCCTTTTTGTTTTGCTTTATGTACCAGATAATAAGGATCTACTCCAATACAATGTCCTCCTACCAAACCCGGATAAAATTTTAGAAAATTCCATTTAGTTCCGGCAGCTTCTATAACGTCGAAAGTGTTAATTCCTATCCGGCTGAAAATTATGGATAATTCATTCATCAAAGCAATATTGACATCGCGTTGAGTATTTTCTATTATTTTCCCTGCTTCCGCCACTTTCAAATTGGGAGCGCGGTGCACGCCCGGAGTAATGATCAATTCATAAATTTTGGCTATTTCGTCAAGCGATTCGGAATCACAACCAGAAACTATTTTAACTGTATTGGTCAAAGTGTGTACTTTATCGCCCGGATTTATCCTTTCGGGCGAATAACCGACTTTAAAATCTTCTCTGAACTTCAATCCTGATTCTTTTTCTAAAACGGGTACACAATCCTCCTCTGTGCAACCTGGATACACCGTAGATTCATATACTACGTAATCTCCTTTTTTCAAGACTTTTCCTACAGTTTTGCTTGCGCTTAGTAGAGGAAACAAATCGGGCTGATTGTATTCATCAATGGGAGTAGGTACTGCAACTATAAAAAAGTTAGCTTTTCTAAGCACATTAATATCCGCAGTAAATGTAATATCCGTATTTTCAAAATCTTCTTTTGATAACTCGGAACAAGGGTCAATATGATTCCGCATCATTGCGATGCGTTTTTCATTTATGTCGAATCCTATTACCGACAATTTTTTAGCAAATTCCAATGCAATTGGTAATCCTACATAACCAAGACCTACCACAGCCATTGTTTTTTTCTTAGAAGTTAACTCACAATGCATACAATTTTTGTTTTTAATACTATTTTGTGTAAATTCTTAATCTTTCTTAATAGAGTCTTTGAACAATATCCACCCGCAAGCGCCAACAAATCCCAAAAAGACAAAACCAATCAAAATTAACATCTTTCTGGGACTGGATGCTCTTAGTGGAATCACAGCAGGTTGAACAACCGTATACACAGGGGTCGTATCTTGAACTTTAACCTTCGCCAATTGCAATTGTTGCGCCATTTGGTTGTATATTCCAAAAGAAAGATTCATTTCATTTTGCAAACGCTCTTGAGTAGTACGGTATCGTGCAGAAATAATACCTATATTTTCATCCGTATATGCAGCATACGCTTGTTGTGCTTTATAATACTTCTCTTTGGCTTCCTGATAAAGAGCTTCTGAAAAATCTAAATCCGTACAGGCTTTTTTTGTCCGGTAACTGATAATATAATTCTGCATATAAGAAGTCACAGTATCGGCAATCAATGCTGATATTTCAGAGCTTTGCATGGTAGATGATAAAGTGATAATACCAGTTTTTTTATCAATAGAAACAGATATCCTGTTTCCCAAGTTTTTCAAGATATCCGCTTGCCTTTTCGAAATAACCGTTATCCCAGAATTTTCCGTATTCCCCGTTGACTCTTTTTTAGAAGAAAATAAACCTAATAGTTTGAAAGGGGCGCTAAAAATGTAACTCCACCATGTTCCCTTTTGGTGTTCGTCTAAATAAGTATATAAAGATGTATCTATTTGATTTGGCAAATCTTTTACCTGAACATTAAACAACCCCATTAGAAATGGCGTTGAATTTATAATATTGGGATATACATTCGTCGACAAATCTTGCATATCTTGAGGTTGTAAATTAATTCCAGCCAAAGCAGCCAATTGCCCCATACTACCTCCTCTAGCGGAATTCAACACTGGGGCTAAGATCACGGTGGTGGTATATTCTTTGGGCATGCTGAAAGCAACAACAAGTGCCACAATCACAGCAATACCGCATACTTTGAGAATTAGTCGCCGCTGGCTCCAAATTTTTTTTACCAGCTCAATCAAATCAATTTCCTGCTCTTGCTCAATATTTTTATCTATATTATCCATAGCTTAATTTATGTTTTTATCAGGGGATTGCGGGTCATGCCCACAATGACATTCATTTCATAATTAATAACCTAACGTTTTTATTAACAAAGCTATCAATGTTGTCATAGATACGATTCCCGGCACAATAGCTGTAATATCTTTCCATGTTATTTTGTTGCTGTCG
>Ga0123357_10008924_pt1 | contig 12597 bp, 5 predicted proteins | sample TergutEmb28metaG_FD_89873 | JGI IMG/M metagenome (GOLD analysis project Ga0123357, IMG submission 89873) | Embiratermes neotenicus P4 segment gut microbial communities from Petit-Saut dam, French Guiana - Emb289 P4 | ecosystem: Host-associated > Arthropoda: Insects > Digestive system > Gut ... | reverse complement strand
TTACATAAGATTAGTTTTATGTCTACAAATTAATTAACGGGAGTTCATAAACAAGAAGGAACGTACAAAATACTATAATGTACATCATTTGATCCACTCATTTATTCATACCACATCACATATAACGACCTGGACGGTTACACAACAGTTTGCGCTAACTTCAGCAGACGGGTCCAATCTGATAAAGTGCGCATTGACGTATGTCCAGGCAAACACGTGACATTTTCCTACAACCACATAGCCACAGAACAAATATAAATGAAAGAAGAGGGTACAACGGCTGAAATTGTTTTCGTGGTCAATCTCATGGTTTCTATTTACTTTTATTTACCAAAATGCTTGCTTACTGATCGATATATTTCATATGTCAATGTTCCCCGCATGATACAGTAACAACGAACTTGACCAGAGAAAAAGAAGTGACCATGTGTATGTGGAAGTTCCGAGAAAATAAACATAGGGATAGTTTTACATCATACCCCAATGAATAGATTTTCAATCATTACTACAGAGTCCTTATGGACCACAACGTATTTCTTTACAACACAAACCCAACACGTCTCTCGACTCGCAGCACGTGAAGTAGACACCCTACAGCCTTGCGATAGACAGACACATAGGCAGGCCTTCTAACAGCTACTCTGAATTCAACCGCTAATTTTCACAGTCGATCATGTTTCGGCATCTTAAGGGATTTCCCATTCTGTATGAAATTACAGGATTCATTACCATCTCTACTAGAACCCACGAATGTCACTTATTCAGAGTTAATTTAAATCTTAACAAACAATCAAAACGAATATTTTTAATATTACCTCCATCTCTGCTTAGATCTCTCACGTTCTCTCTTTCCTTTATAATCTACTACTACATTTTTACAGGGGCACGCGGTGGCGCAATTGGTTGAGTCACTGCGCTACAAGTCGGAAGGTTGCGGGTACGATTCCCGATGATGTCATTGGAATTTTTCATTGACATAATCCTTTCGGCCGCACTATGGCCCTGGGGTCGACCCAGCCTCTAACAGAAATGAGTACCAAGAATATTTCCTGGGGTTAAAGTCGGCTGGTGCGTAGGGCTGACAACCTTACCACCTTCATGAGCCGACTGTCTTGAAATCTGGAAGACTCAACCTCCTGGAACCCTCTGGACCTGTCCAGGCCTGTAATTGGATTGCTTTACCTTTTACTACAGTTTTATATGTGGGTTGAAAGAAAAGTGCGGCAATAGTGATGTCGAATGCGCAGATCGGTTTCCAGGCGACCATTGGCTCCTCGCACCGCATTTCGCATGTATGTCTCAATATCACATCATTCTTTTCCTCTCTGATCATGTAATATCCAGTGAAAGCTAGAAACTGCGAGGTTCTTCATTACATAAATTTCTCCACTATCTTACTTCCTTTCTCTTTGCCTCAAATATTCTCCTCACCACTTTGTATACCAATTTTTTTTTCCATCAGACTGAACGTAAATAAACCAGGCATACTAAATAAACAGTTCCGAGAACTAGGCAGAATTTCTTCCTCTTAAATGTTTCTAACCACATAAATGTACGTAGACATAGCCTAATTAAAACAGTAAATTTTACGTTTATACTCTGCCTACGCAACATGTTACGAAAACTTTCATGGGCCGTTAAGTTGAAGCCTACTTGATGGAGACGAATGATCAACTGCACGCTCCACCCGCTTAAACCCCGTCTGATATAGTCCAAGAACTCCATTGGCTAGGAAGCTAAAACAGACTAAAACTAACGACATGTTCAGTGACGACATCTCTTGTCATGGTGTAAACTGCACAGTTGGACGGTGTGTTTGTTCATTTTTTTGTTTGTTTACATGGTCTTCGTTTACACGTGTTGCATGGCGGTATATAATGAACGGATATATTCCAGATATCCTGTAGCACCGTGACAACTTTGCAGGCTATAACACTGTCATGTAGTCATTAATTTTTAAGCCAAATCAATGTCAGCATTTTTTACTAGGTACAGACGAAGCTGCTATGAAGGTTCTGTGGAATTACACCAAAGTAAAATAGAAGTACTGGACTTTTGTGCCAGCTTACTCTATTTTATATGATAAAGTTGTGTAAATATGGGCACTTGAATTGCAGGTTGATGTCGCCTGACATACGTACAACAAATTTCAAATCAGACACGCTTCTGTCTTTGTAAGGGTTGTCTGGCCAAGTGTAATTATCTCAATCCCATTAGTTCTCAATTGCTGCTAACATCGAAAATAATTTATGGTGGTATCGTTAAGTGCACTGGCGGTCAGGAGAGCGCAGGCAGTATAAATACTCGCATCGGGCTGGACGGTCCGGGGTTTCGAATTGCGGTGGAGGCAACATTTTACGTGCAGTGCAGACTGTTCCCGAGGCCTACCCAGCCACCAGCACAGTCGGTAACTGGTCTTTTCCGAGGGTAAAGCGGCCGGAGCGTGGTTCTGCCCAACCACATCCTTCTAGCGCCGGGTTTCGAATGGGCTGAAGCTATACGTTCGTCCCCCTCCTGTACCTGCCCAGAAATGTCATGGGTTGACCGTTACCTTTCATTTGTTATTTTATATTGTCTTGATCGTATTTTTTGCAGCTAACTGTTGAAGGTTATGCTTGGATAAAACAGACCCATAATCCCTTCCTTTGTAATATGTAGCAGCTACGACGATCGTATTCTAATAACGTGATCTGTTGTTACTGCGGATTCCATGCATCTTGGGGATCTGTCCAGTTCCGTTCCTTATTTAAGGACTGACATTGCGAAACACAAAATGTCTACGCACTTGTCTAGCTATGCGGACAGGTTATTCCGGGACGCTGCAGTTAATATACTGTACAAGGTTGCAACTCTTCACGTGTGTTATAGCTGTCAGATAGTATAATGATTAATTCATGTATCGATACTTTTATTCACAGTTCGACACGTAAGTTTGTAAATAAAATATGTTTCGGCAGGCATCCAAACTAACACGGTGTTAAAATACAGTTGTGTGACATGTTAAAATATGCATCATGACATATAACAAAAGTAAATACATGATATGGGTAGATAATTATCCACAAGTTTCATCACGATAAAAGCACCATGCTATCAGAACGGAATGTATATCACACTGAAACATGCAGCTCTTTGTTAAAAATATGTTTATTTGAAGAGCTTTGGCCTAAAAGTGTGTTCGCGTTGTAGAAATTATTTATGGTACTTTTCGAAAATAATTACCTCACCCTTTTATATGCCGAAATCAATACAATACATATAGATGTGGATATATATCCGATGCATAATGAAGGATCCATGAATGGACGCTACGACTGTTAGTAATTAAATAATATTCACCAGAAAGCAATGTAATGCTCTGTATCCATGCTTCTCCCTTAAATTTCAAAACGTATTTAATTTTCCGGGCACTGTACACCGAGTTCCATGTAACGGTAAACACACTTCATTAACATCGTAGGATGACCCATACTCTCGGAGGTCAGGCAACCCAGCTGGCGGCACAGAGCTGCATGTTGCCTGAACAACAGGCTGTAGCATGTGGTCAACTACAGCATTCCCCACGTCCAAAGCGGGGTATAATACTACGCGTGACGCAATAATTTAACGATTCGCAATTCTTAAAAATGTATGAGGCACGTCGAAATATAGGATGTTTACTGGAGAACGATCAGATGCGCCGATCTAAGCAAATGGCAGATATCAGCTCTGTTTTACTTCCTTATGTGGTTACCTAAGAATTATTGAACTAGGCTTAGTAGACTGAACTAATGAAATAAACCTTCATCAAGAATTGAGATTACTTACTAATGACACTGGTCTTAAAATGGCGAAATGATTAAGAAACATAAGAGTCGTGTGTATTTGTGTTTGAATTTCTTTTCCACAAAGCAATCTTCGTAATCATAACCGAAGTACCTTCAACTTCATGTGGGGTAGCATAGTAGAGAACTTAAAAGTAAAATCCTGAAATGTACCAAAAAATGACCGAATATATTGGTATAGCGGTAAACGAGTATACTTGTACTTCGCGAGGTATTGGTTCCGATATTAGTCAGGGACCCGATTTTCCTGATCACAGCTTCCATGATCATATCCAGATGGGTACGCGGAAGCGAGTCTTCTTGAAAGCTTCACCGACTCATCATTCACGAACTGGTTCCCATCGCATTCGACAAAGTACAGGCCCCACAGTTAAGGAAAGAGAACTAATGAATCGACTATACAATTAGTGCGTTTGAATTTGTTAATCTACCTCACACAGGTCAACGAAAACATGATCTAAATAAAGATATGCCGAAATTACTGCTATAAATGGTTCCGGAAATGCTGCAGGTTTTATTTATACAGATGACCACAATAAATTCATACCTTAAAAATGATAGAGAAAAAAAAAATTGTGCATATTAAGAATATCACACCTACGTCAGTCGATACAGAAAATGAGAACTGCGTTCTTCTGGGTAATTACGTAGGAAGTAGCGGTAATTACGTAGCAAGTAGCGGCAATTCCATCTACATCGCGGCAGAAGTCTGAAATAACGATACAAAAAAGTCAAGAGTTTTGTACACACAAAGAGCTGATACTCGACAGGCTCCAGCGAGTCACATTGCATAATCCAGCTCATCCCCAATTTATGCGTAGTTTTGCTAGTAATATAAGATACGACAGTTGTAATTCGCTGACTCATCTCTGACAAAGATAGCGTCTGAAATGGGGCAACACTCTATAGTTTACGCAGTCCCACAAGAAGTCGCGAGTGGATTTAGGCGGCCAACTGTACCACACGACGTCACTGACTCCGAGGCGCCTTCAAGTGTAACCTAACGTCAATGTGGAAGGGAGGCCGCGTCTCATCTCGATGGAAGGTAAAATCATTTGAATCCTTTTTCAATTCGGGAGAAGCCACCAGGAGAGCATATAAGAGTTACCAGCGACGGTGTTTTTTAATAAAAAGTAGAGGCCATAAAGCGTCTCCCTTAAAATGGCACAAAACACATGCACTTCTGCTGAATTTCTTTCGTGCTAGAGAATGACGTGCCAGCAAAATCATGGTTTGCAGTCCTAGCGAAAATCTCTGCAGAATTCATATTGCACGTTTAAATCTTCCGGTTTCAAGCAGCTGAAGTTGTTCTGTTTCAAAGTAAGAATTTAAGCAGGATTTTGTAGTCATTTGTTTTCTGTAGCTGCAACATGAGACTCGCTCAGCACACTCTTTCAGTGGATGGCGCTCGAAGTACGATCGTGCACTATCCACAGTCCATCAGACACAGAGGGACAACCAGGAACCTTGCTCTTGTAAATGCAGACCTTCCGCTCAAATGTCTTGTACTACACGTAAATGCATATTAGGCTCGGTAGTTCCGTGTGAAGGTGTGTGCAAACTGCACGTTTCACAGCTGTTACCCTTCCGTAGTCAAGCGAAAAACATACCATCTCATAAGTTGTGGAGTAGCCATTTTCAAAATCAGTGGCACCTAGCGGCAGCGACGCGCAACAGCAATCACCCCATTCATTTGAAGAAAACTCTAACAGCCTTGCTATCGACTGGTGTAGGTGTGCAGTTCCAAGTACGCAGCAATTTGCCCTCTGTATCATTTTCAAAGTGCAAAGTATTTTGTGGCGTCCTGTAGTCCAAGTTCCTCAAACTTCAACGTGATTACATCGAATACAGTCGAATGAATTTCCTATGCGAGCCACCTTAATTAAGAACTGAAACGTTTATTTCTTCCATAACGTGCGGCTAGCAACATAAATCACGATTACCAATACAATAATGCGTCTTTATATTTTCACTACTTGAAAATTCAATAACAAGTTTTAATCCAGAGAAAATTAAAAGGCATGACGACGTATTAATCAAAGTAGTACCTACTAAGTCAAAGTATTAAATATCTTAGGAAAAATTTACCAAGAATTAGCCACTTACATAATATTTAAGATTAATTAAAACTCGCCCTATTACAGATGTTTTGTCTGCCAGAAAGCTTTGTCTTGTTGCCGAGCCGTTTCATGAGCTCATGGCCAGATTTTTTTTTTTAAACAAAGATTAACGTGGATTATGTTGACAAGTTCAGATAGCAGCACCCAGTAAATACAAACCATTTCGTTAATGAAAACCAGTCAGTAAATTCTATACAGTATAGACAATTAAAGGCTGTTCCTTCTGAGACTCATACAAACACACTAAAACACATGCTGAGGGAAGAACGTCGAATACCTGAATGTCAAACCTCACAGTACATAAAGCACCAACCCGGCTTTAAAGGGTGAATGTTCAGTATTAAGTTATTTTTTGACGTAAAATATGGATCTCACTTTTACATGAACTTAAAATGATCAGAAAAAGCAAGTAGGTGAATACACAGTATTTATTTAATAGTTACTCGTATCATAATACAAACACACGTCCAAGAGAAATGGTCATCTAGTGATAATATCAATACAAAGTAACTGCCATAAAAGTCACATTTTAATTAATCCGTGGTTAGAAGTTTTTTACTCTCTGTTGCGTGTCACCAGGGCGGCGTTACTTCTCATAGCGCGCAGAAATAAAATCAGACCTGTGCTATTATTCAAAATGTAAGGAGTTGGCAATTTTTACATATAAAAAACCTGTGGTGTCAAAGGTGAAGGAAGATTGTAAGTGAGAATTTAAAAAAGGGTTCTTATGTAACAGAAAACACGGCAATTCCCGCTGGAGCAACAGTCCCAACAGTTTAGGTAAAAAATACGCAAGAGAGATAGTCTAAAATTAAATAATATAGTGATTGATGACTTTTGTTTTTAAATTTTAATTGCACTTTACTTCAATTTTACTTCGCCTATACTAGCAATGAAAGCATTTTACTTCCCCAAAGAACGTGTCCAAATGACTAATTTCAAGTGGAATGTGGGAAGGCTAGATCACTGCAAAGAATGCGTGAAAGCCAAATGTAACATACAAATCACCGGGTTGGTATCCGTGCCTCGGTGTCGAAACCGGAACAAGGAAACTAACGACACAATTTAACCCACACACAGTGAGTCAGCCTATGTAGAAATTCTTACCGAACGTGTGTGTAAACAAAGCAGCAAAATATCACGCAAAGTAAGAAAAAATATATTCAGCTGATAACATAAACGCTAATCACCAGAGACTCAAACAGCGCAACAAATTGCTTTCTCACGACCGATTCAGTGCTGCCAATACCTCACCGCAGAAACTAAAATTAATTAAAACTAGCCTTTACCCCCTACGCGGAAGTTTTACCCATTCTAAGGAAGCGCTAAATTACGCACAGGGACCAATTTACTCACTCTACGTTAAACTAAAAGACAAACCACATATAAATGTTAATGTGTAGCGATACGATACACCATGGAAAATCAGTTTTGTTACATAGGATAAAGATATGTACAGACTATGACGGTGGGTTCGTTCCACATTTACTGCCACACATGCGGTCACAGTAGGCACTGGGAATGGAGAATGCCCTTGGACAACGTACGCTTGCATGTGTATAGGAGAGTGATTCTGAAGAACTAGTGAGGAAAGGTGCGGGCTAGATTAGAGCTGCTCAGGGTCTATTGGCGCGTTACGATGACTGTGTTTAACTTCCCCGTTTCCTAAACAGCAGTAAATTTCTTGGATAGCTAAGGTGCCATAAGTTTTGAATACCGTTTTTTATTCTGTGCAGTAAACAGTTAGTGACTGTCCTCTGTTATACTGAAATATACAGCGTTGCGCACTTTTCTGTTTCATATATTCGAAATAAATGCGGGGAGATTCACGGAAATCCTGTCGATTATTCATGAGCTTATGATTTAGCAATCAGATAGACAAAACAGTCACTGCCTAGAGAAGCATTATGCTACTACAGTCTTGAAGAAATGGACAAAAGAGTTATACACACGTGACAGCAGCTGCTATCGGAATTTCAGGCAGGGATATTCCGATAATGTTACCGGAAAAGTAAGTCACCCTGGCCAATGAAAATCATCGCAGGCAACCAAACATACAGACAAAAATACATTCACCCCAATGTACTGAACATGTCGCTAACTGCACAACAGGGACAAGGGCATTCTTCTGTAGATATTGGTGAGTTCAAATTCTGTATTCAGCACGTTTTGAATCGCATAATGGCCTCGAAAATCCCAAACTTCTGTGATAAGATGCCACTTAAGCCTCGTAAGTATGTATCAACGTTTGGAGGAGCTTACTGCCTCCTTTTTCAGGAAAATCTCAGAAAAGTTATCTAGAACCATCGGCACCGCTGTGAGAACCTCCGTAATGGATAATGGCTCTCACTACGCCATTCAAGGTGACAGTAACATTTTTTTTATTCTCCGTACAAAATTCATGCCAGCGGTACTGAATAGCTGTTATTTTGACAGCACTTTCAGCAGTGACGCGCCTCTTACTGCTACAGTGAAGAACTAATCAGGAGTAGCGAACCAGGACTCACCATTTATCATTGTCCGGCCGAACGGTCTGGTCGGATGTTCTGGACGTAGTGGACAGAAAATCCATTACCGACTACGGGAGAGAATAATGGGGAAAAGAAAAGATAAAAAAGCATGGAGAAGGAAAAAATTGCGTTTTATAATGGAAAGTGTGAAATCTGAAATGTTGCAACTTAATGTTTGAGGTTCCATTCTTTACTGTGTACAAATGAGGAGATATGAGATAAATGCAGAGGTGCTAAAAATTATACATTTTTCACGTCCTTAACCTATCAATAACGTTGGAGGCTGCTAGTTATGCCTTCATCTGGTTCCAGCAACGGAGGTGTAAAAACGATGTGGCTGAGTCATATATCTGTGTATACTCTGACAGGCAATTAATAGCTTAGGAATGTCAGGCGCAAAAAGTGGCAGCGAACAGCGATGGTCTGGTAATATATGTCGTCTGACGTTATCAGGAACATGGCTAACTGCTCCAAGTACGACAGTTATTAAGTCCGTGTCCCGTATTACCGTTAGACCATACATTTCTAATTCAAAGATCAGAGACTAATATTTACTCAGCTAAGTCAAGGGTTCCCCAGAGTGTACGAAACCCGAGGGTACAGTATCATGTTCAAGACAGTCCAGCACTGAACCCCACCATTAGCCAGCTACATCCATACACACCCCCAATTCCTTGTGTCACAGTTCACATAATTTTCCCACCCACGTCTAGATCTCCGCAGGGGTACCCAACCTTCGGGTTTCCAATCTAAAATTTTGTACAAATTCATATTTGCGATAAGTACTTGAAAATTTTCCTGAACATAGCAACAAATCAACAATAAACAACATTTCTAGCATCAGATGTAATTTCTGTCAGCAATGTGTTTCGGCAGTAGGTCTGCTGGTTCCGATAGGGTACGCAGTACATTTCTGTGCTGGAAACAGTATCTGCTGATGACATACCTTACTCCCCTTATAGTCTACAAGGGGATCGCAGGTGAACTTCCGGAGAAGCACATCCTGGCACTGTGTACAAAATCTCGTATCTGATGGACGGATGAAGGAGTCTTCTTCACAAGTTCTTTAGTTCCACACTTCAGTAACACGAGACAGAATTAATCAGCCCGCTAACATATGGCGGACACAGCCGTCATATAAGCAGTTGCACCGTGAACGCCACGACAGAGGTCAAAAATCTGCTAATAAAATATCCTAGCCACCTAAGTGACAAATTGAACGAGTGAATAAATATCTTTGGGCCTCTAAAACCTAACTGGGAACATTAGCGTATCGCATTCGGAAGGAACAGTCATAGGAAAACGACGCTACTAGAATGTATAAAAGCGACTTTGCCCGATTCCCTTGGCTGGTTTGGAAGGAATCAATGAAATCCTCAAGCATCATAAAAGGGGTTATCTCAACTGGCACTTTCTCAGCTTAACAATCAAAGTTTCCAGAGAATAAATTAACTTCATAGCTTCGAGATGATTCGAGCAGAAATCTGTGCCATCACCAGCTCACGATCATTCACGAACACTCTTCACTTTCCGAAACTTCAGTTTCCAAAACTGATTTAAAACATCGGTTTTTCCTTGCACCCATAGTTGCTTCGCATCCTACAGCACAACAACCCAACTGCAATGATGCTCCCAAAACCTCAGCAAAATGATCACCAGCTAAAACCGCAACTGGCAAATTTTATAAGAAGCTGTTAGAAAGTGCGGCAAAAAACGGAAAAAAAAATTCGGCCACACAGACCCTGTGTTGCACCACATTTAAAACCACAAAAGTACGGAGAAGTTTTCATCTCACACACAGTTCAGCAACGGCTAGAATGATCAGTCTAAGAAACTGAAAACGGGAAATCTTAGCCCAAGAAAATGATAGTAAAAAGGAGCAGAAAATGAGCCACATTTAGACCTCAAGAGGAGCCCACATTTCTCTGAGAGAAGTTATAGTAAGCCTAGAAGGCACTAGCTGAAATTGACACACGTTCTCCCTCGAAAATACAAAATGATGCCACGTAAGCCCGTAGGAAGTTTCCCCGATAAACCCATCTCGGCAGCCTAGAAATTGCAACCCGTCCTTACAGCGAGTAACAGAAAACTAAAAACATTTACAATCTTAATAAATTTACATTTCTTAGTTTAAATCACACAAGTGACGTCTCTCTACTTGCAGGCAAGCTCCATACCTCGTTAACACCACGGGAAACATCTGAAGCGGATTTTATGGAAACGTCCACATTCACTCTTCGAATACTTTCTTTCAGTCATGCCGTGTGCGGATCATTGACACATATATTTATCAGCCTGCCTCGCAGGTAAAAATCGGTGAGGTGTAAGTATGGGAAGCACAGATGCCACTGATCATTAACTCTGTTACCTAACGCTAACAGATAAACTGTGTAAGCTGTAGCACTGTCTCGTTTTAAATAACCGTATATTCTACACTGGTCAGTGGTATCTTGTGTAGGACTCCCGGAACAGCGCGCGACATTCATGCTTGCACCGAACTAATCTTGACCTGCTCGCAAACACGCCCCTTCGCACGCTACTAAGGATGGTCTAGACGTGAATGCAGAGAAAGCTAACTATATAGGCTAATGTATCGCCAGCTGACAAGAACTGATCTGTAACATAAACATAGCCCTCAAAGCATGCGAAAATTTAGCAAAGACGAAGTCACTGGGAAAGATCAAAATTACATTCACAAGAAAATTCACAGAACGTTAATACCTATTAGTATTTTTTACCGCCAAGTTCAGATACTATTTTCCTCCAGAGCCCAATCTAAGCACCCGAAGGTAAAATCTATAAAACTGTAATAAAATGTTCCTTCGTATGGTTGCACAATTCGGTCTGTTACCCTAAGGCAAGAACACTGAGCGTGACCGAAAACAGGATGCTGAAGAGAATAGTTTGAACTAAGAGGGAGGAAGTAATACGAGACAGGAGGAAACTGCCTAGTGTCTGTATAATTTTAACGTTTCGGTAAACATTATCAGCATAATGACGTCAAAAATATAAGATGGGCGCAGCACGTAGTAAGCACGAAAAAGACAACAAATGCATATACGGATTTCATTCTGAAATTTTGAATGAATGAAAATAAGCCTAGAGAGGAGGGTAAATAAAATAAATCCTGAAGACGCAGGGTGGGTGTGGACTGGATTCGCGTGACGTCGTTCAATCTGCTATATATATAATGAAAATTCACATAAATCTGCTGTCTGTCATTAAAGCATATCATTATATTGGTGATTACAGTCACCACCTAGAAAACCTCAAATGTCACCTCGATTCAGCTACCTTAGGATAAGGTCCACTGTCGAGGTTTCGTGTAAAAGATAATAAAGGTCAGATTCTCATAAAATGAGGGGAGTATCTTGACGAGCTGACCGACTACAAGCTTCTCAAAAAAGACTATTTTCAATATGCCATAACAAAACCATCATGTACGCAAATACATTTCTTAAAGGTTAATCTCCTTGAAACAAACATCGCAGATTTCGTTCAGACCAGACTACCAACACTGCTGCACTGTCAACGCAACAGTCTCCCTCCGTTCAACAACACGACGTCCAAAACGAATCTTCAAAACAGCGTATAGAATATGCCTTATTACTGATCTTCACATCTATCAACCACGCACTGCAGCGGCTCAACTTCACTTCTAGTGGGACTATAGTCTGTCCAGGAAGGAAACCCATACTCGTGAGTTAACACGATGTATGCAAAACAAGGAACACCAGTCGAAACTGACGATGTGGTGAGAGTTTCGTTGGTCAGCTGCATGTTATTTAAGGAAGCGCCATCAACTCACGGGTTATGTAGGGCCTCAGAGTTAAAAACAGGGATGGAGAAAATCTCTCGGGACCTAATTCGAGGTTCTATAATTAAGGTCCATAAATGGGCTAAGGAAATCATAAAACAAGGTAGGACATTTATGCATGGCGTAATAATTTCCCGCATTCTTTCTCTGATTTAATCATCTGGAGAATAACAAACTTTAAACTGTTTAACCCTTTGACGCCTAACGACCACTCTAGTGGTCGTACCGCACCGGTAACCTCTAAACGTTGCATTTTATATATTTATTCAACAAATACATGTACTGAATATTTTAAACATGGTATATTCTCTCCGTTTTTCTCTCTT
>Ga0123357_10008922_pt1 | contig 12598 bp, 5 predicted proteins | sample TergutEmb28metaG_FD_89873 | JGI IMG/M metagenome (GOLD analysis project Ga0123357, IMG submission 89873) | Embiratermes neotenicus P4 segment gut microbial communities from Petit-Saut dam, French Guiana - Emb289 P4 | ecosystem: Host-associated > Arthropoda: Insects > Digestive system > Gut ... | reverse complement strand
TAGCAACCTAGAAGACAAAAGCTTCTGCACCGAATGATAGCAAGCATTTCCTGACTTCAATCTGCTCTTAATTTCTTCCGCAATATAATTTTGATTTGTTAAAGTTGTTCCCAAATATTTAAAAACCTCCACTCTGTCGAAGGTACTATTATCAATCCTCACACTGTGAATTCGTCCTGCATTCTGATCTCGAGATCAACATAATATAATATAATATAATATAATATAATATAATAATTAGTTTACATGTTGACTCCCCAGTACATATTTCCTGGGATGTGTCAGCTAATACTATGTTTCTTCAGTAGTCCTTTATATTAATCTTACAATCTATGCTGTTTATCATATCGGATCTTTAAATTAATATTAATCACTATGGCAACAGCAACATAGTCGGTCGTCAACGATTTTCCAAATTTATTTTGCCTTGTATCGGCAATATAAAATAACTTGTTCCAAGTACGATATACGAAAAGTTTAATAAGTAGCATTCCAAACAAAATGACACAACATTCCTTTGTTAGCATATGTATTAAACGGAAGTGCACATTGAAAATACTGATTGAAGTAGGAGCCTACTGGGGTGGGGGTGGGGGTGGGGGTGAGGAAAAGGGTCGCTAAACTCGTACCTCATAGGTCTCAGCGCAAAACCCAGAACGTTTCTCTTTTACAGGAATAAGCAAGAGCGATTTCCCAGCTACACTGACAGAAGATGAAGAGAGAATGCCGTCTGGGGATGAGACGAAAACCAGGAGGGTGTTTCCATGGATACAGAAGGGAAGGAGTGTACACTCAGCCAGTGTGTGTGTGCAAATAGTTCGATCGAGTTGACGGTTGAAAATACAAGGTAACTATCCCAGACTGAACTCATAGAGCTATTTCAAGAGGGTTTTAAAATACAACAAAGATTTCCAGTTATTATTTTCAACGGTCCTGAAACTCGACAGACAACGCTAAAGCGTGATGCTGTCAGCGGACGGTAAATAAATGTGTCATAATGGGCACGTAATTTTGCTGAGAAATTTCATGTGGATGAAGGAAGGAACTATGTCAGAAATCAATGAAACCTTAATATACGCCGACACTGGCTTATAAACCAAATACACTGGAGAAAGTGAATTCAATTTTGAGCGTTATAATACGTGTCATACTTATTTCATCTAGACCCCATTTCAAACCCCAAAGCGCCAAACACTGTATCAAAATTCGTACAATGCAGAACTACATGTACAAATGTAAGAACGCTTCGTACATGCATAGTCGTGAACCATTACAGAGACGTTACGATGCTGACAAATATGCATGTCAAGGCGGTCTTGGAAAAGTGCATTGCTGAACCCCCCCCACCTCCCAAAAATACAAAACAAACAATTTAGAGGAAATGAAAATGAACCCTTACAGGGTTCGTAGAACTTCCCCTCCCCCACCAAGAAAAAAATACTGACTTATGAAAGTGTAAAGGCAAGCTGATTTGTTAAGCATTTTGATTCCTAATAAATAAGCCAACTTTAAAATACTGCCGTCATTTTATATACAAATAAAGTGTTAATATTAACATTAAGGTTATATTTATTTAAATCTGACGTAACAAAATAATGAGTTATGCTCTCCAAACATAGACTTCACCATGGGAGGATTATGTTACCATTCGTCGCTTTTTATTGATCAAAATCGGTTTCTCTTCAAAAGTTAAATATTGGAAAGCTGTGACGTAAATAAATATTTATTCAGAAATACTGCTGTTATTTGCTCAGTATGATAAGGCAGTGTCAAAAATAGCCGCGCTACAAGATCGCACTCGGAGCAGCTGCCTCAGTTCCTGAAAGTTACAAGTCTCAATGTACGAATTCTGTCACGTACAGAGAACACATAAAATTTAACATTATGAAAAAATACAACAGTAAGCTATTTACAAATAACGTTAATGAAATGAAAGCATTCTTATAAATGTTTGATAGCAGTTATCGACTCCTCGTTTTGCAACTATAAGCCATAAGACTTTGTCCGTTTTCTGAGATGCATTTATTACACAAGTGCTCCGGTCAGCCGGCGATTGCACATCGTTTTATCAACTACTGTTTGTATCGCTGCAACCGTATGCTGCAACTCAACATCTAATGCTCCTGATTATGGGCGTATGTACCCGAAACATGTCGAGCTAAGAATACATCAATAAAATTACCTTATTTCATCAAGTTGGCATTTCACATTATTTCATGAGGAAGATGCACGGTCAAACAACCCTCTGAATACCAATTTGCAAACTCCAATTTCCTTCTAATTTCTACCTTCCACGGCGGTCCGGATAGCACAGTTGGTAGCTATAACAACTGGCTACGGGCTGAAAGGCCCGGAATCGAACCCCGATGGGCGCATGAAATTTTCTTTACTTCATGCTTTTCCAGACCAGCCTTGGGGCCCACCCACCCTCCTCTACAATGGGCACGGGGGTTCATTTCGGGGGATAAAGGTACTGGGGCTTGGCGTTGACCACTCGGTCCCATATAATGCCGGTTAGAACTTAGTAGAGCTAAGAGTTTACATGCATTCTCCGTCTGTGCCTGTGTGGCACCTTCTATTTTTCATTCTTCCTTGCCCTCCCGTTTTCTCTTTTTATCCGATATTTTCTTCTTTATTATCCCCCCTCACAATTTGATTAATTTCTTTCTCTTTTTCCTTCCATCCTCCTCTTTTTTCTTTCTTTTATTAACTCGTTAAGATTGTTTGATAATAATGGAACCAATCCAAACTTTGGACAGGACAGAGAGAAAATTTAATAATGTCAAAAGAAAAATATATATTTCTTTCTTCGCCTGTTATGCGATCACCTCAAATTTTTGGTTTGCCAGACGAAAGTTTACACTTAGAATTTATCACTGTGCAGACTCGAATATATTGGGCAAAATATTGGTTAGACTGTTCTTAAAGTATGACTTGTCGGATTGCAATAACCTTCAAAACAGCTTTACGTTATCAAACATAGGGTGTTTTTACAATACATACTTTCAATACGTTTTCGGCATCAATTGATAATGGACAACGAAAGTCTTCTACACTGAGATTGCGGTTGAGTTGGTTTGTGTGAGCATGAAGAAAGTGTATTGTGACTACTTTATTTATTTTTTAAAGACTTGGGGGAATAAATATTTGCTCCGGAAAGTAACTACACGTACTACATACTAAACACTACACGTTCGCTTCTGTTTTGTATCACATTTCTTGGTGTTCTGTCCGTTCCATTTTTATGTTCTAAAATCTGGCATCCATCGAATTCCATTTCATTGATGTGTGGAAACTAGGTGGCATCAAAGCGGAAGACAGACGCATGATGGATGAATATGAGTGTGTGTGAGTATGTCTGTGTGCATGCATGCGTGCGAGCGATCAGAGGAAAATAGTAAATAATAGAGCGGTCCGGCAAGCTGAAACTGCTATGTAGGAGAAAAACTTTAGCAATATTACTTGCTTTCCCACTTACACCCTCCAGCATAGAGCTTTAAACACACTCAAGAACAATGGCGTGGCTATTGAGCCAAAAACCGGAGAGCCTCAGATTGTGCAACCGTCCACTTTACCCGGCAGCAAAGCAGCGTGCAAGCTCTGTATCAGCGCTTTATTGGGTGCAAGGTATCACAAACAACAAACTCTTTCAAACCAGCGATTTCTATCTTATACAGCCGCATCAATCCTCAACAAATACTTGTCATTTCGCCTTTCATCACGTTCTCCTTCGCATTTTTAATCATCAGAAGTAACAGAAAGTAAAAGCAGAAGCAACAGAAGCATCAACACCATCACCACCACCACCACCAACAACAACAACTACAACAGTAAGAAGCACGATGATGCAGGTCATGACATACACAAATTTCACGTTCGTTAACCGCTCTAGGGCGGTCGCACTGTCCTAAAGAACCGGTAATGATAACGCTCCACAAGGAGTACAGAGGTCAGCGAGAAACGAGCTGCTGAACACATCTCTGTTTAATCAAGAATCTGAATGAATAGAAATACATCTCCATTTATGACATGTTATATCTTAATTAATGCTGCGAATATGTGGGGAAAATCAAATGCGTGAAAATGATAACAAATAAAACTATACCCAAAAATACATTATGAACGATTAAATTGGTGGAATTCTTGCTACTATTCGGCTCAAACGTTTGTCTTCCCACTTCATACCTAGAAATGAAAAAATCAAAAGAAAGAAAGAAAGAAAGAAAGGGTATTCGTAGAGTATAATATTACCTTATTTTGGACAGATATAAGACCTGGTCTGTCACCCAGCCCAGTCCATTCGAATTGTGAGCTGGCCTTTGCAGCACATTGGGAAATTACATCCATTATGACCAATATACCAGGAGCCTAAGGGACAGCAAAGACCCTTAGTGTCAAAACTGGATGCACAAGAGATCTTTTGAACCTGAGAGAAAGTAAGTACCAGGGAAATAGAGAAAATTTCAAGATAAGTGACATTTGAAGTTCTCACGGTGGTAACTATGACGATTACTCTTTCCTAGCATTGATGCCGTGTAGTGTGGGATAAATGGACTGGTATTTAGGAAAACCTGCAGCCTCCGTCTTCAGAGTAAAAAAATTTTCTACCACACTACACAGCATCGTGTCCTAGATCTGCATAGTGAACAGCTTTATGATTTGTACTCTTCGTCACATGTTATTAGGATATCGGCTCAAGGATACTCATGAGGACTGGGCACAGAACACGCGTGGGTCGCATTGGGCAATGCATACAAAAGTGTATTCGTACTTGAAGGGCACATACCGCTTATGAAACTTCCGCGAAAATGGATAACATCAAGAGTCATATTGAGGAGGGAGGAGAGGGGTTTATAGACTGAATTCAACTGGTTTAGGATAGGGACTTAAGTGCAAACGGGGGAGGGGGCGGGATCTGGGTCTCGTCAAGTGTGGAGAATTTTTTCAGTACTGACCACTATCTAATCGAGAAGGGTTCTGCTCCATAGTGTTAGTTAATATATCTTCTGTACATACGTATCCAGCGAAGATTGGCGTCTTTTGGTAAATTTCGGAAATAAAACCAGTTTACAAGAAATTCATATCTATTATACAGACATATAAGCGTCGGGTTACGTAAATAAATCTATATCCAATTACGTGAATTTCATACAAAACAGTCACTCCTATATACTGCAGTGTTTTTTGGTTGGTTGCATTGGAGTCGTTATATTTTCTTTTTCTATGACCGTGAATAAACGTTACCCAGCTTGTAACTTGAAAAAAAAAACAGGCAATTTTGTTTCGTATCCGTTTATTACTTAAAAGAAAAGGCCCGGATAGTTGTGCTGGCGTTTGGACAGTAAAACTCTAAGTCTAAACCGCCGTTTTTCACTAATATAAACTGTTCTAATCTTCCGATATCTCGTCATTTAATTTGCTTAGATAGACGTCCTGGTTCGCTCGCGGACTAAAGCCACGGAGTTTAGTTTTTAGTTTTAGATAGACGTCCTACTTAAGTAGCATTACATATGTAATTATATGAGATAAGGAGTATGTCAAAAAGTGGTTTTCGTTGGAGTCCAGACGTTTCAATTGAAATATTATGCAGTTTATTCAAAACGTAAATGTCATTTCTGACACGGTAAAGTTTTGGTACCATAAATGTGTTCTTTAATATAATGCTCATTGTTAGACAATTAGTAGTTCAGGAGCTCTGCCAAATCTCCAGCCAGAGGATAAAATACCTGGCGCAAGCGAATGAACATCTACAGTTTTAAACTTAACGCACTGAAGTTACGTAAAATGATGCAGTAGCTCCAGTTTTCTTAAAATCCTAAGCCTATTCCATCTAAAAACAAAAATGTGTAACAGTAGACCGTCTTATCATACTCAAATAGGGGCTGGAATTCTGGAAGCTTTTGAAGAAGTTGATCGGCATAGAGTTGTAGTAAACTTACAAAGTGAAAGGTGGACAGAAATTGGAACAACTGTCCCCAGACATGGAGTTAAAACACTGCGTGGCTGCATTAAAGATAAGAGACTGAAAATAACTTCTGCAATAAATGCAATGTATACAGCAAATAAAATAAACTCGTAATATGTACATTCCTTTCGCTTCGACAGCTATTCACGTCAACATGCAGACGATGGACGGGCGGACGGACAGAACTATTCATTAGATTTCGATACAATTTGGAAAAAGCAGATCCACACTACGAGATTTCGGGACAATTATTTTCGATTGGTATCGGTCAAATATAAATAACACGTTGTATACACATATAAAATGCATATGTAATGTATAGGCCGGGACAGCGTAGTCGGTATAGCGACTCGATACGCGCTGGACGGAATGGGGATCAAATCCTGATCGGAAGCGAGATTTTCCCCACCCGTCCAAACCGGCCCTGGGAGCGACTCAGCCTCCTGTACAATGGACACCGGAAAGCGGCCGGGACGTAAAACTGACCAGTCCGTTCCATACGGTGCCGAAGTTAAGATTCAGTGGAGTTAATGATCCGGTCCCCCATACGCCTTCATGGCCTTCATACGAACAACTTATCCGATACATTACTAAAGTCCGCAATACAAATGTATTAGTAACGAAAGAAGTAGTGCAAGTATAAAAGCAACATTTAGGCGCGTTCGAGTAACCACTGTCCATAGAAAAGCAGTAAGTATTACATATTCCGAGCGCGTGTTTTTAGCCTTAAATATCCAGCATAAATTAGCATGCACCGTATTACATTGTCATCTGTGGCCTGTCTGGCTCGTCCATGTTTTTCCACTTTATCTCATAAAAAGCACAATTGAAAAACGTTGCTGAACGTAAACAGTGTATTTTGATTTTCTCTACTATATTTTGTTTGAGGCATTCCCCATTCTAAGAAAATATGGGCAAGATAGATCATAGAAGTATATTAGTACTCAAGTCAAGTACCTGCTATTCTTGTTAACTTTTACTGAAACTTGAACTTTATAGACAGATTTAAAAAAAAAAATACTGAAATATTAAATTTCATGAAAATCCGTCTAGTGGGAGCCGATTTGTTTCACGCGGACGGATCAACAGATATGAGGAAGCTAACAGTCGCTTTTCGCATATTTGCCAAAGCGCCTAAAGAAGAAAAAGTCCAGCTAGAAGACCGTTAAAGTATAACGAAAACCAAAGCTAGAGCCTAGGGTAAACCGTAAAGGTTAATTTGTCTCTGTATGTGCCATAAAGTCATATAGATAGAGTGGAATTGTAGTACCATTCATTCTAAACGTCGGCACTGAATGCAGGTGAGTGGTCAGTTTCAAGGCCCGATGGCTTTATCTTGAAGGACAGCCACCGGCACCTGATGAATAATAGAATGTTTGGGCCCCAAAATCCGGTTAGGACATGTTGGACATGAGAAAAATTTCTTTCCCTTGCTGGAACTCGAACCCCGGATCTTGTAGGCCGTAGTCTAGTCAGTATGAAATCCTGAATAATTTCACTCAAACAGCAACCGCTACGAGTTTCAACAATGCAATCCGTAAGGGGATGGGAAAGTTTCCACCCTTCATTTCTTACCCAACGACATTCATATCAATGCTATCTTCCCATTTCTTTTTGGTCTTCCTAGTTCCTTCAAATCATTTATTCTAAAAGGTAAACTAATCCCTGTACAGGCCCTGATTATTCCAGATTTCAAGACAATTGGCACATGAAGCTGTTAAGTTTGTCAGCCCTACGCACCGGCCATCTTTATCCCCCCAAGGAAATATTCCGGGTACTCATTGCTGATAGGGACTGAGTCGACTCCAGGGCCATATAGCGGCCGAAAGGATTATGTGAATGGAAGATTCCAGTGAAATCATCCGGAATCGAGGCCACGACCTTCCGGCTTGTAACGCAGTGCCTCAACCAATTCCGCCAACGCGTCCCCGCAATTATTCTAAACAATCCTTTTCTTCTCAAATTCCAGTTTTTATGACCATCATATATCTCTCTTCTCAGTCCACAAAATTAGACAAAATGAGAGTTTTTCTTTTTAAATGTTGCTACACTGTATAGTGTAAGGGTTAAGGGTCTTTAGTACAGCGTTATATTTATTAAACAATGAGCACACAAGACATTAAGTGATCCACCAATATCTTAGGCAATTTTCATCTTTCCCGGGAAGACGTTTTGGAATCAGTACCTTACTGCGAGAAAAATATAAACCTACAAGATTTCACAGAACTGAATGGCGAGATAGTAACTAAACAGCATGTGCGAAAACCAAAAAAATGAAGCCATAAACCGAACTGAGTTTTAAATCTTGCTAAAACTCACCATAAAGTGCCAGTACTGGGAGCAAGCCTTTCACTTGTTTGTCCGTCCCTGCGAAAGAAAAATACGTTCCTGCAATTAAGAGGTTGAATTTAGATATCAGGTGACTGAGTACCATGGTCCTGAAATTCAAACTTCTGTAATGAACAAGATTGAATTAGGAGTACCAATATAAAAAAAAATTAACGTTTCTGATAAATACAATTCAATCGAAATGCGCATCAGAGTCAAAATTGAAGTTCTTAGGGTCAATATAACGAATCCAATATCATATTGAACAAAATATTTCGGGCATTTTTCGTGCTGTTTTCAAAATTATAGGGGCCCATGATATACATGCAGTCAGGTTATTATGTTAATTGATAATAACTTTGCTCTTAGATCACAAGAACGTAGAGCCGCCGTTTTGGAATTAACATGTGGATTTAAAATTCGGTGTTGGTGCCAACCCCAAATTCAAAAACCTTGTACCGAGTTTCATGCAAACTAACTATTTTATTCAAAATACACTAGGGGCATTTCGGCCCACGGATGTCGCCTAATAGTGACTACCTTTGCGGAATTCGGATTGAAAACTTTAAGTGTGCACATAAATTAGGCGTTGTATTTGAATAAGATTAGTTTTTGGCTATTACAAACATACCGCGATACTGTAGACCAAACAACCAGACTTCATTTTTACCGTCAAAAACAATCACCATCCTAATTAATTCGTCTATACTTTATTCCAGGCGTATTTCGAAAAGTGGTCTATTACCAAAGGTTTCGTCTTTTTGATGACTATAGACAGTTGCTTACAACAATTATGTGGCATAAAAATTATCATAGGATTTTCACATAAACTGTAGTCTCTTTAAAAGGTGAGCTATATTATATGCTGACATGCTCTTAAACACTTCGATGATTATCAAAACACGAAGCCCTTTACAAAGAACCATTGGTTCGAAGCATATCTTACGTGAAGTCGATATCAATAAAGATAAATAAGGTAAATCTGCCCCTCTCCACACCACGAAGCCAGATAGGAGGGAGCAGATGTATAGCTAGACTCCAGTTGAAATGTGATCACACACGGTGACGCACGGGAGGGGAAGTGAAGGGGAAACAGGCGAATGGAGTGGGTAGCCAGTACTTTTCACACTACCTCGGAGCATGGTGCATCCAGCATTACTACCGACAATAAAAGCTGATGCGTACACCTCGGCTGCCAGTAGTCGACTGAACTGATAACCCGCCGATTTAAATGGACTCGTCCGTTTCGCCGAAAGGCGAAATCTGGTTTCTGCGCGTGTGCCATCACATTTCAGCTGGCCTCTACATCATTCTTAACCTCAGCACCAGATGGAGGTACGTGGTCAGCTTCACGCCCCAGGGAAAGAACCCCAGTATACATTGAATATCAGGCTGTGTGTGTCCCAGATCTGGTGTGGGTTCTTTTGGAAAGGAGAAAATATTTTTCTCTGCCGTAATTCGAATCCCGAATGGTCCAACCCGTAGCTAGTCGCTGTACGGATACACTATCCTTCAATCAAGAAATATTTAGGGTGTAATAGACGGTAAATTCAATATGCATGAAGACGTATTTTATAATTGCTTATCTTAAGTTTTCACTGTAATAAAGATTCGTATGTATTGTGACTTTATGGGTTATGGCACCCTGCAGTCTGGTATGTGGGCAATAGTATTCCTCCAGGTTATCTAGACTGAACTACTCCAGTTAACATCATCAGTGCAGACCAGAAACTGACAAACATTTGTTATAAATCTTATCACCTAGTACTACAACAAAAGTGTATATATATATATATATATACACACACATACACACACTTTTGTTGTAGTACTAGGTGATAAGAGTTATAACAAATGTTTGTCAGCTTCTGGTCTGCATTGATGATGTTAATTGGAGTAATTCAGTCTAGATAACCTGGAGGAATACTATTGCCCACATACCAGACTGCAGGTTGCCATAACCCATAAAGCCATGGGCTAGTCCCCAAATTCCCAGGCTGAAATCTTTGCTTTCTTGCTCCGTGGCGCAATAATTCTCAAGACAGCTATTTATTACCATTTGTCTAGCTGCTGCGAGGCTGATGGAATATATATATATATATATATATATATATATATACACACACACACACACATTTTGAATATATCTGAATAGAATCTGCAGGCCCCTTGATCAGAAGCTTTTGGTCGTTCCAGTCAATTGCAGAACAGCTTCTCAAAATAGGCCACGCCAATTTTTACGCAATCCTATCCTCCTAACGAATTACTGCCGACGGAACACCGACGTTTCCATGAGCCTCGCATCAGCTAGACAAATGGTAATAAATAGCTGTCTTGAGAATTATTGCGCCATGGAGCAAGAAAGCAAAGATTTCAGCCTGGGAATTTGGGGACTAGCCCATTCACACTTCAAACCAAACGAAGAAGAAAAAAAAAACCCGTAAGAACGAGAAGCAAAAAGAAGTAACCCTCTCCTAAAAATCTTTTGTGTTTATTGAAGACAAGTATACCTATTTTATATTTGTGTGTGTGTATTTGTGTGTGTGTGAAAAGAGAAAGGTAAAGTTTGAATCGGAACAGAGGGGCAAATGGCACGTGCCTTTTTACTTCCCTCCACCTCCCTCTTCTTTGTCACCGGTTTTCTTCGTTATAAAACGCTATGAAGGGAAACGTCCATTCAGATGAAAATGTGATCCTTTTCAATGGACTCAAGGAAGTCGTAATATGTACAGTTACCTGAAAGAAAAATGTTTATTTGAAGAAGCAGTTGATGGAAAACGAGAATTATTAATAATTTTACGCATAGTGCCAACATAATCCCAAGACAACCATCCCCAACACAGACTATGACAAATGTACAACAACTGGAAAATGTAGAATATTTTACCTATCTGGGTAGCTCGATAGATAGATTGATTGATAGATTAGCAATTGGGTTCGGGGCCTCTCAGCCCCGATGCCTTAATAGACGGGCCCTTTGTGCCCCATGTCGGATCATGGGAACCGTGGCCCCCAGACTTAATATCTTAATGACTTCTGGGTCCAAAAAAGGAACCCAGATATACTACTTCTTTTCTCTCAAAAGTCCCAGCAAACGAACCCCCTCCGGGTAGCCCGATAAAAAGTGATCCAAATCTACTCGTGAAATGAAATCCGGGACTGCCACGGCAAAAGCACAAAGACTCTTTTCGCCAGAAAACCGGGCTAAAAAAATTTAAAAGAGAACTAATCTACATTTAGAGCACAGTTTTAGGTGCAGAAACTTGAACACTTCGGAAAGTAGATTAGAAACACTTGATAGTTTTGAAATGTGGTCCTAGAAAATTATGGAGAAGATTAATTAAGAAGGATTACACAGAGTCGAGGAGAAAATGAGCGTGTTACTTACAATAAGACGGAGGAAGGCTGACAGGGTTGGTCACATTTGTGTAACAACTGCCTTATACACCACATTATTGAAGGAAACACAGGAAGGAAAGTAAGGGAGGAAGAGCAAGTAAGCAATTAGTGGATGACGTTAAGGAAAACAGAAGACACTGAAATTTGGAAGAGCGACTACTAGACAGCATTTTCAAGAGAATTCGCTTTTGAAGTAGCCACGGACCTGTCGCAAAACAGGCTACGCTATGATCTGCATATCAAAACTGACAGACAAAATTTCCGTAAAAACGTAAATAAAGCAATAATATTTACTATTACACTCTTCTTACCTAATAATACGTAAGGTCATGGTTGTCCTTAAATCACTGATGAATCACGTGCAAACACAGATTTTTTATGCTGGACCCAAGCTTACACTACTTACAAGACATATTAAATTCAGCAACAATTTCACATAATTTAGCGAAAGATAATTTCTAAACAAGACTTCAAATATCATCAAATCTGGACTCTTCTGAAAATTTTCACATTTGAACTTCAACGTGTTTGTCGACCCGGAAACCCCTAACTATAGGGTAAAGGTAAATGTAACAAACTGAATACATTCGTTAAATCTGTACTAAATAAACATACGAGGTCTGGAGAAGAGCCTCCTGTATCAATACGACAGAGATGCACCATGCCTTGTGGCGAAGAAGGAAAGGCCTATGATTATTGGACCGTGCATCATTGTGATAGTTGAAGAATAAAAGACCAACATGATGTCAGTTGCTATTTTATTTCACTTCTTATGTGCTCAATATGTTTCGGACATTAATATATCCATCATCAGGAGCTTGCGACTATTCTGTTGAATTACCACATTGGTCGTGTTGTTCTTGGTTCGATGTGTGTTGGAGTTTCGGTGTGGTTGGGTTGGAGTGG
>Ga0123357_10008921_pt1 | contig 12599 bp, 7 predicted proteins | sample TergutEmb28metaG_FD_89873 | JGI IMG/M metagenome (GOLD analysis project Ga0123357, IMG submission 89873) | Embiratermes neotenicus P4 segment gut microbial communities from Petit-Saut dam, French Guiana - Emb289 P4 | ecosystem: Host-associated > Arthropoda: Insects > Digestive system > Gut ... | reverse complement strand
CACACACCCACACACACACACACACGCCGGCGAGCAGGATGATTTAGTAGGGTTATTTTTCTTATAAATTTAGTGAAGCAGGACTAGGTTGACTGAGAGGGGTAAATCCGAAGTGTCGTTTGTGATACGACTAAACTTATCGTTGGGAAATAGTAGTTAATAGTACAGGAGGGTCATTCCACTGACAGATCACTTACACCCAAGCTTCACTCGTCTTTATACACGAAGTTGGTTGACTCTGAAAGCCAACGTATGTCGTTTCACACATATATATCTGATGGCCGAAAATAAAAGAGAATAATTAATTTCTCATGAAATTGCTTGTATCCACAACTTTCCATTATGTACTGAATTGGCACCAATACACTAATAACAACCGATAGTTTATATTACGAAATTTTAATTAGACATTTTGTGGAGACTGAAGCTGTCCCTGCTGTAATAAAATGCAGTCAAAATTTTACAGCAATATAAATTGTTATGCTTTCATTATTACCTGTGCAGGTAACACTGTGTCAGTGAGTCCTTTATTAATTACTTCACAGATACAATCTTTCGCTTTTTATTGCTTTCATTTACATTTACAGCTGTTTGTTCACACAAATGTTAAAATCGAATATTGACCAATCGTAATAACATAACTCGAACTAGTGAGACGTAGCATGACGAAGTTAGATGTATTTCAACTGGATCTGGAGACTGAACTAGCAGTTTGATTGGTTGGCTGGATGGTTGGTTGTATAGTTGGTTGGTTGGTTTGTTGGTTTTTTCCTTGGTTTTTTGGTTTGTTTTGTTTGTTTGTTTGTTTGGTTTGTTGGTTGTTTGGTTGTTTGGTTGTTTGGTTGTTTGGTTGGTTTGTTTGTTGGTTGGTTGGTTGATTGTTTGTTTGGTCGGAGTTCTGAGGGTTTCACGGAAGTTTAGAATGCGAGCTTTTGGGTCGCGGCGTTGTGTATTCAAGTAAATAGTCAACGAAAGCTTTGGAAAAACTTCATGCTGTCTTCTTTGGTGTAGACTTGGTTTAACGCTGTCGTAACACAGGTCACAATGACAACTGTTGACTTTGTGTCAAGTGTTAAGCCTACTGTAAAATATTTCAGTCATTCCTGCAGCAGTACACTGTAATTCCTGTCATACCTACTCAATTTTGTTATACGAATTTCCATGTTTGAGAAAGGCAATAACATTGAATTTAATCTTGATATGATGCGGAGACTGTATTGTATGAGCGTGTCTTTCATTTATTCCTCCATGCTCCGTTCATTTATTTATTTTTTGTTTTATCCTTTTAGCAATACAAGGAGAGCCATAGGGAGAACATGGCTCTTTGATTATATAACGTTTTCCATACTTCTGACACTTCTAGTCTCTTGTGTCCAGATATTCTCCTCAGCATTTGTTTCGGAAATTACTTACTGCCTCCATGGAGCAGACATCTTCTTGAGAAGCCAACAGGTTCTCAGCTGATCACTAAATTCCTTGGAATTTACGTAACCCGAAGGTTTCTTACCGCGATTACAAAAGCCCGACACCTGTCCCTGTTCTTAGTCAATCATTTCGTTCTCAGACACTCTCAAAAGATCTTCTTAGAGTGAGAGATAAAACTGAGTACACTTGAAGTTACCCTTGTGCTTAATTAATCACCACTAAAATGTTACCTCACGAGTGTCGCGAAATATGTGCAGGATGTTTCTTTTCCTGCTTGAACGATAAGCGTCGGCCTGAAGCTGTAATGAGTTTTAATAGGCTTTCTAAAGGTTATTATCAGTGCGAATGTTAGTCTAGCTCCCGTCATCGTCTGTTAAACCTTCCAGACAGGTGGCGTAAGCTGCAACGCTGGCGTACAGTCTGGCGGAGCGTTGAGTCGGCGCGTAATGGTCAAGCAAGGAAAAAAAGCACCTTATGTTAGTAAAGAACTACGCCGGACTAAATGATGAAGTATAAAGTTTCAAGTTCCATTACGTTATAATTAAATCATTAGTCTAGAATCGGTTGGGACATTAGCTGCAGGAAAGGCTTCAGCTTGTCTGCCCTTCCACATGTTCCGGCTTCGTGTGGGATTAGCGCTGAGTCCGGTTCCCCACTAATTGTAATAATTCTGTAATTCTGGCAGTAAATTCACTGTTAATTCCTCTAATATTCTAAGTAATGGGATCAACTTGGCTACACAGACACTGCCGCACCAGTAAGTGTAAGAAGGATTCTCAGTTAACGTTTCCAAGTTTTTGAAATTAAGTCCGAGCAGTCGTACACAGAAACGTGTAATGAAGTATAGAATATGCGTGGTCGGACGCGAAAACTTGTAGGTTATTCTGAACAACATAAACAGCAGCAACAATTATTAATTCTTACCAAGATCTTTGTTAGCTTTCTGTTTGAATGCACCTGTGGTAAATAAGATTGTTACGGTTAAGACAACAAGAATACTTTGTTCTAATTGTTGAAGAGTGGAAGAAAATTTCTCTTCAGTGATGCCAAACAATAAAATTATAGACCCACAGAAGAGTGCTTTTGGCGACTGAACGCGTTGTGCGTTTTGTGGTAAATATGCCGTGGTTTCGAAATATTTGTACATTCACATTAAATTGTAAATTATCTGTAAATTACTGCGTGAAACGAAGCTTTTGGCCTAAGATCTTTTAACAACGAAATTTCATTTAGAAGGTCAACCACTTAGCTTTATAATACATTCGAACTAAATCAGAAACTAATTTTCAAAGGTCTTTAATTTAATACTTTTAACAAATTGGATTATTGTGTTGCCTTTGTACATTTATAAGTGATTTTAAGAGTTTGCTGTGTTAAAAGAGATGTCGGTAGCAGACTGACAATGGAAAGTTCAAATGTTAGTGTAAGATGAGTTAAAAGTTGTATCGAAATACTGGTTTCGGTAAGTGTCTGTATGGCTTGTAAGCAAAAGTTCTGCAAACTTGCACATCTCAAGGCGGTGACAGTGAACATAACTGTGTTCTGGAATGTGACGCCTTGTAGTCTGTTACATACGTGTAAGTACGTGTTTTTGGAGGAACCTGCTTTTTTTCCTACGCTGAGGATGGGGGATTCGTGTTTCTTCGAAACGTTGGCATTATAATACCAGAACACACGGCGTTAAATCCCAGACGATAGTGATCTGAGAGACATTAACAGTTCTGCCACAGGAGTATGACGACTCTTCCAAAACTTCAAAAATATTTTTTTTCAACCAGTTTCTAACAAACCCAAAAGCAGAAAGCGTCTGATACGTGCAGCAGCAGTTCGGTGTAATTACAAAACCATCTGCGAGGCGCAGGCCACGCGATGGGGCGTAACGTGATTAGCTACGGTCTCCGCTATATAGACGGAAGAGGCCCGGTTCTGCTGCCAGCCCGGGCCACACGAAATGCTGCAAGGACTGAGATCAAATTAGCCGCTCTGACTCTTCCTTATGATTGCCTCTTCCCATTATTTTCTCTCTAGCAGATTTTGTTGAGTTTACTTTTCGTACCCATATTACGTGACCTAATAGTGGATGGGAGGGAAGATGCTGTTAATACGGATATTAAAAGAAATGTGGATAAGGTTTAGGATTGATTTGGGCCAAGATATGGTCCAGTGGCAGGCTCTTGTGAAAACGGCGATGAATCTTCGCGATTTAAATGTATCGGGTGATTTCTTGTTACGTTATCTGAAGTTAGTCAATTGGGTATTAGTTGATTGGTTAGTTATGTAGTTTGCTGTTAGATATTTACAAACTGAAAATTATTACTGATTAATTCATGAAAGAAAAGAAGGGCGAGTGATTTCTACATTTATAATATTATGCATTTGACCAACCTGTCAATTTCGGCGCCGCCCGCTGTTTGGAAATCATAGCCCCTTATGTGCGTGTAATGTGGATAGGCTAACAAAATTCTGTACTATATAAAAAAGAAATATAATTTCTCTGATTAGAGTATTGGAATTTATGGAATACCAAAGACTAACTAACCAAACTAACCAAAAATATCGAAATATGCTTCGAATAAATTTTTGAAGTCTAATGACAGCTAGATTTTGTGCCATGCACAATGAGGCACTTCACATAAATCAGTAAAATCTTATTCGATCTTAGGTAAAATATTAGACCAACAAAATTCAATAAGATATATCACTGGAAACTTTAAATTTGCACTGAACGCTAAGATCTTTTGCAGAAATCCGCTTCGATATTCCGGTAATGGAACGTGTACTGGCATATAAGCGGATATGACCTCCTGTATGTACTTACGTGCGTTCGGAACCCTTATTGTTAGAAAGCAAATGAATATATTGATAGTTAAATGTGAAAGCGTTGAAAGGCAAAACATTCTAGGCATGTTTCTGTTCCAAACTACTGTGACATTAAAGCTTATGGCGTAATAGTGTAAAGCTTCACACATTTTTAATCTCGAACTTAGAGGTCATTTATCAGCTTCAAATTCATCCTTTTACAAATTGCGCAGGGGACTTCTCGGAACGTGTAACTTTTCTGTCATTGATTATTTAAAGACACTCTAAATAATTAGGAAAGTGGCTAAGAGGAGCGAGTAAATATTTGAAACGACGTTGGTCGAGGAAGTGAAGGTACTGCGGCGGAAAAGAACCGCGAAAGACCACTGATTGGTGCGTAAGCCGTTCGACATTCAAACATTCATATTTTCGATTTATAGTGTAGATCGTTTCCGTTTGGTCAGTTTTGTCGATTCCGTCCAGAGCGGAAGAGAAGATTTTTATTCTTGCAGTAAACCGAATTCTTCCTTGAAAAATAAATCTATATGGAGGGAAGCGGCATGAATGCAGCACATAAATGACACATTATACATAGAAAATCTGAGACACGTGCGGTCCGAAACGTGATGAACCGGGTAGCTCGGTCGATTTGGTGATTAGGTCCTGCCCGACCGAGGATTCGGAGTTTCATTTCCGGCAGTAGCAAAGGAATACTTTGTCATCCCTATGTCCAGCTCATAAGTTTGTCACAGGACTGTGAAGTTGACTGCGCATTTAGTATGTAGTTATTAAAGCTGGCGAGAGGCTCCAATTACGGTTCACGGAGAGCTATGAGTTTTGCTGAGCATTGCACAATAAGTTGGGGGCCCGACTCCCGTCCTTTGCTTTGTGCTACACAAATTACAGTGGTGCATGCAACGACCCTCCAAGGAGTGGCTAAATTTACTTCCTACTGTCTCTACAGAAGACCAGTTACCACCACGAGGTTCCGGCCTTTTCGGACAGAAGAAAGGGACTTTGGTTTGGAGATTGTAATTACTTACGACTGACTGACTGACTGACTGACGGACTGATAGGCTAAATTATTACATGTTGACTAAAGCCTTATGGAACTAAGAAAGAAGTGAATTGTGAAACTGTGCTTTGAGGTTTTGACAGCGGCGATTCAAATAGCGGTGTTACGGCTTGCTGCACCAATTAGTCCCAGGTGGTTAGCATCGTTTCGGAGAAAAAATTACCTACTTCCAGACTAAAATTTCAGGAGACGACGACGACAACAAGTATAATAATCTCATATTTTATTAAAATATCAGTATAATAATAATAATAATAATAATAATAAATATTTTTAGAATAAGAATAGCATGCTTCACACCAGATTCTGACAAAATTAACTGAAAATCCTAATTCGAATTTGACAGTCATAGTACATCTGGATATACCATAAAAAGGAAAAACGCATATGCTACAGGCAGCAAGCCACAAGTTAATCTTTCACTGCCTTCCATCACGAGAGGAAAAATAAAGTAAATATTTGATAGAACATTGTGAGCCCATTTCAAATGGGAAGGAGACAACAAACATTATTGTCTGCTATTAAAAGAATGTCGCAAGATCGAGGAATATTATAAAACAATGTAAGAAGATTACAGTAGCAATTTAAAATTCAGCAGGATGCAATGAGTAGCAAACCGCGTTACCAATTATGGAGTTATTAGTTACACGAGAGTTAAATTTAATTAATTTAATGCAAATAAAATAAGTTATCAATTGCTAAATATAGGATCACGTTTTAAAATTTTAGTTCCTAATATTGTAATATTTTTCGCAGATGCTAGTTAAACTGCATTCAGTTGGTCGATGACAGACACATGCTATTTAACAGTCTCCAAATAGAGGGATTAAATGAAGGAAATGGAGTGTTTGCTGTGAATGTGGGAAACACGATTGCCTAGACAGTTTTTATTGTAAATTTTTCGCATAATATTCTACTGCCTTCGTTGCTAAGGGGGAAAATTTTGAGTGTAGTATCGACCCAATACGCTCTACGTCGCCCGAGCTGTCATTCACATTAGTAGCACGAAAACGTTTTAATGCGCTTTGTCATTTCGTATAAATTACAGATCCTAATTACTTCAAGTTTGTTAATTAAATGCGTTAAGTAACATTAAGATAATCGTCCACTTGATTGGACTGAATGTCGCGAAACGAGACAACTCGAATAATTTCTGCGTGTAAACTTCGGCTAGAATTATTTCGAGAGGGCCACAGCTTTCTGTGTAGCCGTAAGGGACACCAAATTCTTCAGAGGATCCTACCAAAACATCCAACTTCTTGCTGAATCATCCTACTTTCTCACTCGCTCTCTCGATCAATTTCCTTTTCAATTACTCACTCCTTCGCCCATATACTCAATTTCTGGCTCAGTCAGACCAGACCTTTCCTTCAGCTACTCACCGAATTGTGCGCTAGCTAACTCGCTGCACAAAACACATCATCACTAAATTCGAGTGGATTTATACAGACATGGAATTTGTGCGAATTCAATGCTGTAAGTGAAAGTTGTTTCTGAATTTATTTTAAAGAAAACCTTTCACGTGAATCATTAGTGTGGCGTCGAATGGACGAATAATTGAAAACTGATTTTAAAGAACGTCGTAGGGAATGGTTAAGATGATTTGCCAGGTTTTGTCTGCATTGATCAAGGAAATTCACATATAAATTGATCAGAACCTGATTGGCTCTGTGAAGAAAGTACTAGTTGAAAATTGCTAATTAATTTAAACATTATATTTTCTCCTCCTCCTCGTTATTTCCCATCTTCTAGATCCAACTTCCTCAGCACCTGGACCATTTTTTTTTTAAATCTGGTACCTTCCTCGATATAAGGCATCCAGGTACACGCTCATATAAAAATCAAGCACTTTTGCTTATTAGCCTCTTAACTAAGTAAAGAGTAGCGTGGAGCAAGGCATTTGTGAGGAGCTAAGAGTTGCTAAGTTAGTCAAGAATTTACCAGACTTGTGAGGAGATCGTAAGTGCTTTTCGCTGTCCAGAATAGACCGCCACTAGCCCCTGAGCCAGATAAATCAGGTGTTGTTATCAGGTAGGATGTTTAGTGCGTAAGACCTATAACGAAGCCAATTGTAGGACAAAGCTTCACAGTACGTGGACTAATTTGACGCAAGATTAGAGCCGCGTTCCTGCCGTGTCTAAACGTGCCAGAGGGACGCGTGATAGACCCCATCTCTAGCTTATATCGGGATTCCTGTTGTGAATTCATGACGCATTAATCGCATCTTGATGACTCACAATGCAAGATAATAGTTCAGACGGCCGAAACTGAATACCAGCTTAAAATCCGAGTGGTTTGACTACAATGGGTTTTCTTACTGGATTCCTCATACCATGTGATTAATTTCGCCAGCATCGTAACTTGGTGGAGGTAGTGTTGGATTGCAGGGGTGGAATGGAGTGCAGGGTTGTGAGATGTATAGTGTATTTTCTTTTACAGAGGATAGAATCAAGTTATGGGAGTAGGAGGAGGGGCGGCGGAACGTACAAGATGGTGGCGCTTTGTAGAAGTAAGGATATAGATTCTGTAGAGGGAGAAGGGACGGTATGTGTATAGTTCCCTCATAGACAAGTAATCGATTCCCTATGGAAAAATCCAATTACCGTAGCCAGACTGTGTATTAGTTTCCTGTATAGAGTCCTGGGTTCCCTGATGAGCAGTTTGCGCTCCCCACTAACGCAGATTGTTATGTGTTCCTTAGGTCTACACCCCAGTTCTAATGCAAAGAAACTTAAGATTAACAGAAACTGCAATAACGTTCCTAGTTTCGTATGAGTAGAAATCATATTACCATTTTGACGAAAGAATGACTTCTGAGTGTATTTGAAAACAATGTGATGGAGCCTAAATGAATATGAATGTTTGTACCCGAGAGAAAGTAGGCCCGCTTTACAAAGTCAGTTTTAGCCCAGACATGCGTGTTGTTCCGTGTACGCATGTTTAATTTTCTCCGGCAGCTTAGTCTGCACTGTCTGAATTCCTTAATTTGTGTCACTACTTTTGTTATATTGACTACTTTAATGAATGTCACCATATTTCATAGTATTCTTGAAACAGTGTATTCATTCAGTTCATGCAATACATTCACAGAAGTCGATGTCCCTTTATCGTATACACAGAAGTCGACAGATGGCCCCTGTTTATACCGTTTGAATACGATACACACTTGTATGTGCTACAAATGTTTATTGGAGATCTGTTTTGTTGTTATATCTAACACTATTTAAGGATTTTTTTGACGCAGCATCCCAAGTCTGGCCTAGGCCGTCTCGTTGTTGAGGTTTTTAGTTCACACAAGCACGCACGCACACACGTACACACACAAACACGTGGTAGGAATCCTCCGAACGAATGATCGGCTCGTCGCAGAGGCAGCTCCTTACACAACGCACAACAGAGAAGAGAAGAGAGACGAAAATACATGCTTTCAGCGGGATTCGAACCTGCGATCCAAGCATTCGAGCGGCTGCAGACCCACATCATTTACGCTTCCCTTCAAAATTACCACTTTTTGGGGGGGGGGTTTCCTAAATAAGTTACTTTTATTTTTTGTTTTTGTTACTGTACCCCAGTGTGCTTCATGTCACACATCCCATATGAATTCTAATTGAACGGACCAAAGCATGTTAGATGTAGACTGTAGCTTCTGAATTGGTCTTTATTGTTGCATTATATTTACGTAGTATGGGAAGACGATAAACATTCGTCTCCATTTACTATGATTCGCATCCGAGATAGCTACAGCTGAAGTTCTACTTTAGCAGGAAGCTCCTGTCGTGAACATAAACAGCCTTAAATTTATGTTGTATTTACCATTATGAGTCGTGTTGATGTAATCTTGCGTTCTGTGTGTTTTCCTTGTGGTCAGTTTGAAAGAAGTACAGCCGTATGGTGGCCTAAGTCAGACATTGCGGAATTTGTGTATTGCGATCCATTGTCGGATTTCCTCATTTCTGAAAAAAAAACAGGTAAAAAAGAAAGGAGTAAACACATAAATGAATATACGTAAAAATGATTGAATGAATGAAAAGTGAATGCGTACATAACAGGTGATAATTATATTAAATAATTATTTTCAGTAGCATAATAAGTAGGCTTCAGTGAATTAGACCCTATAGTTCGCTGTATGTTAAAATTTGTTACCAAATGGAGTTTTTGTCGCTTAGTCTACTATTTGTGACATCTTATGTCAGGCAAATGTATGAGCCCAAATGTATTTAAATACGAAACAATAAAGCGAGCATTTTGGTCTGTCGTAACTAAATGTGTCTAGATCTGAAGGAGTTAATAAATCTGTTACATAGATCACCCGCGGTAACAATTATTGTTTAAATAAATTGCCTTTCTATCATTACATATTTTACACACTTGATCATCTAATTTAACGAAGCCGTTTCCCGATTTTCCTAATTCAGTCAAAAACAGTGCGAGCGATTTATATTAATATTATCAAATACAGCTTCTTTCCACAAGTTCACAACTTATTACTGTACCACAATGAAGATGGCCTTTTACATTCATATGACGTTGCTGGGATCACATACGTCACTACAGTACCACTAATTCCAATATCAACCATTAGATACAGTACTCGGTCAGTCCGATTCACTTCCGATCCTCACGTTCTTTACCCTAGTATAGACCTTCTTGATTGTTTCTCACATCCTAAGTTGCATGTCGAGCAAATTTAAGAGAAACGATCGTATCATATAGCCTGTAATGAACATAATGAAGGTCCCGACTGACTTAACACTGTAACCTATCACCACTAAATCACGTAGCACGATGCAATGCTGGTCGCACCCTTGAATCATTCCCTCCATGACCGTATTCACACAACATATTTTGACCTCACCTTCAGATTACGTCAACAGTTGGTATGGGTATATTAAAAACGCTGTGTCCGATTTACTATGTCCAGCGTAGAGCAGATATTTCCCTCATGTGCAACCCGCTTCATGAATCTAGGCGATACTGATAATGGCATTTTGTGTGTGGAGTGTCAGCAAAAGGCGTCAATATTTTCACAAGTCGATTAAATTTTACACATCCTCTCTTCCAGCATTCTATTGCTGATTTTATGAATACAGATTGAAAATTAGCACGTGATGCGTGCTCAGCACAATTGACCTTCCTCTGTAATTTATACTTGTTAAACGTAGCGTGTTTTATATATTGCGTTTTTGCGAGATGTCATATTTACATTTAAGTTAAAAATAATGGGAACGGATACTGCATGTTTCTCATTTGCCGATTATAAATTTTCTTAAAGGGTGGATACTTTTCCGTCACCTGATATTGCGAATACGTAATTTACTACGATGTTGCGTAATTAAAGAGAGGTGTATTGTAACTTTCGACACAGTAATTACACAGAAGCTCAACTTGTCTTATACTTTCGCAGTTAAAGCGTGTTTTGTAAAAGAGTTCAGGAAACACGGTGCTTTTTGTCTTGAGTTTGTTACTATTTTTGAGCCGGTTGTATCCAAGGACGGTGTTCATTTCAGGTTTAATTTCATAAGTGATAATTACACGTTTGTCTTGGCTGTGATTATTAATCTCCTCCTTAGCCTCACGAGATTTTACAGGCCATTCACTTTCAGATCGCTCATCGTCAACATGCTTCTCACCTTCCGCAACATGCTTCAAGCACATAATTCCATCGAACAGCGACGGGTTACAGTTGTTATTAAATTACCGCTTGCTTGTAGATTCAGTCAGTAATATGTTTCATGCGATAATCGGTTACTTGTTTTCTTTCGTCGCTATTTGTTTACTTAATTTTCCTGTTACTGAGCTCTTTACTCGCCTTGTTATTTTCTTGTTACTTAATTTACTTAGTCTTTATTTGTGGGCCAGTTTTCATATTATTCTTCGAAATGCTGGGCCTTGCGCAACACGGTGTTCTTGTACAGTGAGGAGATCTGAGCCCCCTGCAGGGCACTAAACCTGGAGGACCTAGGGGTGGGTTGGAAGATAATGTACTATTAACGTATCTTAAACATGTAGGTTGGAAGGGTGTGGAATGGAAGTGTTTGAATCAGAATAGGGGTATGTGGTGGGCTGTTGTGAATGCGATAAAAAAGTTATTGGTATTGTAAGAAATTTGAGTAGAACTGAAGTTCTGTAATACTTTCAAGAAGAAATATGCTCTGTGAGGTTTGTTAGTCAGATAATTACTTATTTATTTATATTTTGTAAATGTTTTTGCCCGTTATTTGATACTTTCTTTGTTTGCTAATTACTAGATTTAATGATATTTTTCGTTTGTATACTTAATAGGTTCTCTTGTTCAGTATCTTCACTGTAGTTAATTATTACATGTGTTTTACAATTTGTATTTTTTCTTATTTTTCCCTTGCTTCCTTAGGTAGCGGTGTATTCATTTGTTCAATCAGTTGCGTATAAGTTTCGATAATCAGGTATTTATTTCGTTACGTATTTTATTTCCTAATCATTGACAAATGAGTTAATTATTTATTATTTTTATGTGTTTATCAGTAGATCATTTACTTAGTAACTGTTTCTGGTAATTAAAGTTATGAAATGTGTTAGGCGGATATAAATGAAAAAAAGTGCATTTTTTTAGAAATAAATGTTAGCGTACAGAGCGCAGATTACAATTTGAACTCTTCAGAGATAACGAAATGCTTTAAACAACAAAGCGTAGAAATCTGTACCATCCGTAAAACCAAACCAGCTTTGTTACAGCAGCGCGGGCGCGTTGCAAACACCTACGCAGTTTGGCTCTAATGCGTGAGAGGCTTTGCTGCCCCTTTGTGTTTTAACTCCGCTTGTAAAAATTTTTAGCATATTTTAGTTTGTTTTTCCTATTTGAAAAAGATAATCCTTTGTCATAATAGGTTAGTCTGGGGCGCTTTCCGTCACGTGGTCTTCTGTGCCTTTATATGTTGGTTTGTACCGTGTTTAGTATAGGATTTTATTTTGGGGGATCGTAGTGAATATTTACATTCTTTTACATATATTCACACCCTTCTGTTTCATTTCCCAGTACATTTCTTTATTATGCAGTCTAAACTTGATGGCACTGAAATTTTTCGTTCCCGCTTTGATGTTGTCGCATTTTTAACGGAAGTTTGCCATTTTAGTAGCACATATAGCTTTGAGGACAGAATTGTTACAAACTGTTATTTGAAAGTTGAAGAATGAAAGACCAACTTGAAGTCGCTAGCTATTTTATTTCACTTCTTATGTGCTCAGCATGTTTCGGACATTAATATATCCATAATCAGGAGCTTGCGACTGTTCTGTTGAATTACCACACTGGTCGTATTGTTCT
>Ga0123357_10008920_pt1 | contig 12599 bp, 14 predicted proteins | sample TergutEmb28metaG_FD_89873 | JGI IMG/M metagenome (GOLD analysis project Ga0123357, IMG submission 89873) | Embiratermes neotenicus P4 segment gut microbial communities from Petit-Saut dam, French Guiana - Emb289 P4 | ecosystem: Host-associated > Arthropoda: Insects > Digestive system > Gut ... | reverse complement strand
TGATGACGGAATCGCCTGTACAGAGAGGAGAACAATATGGAATGGTATCCAGTAATTTCGGAGAACGCGCATCCTATAGCATGATGGCGAATTACAGGAAAACATTTTTCAAACGATGGACAACGAATTTAATGATACAGGGAATGTATGTTACGAATACATCCGATGAAAGTTACGGAACATTCAAAAATAATATATTTACATTTGATACACAATGGAATAACAGTATCAACATAACCTCCACTTTCTCTGCTGAAATGACAGCGATATATACTTCTTCTCAAGTTGAAGGTTATTATGTAGGAAAACCCATGTCGAATGTTACCGTAGGATTACGAAAAATGTTATTGAATAATAAACTGTCCGTATCTCTAAATGCAAATGATTTGCTTTATACCTTCAAAGTAGATATGACTGCGAAAAATGAAGGTATGAATTATCGCATCTGGCTTAATCGGGATTCGCGATGGATTAGTTTAAGCCTTCGCTATCTGTTTGGATCCGACAATATAAAAGCTGCAAGGACACGCGATACCGGAGTGGAGGAAGAAAAACAACGAATAAAGTAGAGAGGGTGAATTATTTATGTTGCCATCCCATCGATAGATCCTTATTCAAGTAACTCGTTAATTTGTTCACGGGGGAGGTTGGTAACGAAAAGAATTTCATCTATTGCCATGCCTCTTTGTAAAAGTCTGTGGGCAACTTCTATCAAGCTCTCTTTTCGTCCTTCTTTTCGTCCTTCCATCAAGCCGCGTTTTTCACCTCTCCTTTCACCTCTCCTTTCACCTTCTTTGATCCCTTCTGATTTTGCAAAGCTCGCAATATCCATTACTTCGTAACTCTGCTTTAAACTTTTTGCATACGTTTCCATTTCTTCCTGTGTTAAATATTCTTTCTTTGCTTCTTCTAACCTGAGTTCGGGATAAAAGGTAGCCCATCAGGGCTTTCATATCAATAGAATACGATTCTCAATCCAACAGCTTTTTTAAGGGTAGGACATACATCGTGAATGCCCTACGGGCAATGGAAGATTGTATCGTATCCATTTTCTATTGATATGAATCGCCTATGGCGAAATTGCAGATTGAATATCAATACATTAAAAAACTTCTTATCCCGAACTCAGGTTTCTAAATTGAAACGACATAGACGCTTCCTTTTTTCCAAACAGTCTTTTGAACCCGAAATCGGTCAATGGGTTAATGTAAACCGACTGTTCAAGCGCTTCATCAATAGATGTATGTTTTTTCCGTACCATGAATTTTTTTACAAAAATAGTAATTTTTTTTGGCAACTCAAAATAAGATTTTTTATCTGACCTCGATTGAACGGATAAAAATGAAGAATTGGGAATAATAAGGTTGTGGTTTTGTGTTGTAATCATCTGCTACTAAGATTGTTTTGTTAAATGGAATAAGGTGAAAATAAGGTAACTGCGGCTCGTCGTAACGTCTTTTCGTTGCGACGTCGTTAAAAGCGAAGCTGCGCTTTGTCGATGCAAGTTCAGAACTCCAAACCTGGCACAATTTATATTGTCGTACATTTTCTCTGCGTTTTCTCTGTGTCTTCTCTGTGTAGCTCTGTGTAAATAACAGCAAAACAAATAATTACACAGAGATACACAGAGAAAGCACAGAGTTACACGGAGATAATGTGCAACATTGCAGTTTTTTGTACAATGCAACTAAATTATTGATTTACAATGATAGGGTCAGGAGTTCTGAAGTTTGGGGACTTGCTTTTAGCTCGATGTAGCCGGAGGCAACGCCGAGTGGGGAAATAGCATAGTGTCAAGGATAGGAAGAGTATAGGAAGGATGGAGGAGTTATCTGATGATTTTAAAATAGAAATCAATTGATTTGCAAAAAAACACGAATATTTATTATCTTTCTTAAAAAATTATCTATAAATTTGTGCATTATAATTTTAATGGTATGAAAAATAGATATGCTCTTTTTAATGGATTGCTAATCTTTGTATTAGCTCATACTTGTTTTTCCTGTTCCCGGCAACCGGAAGCAAACGGCAGGCTCGCTCAAGCGGAAAGTATTGTAGAACAACAACCCGACAGCGCTTTGCGGTTGCTGCAGTCCGTTCTTTTTCCTGAAAATCTGGATAAAAGCCGGTTTAATAAATACAACTTGCTTTTGTTGGAAGCCAAAGACAAGGACTACAAGGATATTACTTCCGATACGATAATCTTTGCCGTGAAAGATTATTATCTGCAAAAAAAAGACTACTCGAATGCCGCTATGGCTACTTATTATTGCGGACGTTTGTGGCATGAACGCAACAACATGGAAGAAGCCGTAAAGGCTTATATGGAAGCAGAGAACCTTGCCGGCAAGACGGATAATAATAATTTGAAAGGATTGATACAATCAAACTTGGGCATCCTCCATAGGTACCATTCTTCGTATGACAAGGCAATTGTATTTGCCAAAAATGCGGTTAGATTTTATGACAAAGCTAAAAATTATAAGAATGAAATAAGCACGCAGGTGTTAATAGGAATTTGTTTTATGTTAAAAAATCAGATAGACAGTTCATTCTATTATTATAATGAAAGCCTTAAGCTTGCGGTTTTACACAATATGCAGAAACTACAGTCGGATGTAAAAGAGAATATCGGTTTAGAATATAGGGAACAAGGATACTATGATAAGGCAAAACAACTTTTCCATGAAGCGCTTGCTCTACCCAATGACAGTTTGGAACAAGCTCGAATATTATTAAACATAGCTCAAGTGTATGGTCTTGAAAACAACTCAGATTCTGTAAATTTTTACCTAAACAAAGCTTTAGCATTGCATATCAGCGACCCATGGATAGTACGTTCTTCCTATCTTTTAAAGTATACTATTGCAGAAAAAAACAGCCAATTTCAAGAAGCTCTAAACGATTATAAAGAATACTATAACTATACTATAAAAGTATTTGACAGTGCAAAAAATAATCAATTATTGGAAGTACAGGGAAAATACGATTACGAAAAGCTCAAAAATGTCGATAGTCAATTGATAATTAATCAGTTAATAGTTGTGATTATTCTTGCATTTGCACTAATAGCAGCCGGAATAGTCATCTTTATTTATTATTGGAGGTATGCCAAAAATAAAAATTTGTTGTTGGAGTCGGAACAAAAAATAGAGAACCTCCAACAAATGGCTAATGATTCTTCCAATGACAAAAACAGCTCTCGCCATATACTTCTCGAACATTTCAATATTTTGCGGAAGGCGGCATTGATAGAAACCGAATTAAACGATTCGGAGAAAAAAAGCGGAGCCTATCTGCTGCATAAATTCAATCAAATTGTATATGGCCAGGATGCTTTTGATTGGAATACATTCTACGAAAGCATCAACACGCTCCAAAACGGTTTCTACGATAAAGTGAGAGCCGAGTATCCAAAATGGAACGAAACTGAATTCCGCGTCTTTTGCCTTACATACGAAAATCAATTCAGGGATAAAGAAATAGCAATTATTTTGAACCGATCGGTTCAAATGATTCGAAAAGTACGGAATACTATTAAAAAAGATGTCATAGATTCGGAATACCATTTTTAATTTTGTCATTGTGCGGGGGCAACACGATACTATCTATTTTGTCCAAATAAAAAAGTTTACCCCAACATTACCCACCCTGTTTTTTAGGACCTGTCAGTCAATCGGTTAATTTTTTATTGTTTTAAAAAGATTACCCCGGCGTTATCGCTATTGTTTTTATTTTTTTAGTATTTTAATTTTGCCCCGTGAAATTTTTATCATTAAAAAATTAAAAAAATAAAATGTTATGAAAAAGATTTTTTTATTATTATTGGTTTTTTGTTGTTCTCTTACAACATCCATGAAAGCAGACGAAGTTGGTTTGAGTGGTAATTACCCGACCGATAATTCGCGGTCTTTAATTAGGCCTATTCAAGCTTTCATTAATGATCAAACAATTGAAGTGGATTTCAATTCCACCGTAGGAACCGTAGTCGTATCTATTTATGACGAAACGGGAAACGCAGTCTATCAAGAGTCGGTGAACGGCGCAGCCGGACAGCAATTATTGATTGATGTTTCCTCCTTCGCAGCCGGAAATTATACGATTGAGATTCAAAATTCGCAGACTGATTTGACAGGGAGTTTTGAAATTTAAGTGAAAAGTACTGAAGCGCTAAAAAATAAATACTTTTTTAGCGCTTCAGATACGGTTTTTATCCTGCTGGCATTTAGTAATTGATTGATTATTATAAACATGAAAATTCCAATTCCATCCATTCGACCCTGCAAAAATCTTGTATTTCCATTGATTTTAAGTTTGGTAGTGGGTAGCTTATTGCAGTTGCTGTTTCCTTTTTTAATCCAGGCCGTTGTCGACATTGGAATAAAAGAACAAAGCATCCAGTTTATATATCTCATTCTTTTAGCGCTATTGATGCTGACATTCGGCGTATCTGCCGTTGGATTTTTCAGGGGATGGCTATTGCTCCATGTAAGGATTCGGAATCTGATGGCGAACTCCGCATTGAGCAGTTTATTTTCCATGTTCAATACCGTTATTTTCGGCATCGTTCTATTGTATTACAGTATCTCTGTTTTCTTTGTTTTTTTGATTGGTAGTCTTTTCTATTATTTCTGGGTTTATCTGTTTATGAAGAAAAGGGTGCAAACCGATCAGGAAATCTTTACGCAATCGGCAGCTAATCAAAGTAAAGTTGTTCAGTTCATTCAAGGGATGCAAGATATGCGGCTAAACGCTTGTGAGCAGCGAAGAATTTTGGAATGGGAAAACATACAAGCCAAACTTTTTGATTTACGGATGAAAGGAATGTTGTTCTCTCAATATCAAGATTCGGGGGCGCTATTTATCAACCAAATTAAAAATATCATTATCACATTTCTCACTGCAAAGTTTGTCATCGAATCGCAGATGACTTTGGGTGTGATGCTGTCTGTGCAGTACATTCTCGGTCAATTAAACGGATCGACGGAACAATTAACTGTTTTTCTACGGCAAGCGCAAGATGCCGGACGAAGTCTGGAGCGCTTATCGGAAATTCAAAAAAAAGAAGAGGAAGAAACTGAAGAAAGCGGCCAAACAGAAGAAATTCCCCAGCGGCAAAATATTATCATGAAGCATGTTTGTTTTGCCTATCCTACTCCTTCAGTAGAACGGAATGTATTGCATAATATCAATTTAACTATAGAAACGAATAAGCAGACGGCCATCGTAGGAACAACCGGATGCGGTAAAACGACAATCATAAAACTATTATTAGGTTATTATCCTGTAAAAGAAGGAAACATTTATATAGGCAATACAGAGTTGAATGCATACAGTTGGAAAAAATGGCGGCAAAAATGCGGCGTAGTCATGCAGGAAGGATTTATCTTTTCAGACACGATAGCCCGGAATATAGCGCCGGGAGATGACGCTCTGGATGAAAAGAAGATGAAGAGAGCGGTAGCAATCGCTAATATAGAAGAATTTATCGAATCGCTTCCACTATCGTATAACACAAAGATAGGTAGCGAAGGAGTTGGATTGAGTCAGGGACAAAAACAACAGATTTTGATTGCACGCGCTGTTTATAAAGACCCTGAATTTGTATTTTTCGATGAAGCCACCGATTCATTAGCCACTGATAATGCGTTGGAAATCGTGCACAAACTTACTTCTTTTTTTAAGAATAGGACGGTTTTGATTGTTTCCAACCGGCTTGGTATTGTCCGCAATGCCGATAAAATCATCGTAATGGACAACGGCAGTATTGCAGAGGTAGGGAAACATGAAGCGTTGATGCTGTTAAAAGGGAAGTACTATCATCTTGTTAAAAATCAATTGGAATTGGAATGAAAAAACGGAATGAAATAGAATCGCATAGGGAAGAAATCAGCACGGTCTTCAATCGGCCGTCCGGTTTTTGGGTGAAATCGGGAATGCTTTTAGTATTCATGTTTATTATGATAGTAGTTGCGTTCAGTTCATTTATTAAATATCCTACTGCAATTAACTGTAATTTATTTATAAGTAAAGGCGCTCAACAATACACAATCGAAGGTTTTAACCATAACGGAGAAATAGTATACAGCGCATTTCCAAGTAAAGAAACACATCTTACGGTGATTGATACTGTTTTATTTATAGAAGCGGAGCAGCCGGAAAAATTGTATGCAAGAATCATTCTTTCGAGCATTTATGAAAAAGAGCTGAAATTAAGAAAGGAGCTGAAAATAATTGTGACGAAACAACCGCTTGAATCCAAGCTTATCCATGCAAAAATAAGCTCTGTTTATCGTTCTTTCGGTTCGGGAGATATTGTGATCAATGTAGAAATACCGGATATGGATAGTGATATCTTCAGTGAAACCTTACAATCCAAAGAGGCAAAAATTTCTTCAGAAATTATTTTAGACGAAAAGACGGTCTTTATGCGGATTTTCTCTAAAATTAAATCGATAGTATAATTATTAATAAAAAATATTGGAAATGAATCAAATAAAAAATCACAGACATGAAAAGCGAAACAATTTTAAGGAAGATACCGAATAAGCAGTCACCGGATGACGAATTTTCGGAAGAGATGTTTAGACAAGCAAGAAAGCTTGTATTGGATGAGTTTGACTCTGTATTAGATAAGGATTTGCTTTCGGGGCATGATCTCATTGATATGGACGGTGAGTGGGAAGAAGAATGTATCTCTTTAGATCATTTTTTGGCAACTCAAATGCTACCTTTTTATTGAAGATTTTGAAATTGAGATAAAAATTTTAACAAAGTAATTTATGAGTAGCTTTGTGGTAGATATCGTGAAATTAGACCGGATACATAATCTGATTCGTAGAAAAGCAACAGGAACTCCGGAAGAATTGGCAAGACGGATTGGTTTATCAGTAAGCCGTTTATATCAAATACTTTCCTTTTTGCGCGTCGAAATGCATGCTCCGATTATTTACAATCGATACAACAGTTCGTATGAATATGAATATCCCACCAATTTCAATCTGGAATTTAATCGCGACCGCTTGTATCCATCCGGAATGGAAACTGTATTTGGAGGATCTAAAGAAAATGATACGAATGAAAACAGCAACGATTGACAGTACATTGCATCAACTTGCAGATAGGGTTGTTACAACTTGTTGTCGCCCAATGAATATAAGTTTAGGCCTATGGAGGGGAAAATTAGGCGCCGTAATTTTCCTGTTGCACTATTCAAGACATTATAATGATCCCCGATGCGAGTCGTATGCTATGGAATTATTTGAATACATACACGATAGCTCCATTGCTGCTAACAATATGTATGGAGTCAATCATAATCTCATCGATGCAGGTATTGGAATGAATTATATTGTCAGTCAAAAACTTGCGATTGGTAATTTGGGTGATTTGTTTGATACGATCGATCATCTTCTACACTCTTATTTAGATAACAAAAATGTTTTGTATTTGAAATATAAAGATTTAATTACTATCGGAAACTATTTATTATTAAGAAGCGATGCAGCGCCGTCGTCGATCAATCATCCGCTTCATATCAAACTATTGGAACGGGTTGTTGAATTAGTAAAGATTCATATTATGGATATTCCTATATGCAATCCATTAATAATTAAATTTTTATATTTGTCATCCCGACTTCTGTCAGACCAATCGGTTGAGTCGCTTTTATTTCAACAGCTTAGTCATTATCCGAACCGGACGGATTGGTATCGGTCAGGTATTCCCAGCTGGTTTAATACTTTTTTTATACCTGAAGACAACGAATTACTGAAAAAAATACTGTTAAAAGAGATAGAAGCATACAGGCAAAAATACTTGTTGGATAATGAATGTATGGATGTATTAGCGGGTGGAATTTCAGGATTAATTGTATGGATGAATTTATTGTCTGCCGGTTTGCCGGAAGACAGATACAGTACCATAAAAAATTCGGCTATTGAAAAAATATGTTCAGACGTTGATCATCAAAAAATTATACCGGGTGTAAGCATTCATCACGGCTATTCCGGAATAGGACTTGCGCTATTATCTTGTATTGATAGCCGGTGTAATCAATGGATAAATTTACTCTAATCATTCTATGCAGTTTAAAAATATGGAAAATAACAGTCAACACCCTGAAATTCAACATCCACAAACAACACGAATGGCCGGCGCCATAAAAATTTTAGTTATTTGTCCAAACAGGGAAGTGGTGAATCCATTCATATCCATACTTATTAATGAAATTAATTCGGATAAGTTTATTGTTACTTATGGAATACGACCCTTTTGGAGCATGACGGAAGATTATGATATCATCCATATCCACTGGCTGGAAATGTTTTTCAAAGGGCGTATTCCGGAAGAGGATGAAATTGAAATGCTATCTGAAGTTTTAAAAAAGTGGAAACAAAAAGGCGCCCGGATTATATATACCCGGCACGATAAAGATAATCATTATTCTAACAACAAGATCAGGTCCCAAAAATTGTTTAATTTAGTAAAGAGAGAATCGGATGCCATCGTCCATTTAGGAGAATACAGCAGAACAGAAACAATGAATGAATTGAATCTTCCCGAACAGATCAATATGATAATTCCACATCATATTTATGATACGATCTATCGAAATACGATGGATCGGAAGACGGCAAGATCGCTTTTGGGCATTGACTGCAAAAGTGTTGTTATTTTGACATTTGGATATTTCCGCGATAAAGAAGAATATATACTTGTAAAAGAAGCTTTTGAACAACTCGATATTGAAAATAAATTCTTATTGGCTCCGTCGTGGCGAAACCCCAAGATTGTACCGCAAGGCAACGTATTTTTAGGCCATGATGAAGTGGACGAAGATATGCTTCCTTATTGTTTTGCTGCTGCAGACATTGTTTTTATTCAAAGATTAAAAATCCTAAATTCGGGAAATCTGCCGATGGCTTTCTTTTTCAATAAAGTGGTTGTGGGGCCTAATACGGGGAATATCCGTGAGTTTTTAGATGAAGAAAATAATTTTTCATTTGATGTCAATGATACTTCCACTGCTTCAAAATCGCTTTATAAAGCGGTCTTAAGAATGAATAACGGAAAGACGATTAACAATGAGAAATTTGTGAGAGAACACTGGAGTACTTCTCAAATTGTGGAGCAATACAGGTCTTTATATCGTAAAATTGTTAAAAATATATAAATTATTTACACTACAATGACAATAGAGTGTGCTGTCATAAATTTGCATCATAATAAAAATAAAATAATTAATAATAAAAATAAAATGGAATTAAGACTTATAACAAAAAGGATTGTATTATTTGTTGCCATTGTATCCATACTGTTGATAAATAATAACATCAAAGGACAGAGCTGGTCTAAGGAATATGTTTTAAGTTGCGATTCGTCCGTTTATTCACTTTCTCAAGAAAAAATCATACAGGGAAAAGCAATTGATTTCTTTTTTCCTGCTTACAATTGTCACCAAACATCATCAATGAATGCGATTGAAGCTGTAAGTTTCGAAAATAGTGAAAACATTGAAATTAAGTTTGACTCAAAAAACATATCCTGTGATATTATTAATTTTGAAATTGAGTTGTATGCGGAAAGCATTGACACGATACAGATATTTCTAAAAAACACAGATAATCGCTTGGTTCTTGTAAACCAACAAGCGCCACCCGTTGGATATACCTATTTGCCGGCGATTGATTTTTCAGTTAATTTAGCCGATAATGATTTTAAGAGTATCCAAATTGTTGGAAAATCCACCAATGAAAACTCTAAATTTATTCTTGGAAGATTGGATGGTTTTAAAAAAGTAAAATTTATCACGAACAATTTGCAGGCATTAAATTCATTTATATCAACATATCCTGTTGAACAACAAGGAGATCTTTTTTATGAACTTCCGGATCGTTATATGAAGATACCAGGATTTGATTGTCTTACCCAATTAGTGCTAACTAATTGCCAAACAACTCATGATTCCATACGATGTATTAGCCAATTTACAGATGAATTTTTGAATGCGTATGAATTATATGATGTGTATGGCATCAAGAAGGATGAATTGCTGAGCCGTAATGCATTATTGACTGATACGGCTTCTGATATTGCCAGTTATTACAAGGGAATGAAAGAAATCGTTGCTTCGTTAAATTGTTGCCATATACGATTAACAACCAATCAAACAGAAGACGTGGAATCACCTTCGCAAGCGGTCTATTTTTACAATATCAATAGTAAAATTGTTGTAACTGCCATTTTCGATCCGGCATTGTATAATACGATTCGACTCGGAGATAAATTGCTATCAATCAATAATGTACCTATAGATCAATTATATAAGGACTTTTCAAAATATGTTTATGCCTCAACTCCTCAACAACGGGAAATGAAGATTACACAACGGTTGTTATATACCGCTAAGGAAATATGGGGTGATAGCTTGGTACTTGAATTTCAAAATAATACAGGCGACTATTATGCTTGCTTGAATAAAACTAATTTCTCAGGAAAAAGAGTAGTTCCTCAGGGGTTTAAAATTGCCTCCAATGATATGATAGAAAAATACAATCAAATAATATACTTTAGACCAAGCTTTAATGAAAAATTACTCAATTCTTTCATGTATTCTCATGCAAAAGATTTTAATAACTGCGAAGGATTGATTATCGATTTACGTGGAAATCCCGGTGGAGATTTTTCTTGTTTAAGGTTATTTTCTTTTTTAATTTCTAAAAACAGTCCTATACTATACATCGATTCATATCTTTATAATACTCATTCAAATTATATAATAAAGCCTTCAAATAAAATTCAAATTCAAGCGCCAATTGTCGTAATTGTTGATGCAAGAACAACTTGCATGGGTGAATTGCTGATCAATGGGCTTCGAAATAGCAGATCCAATATACATGTAATCGGGGCAAGCAATACAGCAGGTAGCGCTCAGCGAGCTATAACAACTATCTTACCTAAAAATGCGATTTTGAAACATTTTGATGGTATGACAAAAGATGCTTTGGGTAAAGCAATTGATGACAATGCTGGTATCATCCCGGATTCTTTGGTTCATTTTGAATCGTACAACGATTTACTTCCTTATGATGATAAGCTGAAGTGTATAGCTATAGACTATTTGGGTCGAATAGCAAATAGTAAATGATAATATACAGTGCTGATATATTTTTTTGTGTTAATTAACTTATTTATTAATTTAAAATTTTTTAAAATGAAAAATTTGGTTGAAAGTCAAGAATTTAATGATCAAGTGAATCAGAGTGAACTGGAAGATATCCAGGGCGGATGTGGTACAGTTGGCTGCCTTTCTGGTTTCGTTTGTAGTGGTAATTTTTCTGACGAAGACAATAACGACAATGTTGTTTTTTAGTCTTTGAGTGTGTGTGGCTATGTAAAAAGCCTTTATTGATGAGAGTTAGCGGGTTTTGCCCGCTAACTTTTAAAGAATATCCATATATATATTAACAAATATAAACATGAAAGAAAGTAATTATAATTTTTATATCACCGATTCTGAGGATAATCTACGACTTATATACAACGCATTCAAAAATACATTGGTTCGTGATGATGATTGTAATATTCAAAATTATATCAGCCAATGCAAGAGGGATGTACAGTATCATCCGGATACTATTTCGGAAAAGAATTTTAACAGTTTAGTATCTTCGGGCATCATTGTATCCAATGACATGGATGAAAAACAAATAGCCATTGATATTAATAAAAAACGATTGGAAAAATTGCATCAGAAAAATGATAGTTTGTCTTTGGTGATTACTCCCACTTTGCAATGCAATTTTAAGTGTTCTTATTGCTTCGAAAGCACAGCAATAAGAAAGGGTGAAGAAGTATTAAGCATGAAAGTCCAAGATGATATTATTGATTTCATTTCGAAATCGATTACACAAAATCATATCAAAGAAGTAGATATAAAATGGTATGGCGGTGAACCATTACTGCATCAACAGATTATTTTTTCGATGCAGCAAAAAATTATTAATCTATGCAAATTATTTAATGTAAAGTTTAGTTCAGATATCGTTACCAATGGCTTATTATTGACTCCGGAAACCAGTAAGTCATTATATGAATATGGGATTAAAAAGGCTCAGGTAACCATCGATGGCCCGGAAATAATTCACAACAAAAGAAGATTTTACCCGGCAGATCCGATAAATAATTATAAGATCATTCTTGATAACCTGTTAAAAGCTAATGAAAATATTCATATAAATGTAAGAATCAATATAGATCAAACAAATAAAGACTTAATCTTTAGCTTGATTGACGATTTAATCAAACGGAAAATATGGCCCTATAAAAAGAATGTGTCCATATATATGGCTAAAGTTTTTTCCGACAACAGAAATATAAATCTGTCAAAAGAGGAATTTGCTATTTTTGAGGATCAGGCAAGACTTTATTTAACGAAAAGATATAACGAAATTGCAAAATCCGAAAAAGCTAAACTCAGAGTTCCTGACCTCAGAGGAAATCAAGATGACACCAATTTGAACAGACAGGTCAAATTAGTCGCAGGGAATACGGTTTCGGTATCATTCAGATGGGAACATAAATAATCAAGAATACAG
>Ga0123357_10008919_pt1 | contig 12599 bp, 9 predicted proteins | sample TergutEmb28metaG_FD_89873 | JGI IMG/M metagenome (GOLD analysis project Ga0123357, IMG submission 89873) | Embiratermes neotenicus P4 segment gut microbial communities from Petit-Saut dam, French Guiana - Emb289 P4 | ecosystem: Host-associated > Arthropoda: Insects > Digestive system > Gut ... | reverse complement strand
GAGTGGTATCCGTGTTGCAGGCTGAAGCCTGCAACCGAAACTCCAACACACATCGAACCAAGAACAATACGACCAATGTGGTAATTCAACAGAATAGTCGCAAGCTCCTGATGATGGATATTTTTATGTCCGAAACATGATGAGCACATAAGAAATGAAATAAAATAGCACGTGACATCAAGTTGGTCTTTTATTCTTCAACTATCACAATGAAGCATGGTCCAATAAACATAAGATGTAAGAACAAGGATTTAGATATTCATTCGGAGTTTAATTTTGTTGACCTTAGACCCTATTCATACCATGTAAGAGTGTCAACATTTGTTAGCTGCCGCTGCTTCATGTCTTATCTGTATACTTACCCACTTTTAACTTTAATACAGACGTCTTCACTTAGTAAAATGTTTTGTTACTGTAGTGTTTGTACAAGCACAGTCCTAATACCGTGTTTCTAGCTACACGCTGCAGTAATTCCCACGCCGCGACTCAGAGGGATTAATGTTAATGTAGTTGTTGCTTGTTCCACTTAATTCTTATCGCAAGTCTGATTAGTACAAGCTTACAGTTTGAAAATAGCATGGCGTTTGGAACGCACTTGAAATGCTTCTTCGTTATTAAGCCCGACTTTTCGTGGATTGCTGTAGGGGTTACTTATTTTGTTATTGCCTTCCAGGATAGACTGTCTGGTAGTTGAGCGAAGAGCTGGCTCAGGAGATGACAGATGTTTAGACAGGCTCGTCGAATTCAGGACTTTCCTTTAGTTGTGTAGATTTTTTCAGCCCTTCCCTTTACGAATTTTCATCAAGACACTTGTTTTCTCCTGTTCATTAACCCTTTGATGCCTATCGACGACTATAGTGGTCGTACCGCACCGCTAACCTCTAAACGTTGCATTTTATATATTTATTCAACAAATATAGGTACTGGATATTTTAAACATGGTATATACTCTCCGTTTTTCCTCTTCAAAATGCAGTTTGTTTCATAAATTTAACATATTTGGTTCCTGTTTTATTCGCATTTTATATACAGGATGCGCTAAAATTAAAAAAATAATTCCGGCGCCAAAAGGTTAAGAGTCAGTTCATAGATTTATTTTAATCGACTACTTAATACATTGTTCTGAGTGGCTTGGAAGTTACCTGTCTCTACACGCCACATGTTCACTGAAATTTAATGATAAATTTCTTAGACCTCTTGACAATGTAATATGTCCAAAGTGTCTTCCTCCTACAATGAGAAGCTGTCCAAATCTTACCGAGACGCTTTTACGTACTGGCTCACGAAGCTGCCCTATCGTTTGTACGGCCTTTTTGTTGTTAAACATCGGGTCGCAAGTGACCTTTGTGCCACTCTGTATAACCAGCAAGATGAACCAAGCGGCAAAGCTGCTGACTTGTTTGAAAAAGGTGACGATTCGCATTCCAGTCAGGCTAACAACTCTCTTGACCTTTGTCATTTATTTGTCAGTTCCTCCATATAAATTCTGAGATACTATCTCAAAAGTAAGCAGGACCTTTCCATTTCGCGTCCTTTACAGTTTTTTTCACTAAACGTCCTTAATTAAACCATAATTAAAAGGATAATATACTATAACTTTTGTCATACCTTATGAATGTCGCAGGGTTTTGGGGCGTGTCTGAAGTACACGTCTCGAGTCCTATAACTAGTACGTCATGTAAAATGAGGATTAAAGAAAACAGTATTTTGTAAAGTAAAGCCCAATACACTGATATGGGTAGACCGACGTTTCAGATGGATCTATTGCCACCGTCTTTAGGGTTGAAGAATCAGAGGATATTCAGCAGTGATTATCTAAATATTTATTCAGGACTTTTTATGTATTAAACACATGTTCTATTTTGTCTATTTTCTGAGACATGGTATTTTGTCATGCATGTTAGCATTATGTGCGTATAGCGTAATATTGTGATGCGTTCGCTTGATGTTTATACTTCCTTCGTCCTCCTAACATCCTGATGCCACTTCACTCGAAGATAACGCTTATATGGCGATTTTATACCACCGGAAGCAATAAAACGTTTTTAAATTTTCAGACAAAATGCGCGATATATTTCTCCTATTCTAACGAAATTTGGATTTTCTGGACAGATTTTCATAAGAGTCTCCAATACCAAATTTAGTGGAAATTCGTCCAGTGGAAGACGCCCAGATACATGCAGAGAGATCGATAGACAGAAGGACGGACAGACGAACAGATGTGACTAAGCTTTTCGAGACTATAAGAAAGCTCTTAAAAATCAAACAAATACACTATTTTTAGGGAAATGAACTTCGTTATTATTAGACAGTCTCCTGCATGTTTCGGGCAAATTGTGCCACTGTCTTGGAGCTTTCAGTAGCACAAGCAGACGTCTTTAGAAACTTGACAGTGCGTGTGTGAGTGAGTAAGGAAACTGGTGGTAAAATACGATGTTCGTATTTTATATCAACTTTAACGTTTCGAGTTCTGTCTCCGTACCCTCTTTCAGACGACTCTTTATCATGTACAGGCCAATTAATTTTTGTTATTAGTTCTTCAGTGTCACAGTCCACAACGTCTTGCTTCTCCTTTGTACTGGTGAGGTCCCGGGTGCAAAACTTAGCTCGGAGACGGGCTGTCTAGACTGATATACTTTATGATTTTGTTTAGTCTCGCCAGGCAATTGCTGTAGTAATATTCGAACCTTATAATTACTGCATTAGCATCATAAAAGAAAAATCCAAAGCTTAATCCCAATCACAGTAACTTTTCTTAAAACAAGCAATAAAATTGAATTATATTTCTGTATAATGGCAACTAGCCGACTTCCAAAATGTGGTTTGTATAGGAGTAAAATACGAGTACAATACTAGTAAAATACAAGTATATCGCACGCAAAGGATAAATGTCAAACACAATAAAAAATCCTTATAATAAAAGGAACTAGATGCACTAATTTTTTCAAATTTATTTTTGGAACAAAAATCTACATATTTCGGAAAGTTCCTCTGTCCATCGTCAGGAGTTTAGCACTGTACACACAACAGTGGTATATGTCATACAGCTTGCGAGCAGGATCAGGACGGAGCATGTCAGGGACGTGCGCGATTTCAACAACATCGAGACGCCAGCTCTCACCAACTTATTTTTCCTGCAAGGCAAGGCGCCGAAGGAAATTCACTTCATTCTGACTGAAACATTAGCTTGTTTCTTTCCTGGTCGGGCTAAGGACTTATCAGCATCTCTGTATAATAGCGAAACTTCCATTTGCATTTTCTTGCTTTCAATTCGTATGTCAATAAATCAGAGCACTGTGTTGCATCAGAAGTAGGCTATTTACTGAACTAAGAACTAGTTTTAATGTTAGAGCGTACTATATAAAACCTAGTGGCTCCCTAGAAGTGTAGGAAGGAGATTCGCGCCATGATATGGAACAGCTTTTAAGAGACCGTAGAGCAACTAGACAGTGGCGCTATTCCTTCACTTCCTGCTTCGCTACATGAACATTTCCAGTCCATGTTACGTCTCCGGGCAAGACTGTTTATTAAGCTTGTTGGAATTTTCAAGAACTATTAATTATGAATGCAGTCTCTAATTACATTTTGCATGCAAAACAAGTGTTACTAACAATTTTGATGCCTGTTGCAAGCAGATACAGTGCCGTGACCTAATTTACGCTTGGACATTTTGCAGCAAGTTAGAGTAGAGGATGATAATGTGGACACAGGCCTATAAAGTAGTAATATTTTTCCCCCCACATGGCGCAACAGCTCTAGTGGGCCAAGCCTCCTCACTGTTGAGGATTCACGATTACACTCAGACACACCAGACTTGGTGGGACTCCCCTGGACAAGTGATCAGCCTGACGTAGAGACCTCTACCTGACAACACACAACACTCACAACAGACAAAGTTCATGCCCCGGCGGGATTCGAACCCACAATTCCAGCAAGCAAGTAACGACAGACCCACGCCTCAGACCGCGCGGCTAATGAGATCGTCAGTTCAATATTTTCAGAAAGAAAAAAACTTTCCAAAATGACTAAGGTTTCTTACGGCACATAAAACAGGCGGTTGTTCCGATCGTCATTTGCGTCATTTGCTAACGTCTTGTGAATAAATATCAGTTTGGAAATAAAACTACAAGCTAGGAAGTAATGACGTCAGAAGACGGTGAAATCGCTGCCCTCTCATACCTGACGGTTTGGTAGAAAAGTGACAAGAGTTCGGAGGAGCCTGCTGCCTCCATCTTCAGTGTGAGCCGTCACTCCTCTACCAGACTGTATCGCCCAATAGCCTAACTAACTCCAAGCAGCAGGATGCTCTTGACAAGATAATAATTCCCCATCCATTCAATACATGCACGTCATTTTGTGAAACCCAAAATTTTCGTAACCTCTTCTCAAGAACCTGACACTGGTTGCTATTAAAAGCCAGATAAATCTACTCCACGCACTCCCATGTTCGTGTTACACTCCCATCTACGCCTAGTTCTTCTGCATCTTTCCCACAGATTTATCCACAACAACACCGTATGAACCACTCCTCTCCCCCGTAAGTACCGCATGCTCTGCCCAGAACATTATTTTTGATGCGATTTCCCCGATACTATTTGGTGAGCGGTAAGAATCATGCAGCTCTCCTTCGTGCCATTTCTCCCTTTCCCCATCTGACCGCACCGTCTAAGACGCAAAAACTTCCTTGGTACCTTGAAGTCGAACGCCATGAACCTATGTATGTAAATGTGAGAGACTAAATTTTACAGCCCTGTACAAAATGAGGCAAAATTATATATATATATATATATATATATGTATATATATATATCCACACACACACACACACACACACATGATGAATTTTCTTCTCCTAGTCCTACCCGCTTGAGAGACGCTACATCAGGGTCTTGCGCTGTTGCATATTTTCCCGTTCTGTCACTTTAATGTTCCTTTTTACGTTGCCAGTGTCAGTTATTCCATATCGTGAAGTCTGTGAAATATTTTATTAAAGATTTTTCCGCGGAATATACTAAGTAGCTGTTCTATGGCAAATCGCAGATTTGACCAGGTCAGTTTGTATCTTCCAGTGCTTTTGAAAAAAAAATTAAAATGTTACCGATCGGTGTAACATAAACTTTGATGTATGGCTTGGTTGCAGAAAATACGTGTCTTATATCCCCCTTTTGTAAAGCTTCCACGCACGATTACATTCCCATATTTGCTAATTCTTTATGACCATATTAAAGAAGAATGTGCACAAAAAAGAGCAGGAAGCAACGAGAAAACAACAACGGCTGTTAGGATCGTTTTACGATGTATATTTACTGGTTGCATCCTTCTGGATGATGGCAGCGTGTACTGTGATGGTCACCGTAGTGCCGCAGATGCATACGGCCAGTGACATGGAGGTAACGTGCTCCTCTGCAAAGCTTTACCTCAGCACCAGGCTAAACGGTGTGTGTTTCTTTATTTTGGGTTTGTTCTACAACACTGACAGTATTGCAGAATCTACATTAGTTGCCTCAATATTGCAGGAATGGCTTGGAAAAGATTTGGAAAATGTTTGAGTTGGTCGAGTTGAGATACTGCTCAGGTATTTGCCAGTATAGACTGAATAAAACCACTTATAGACGGTTACCGTTAAATTCGCCTACTCCGTATCATAACCTAAGAGAACGAAACATGGGTGGCACATTTGGTTAAGGCACTGGAAGGTCGCGGGTTCGATTCGCGATAGTTTCATTGAAATTTTTCATTGACATCCTTCCGGCCGAACTATGGCCTTGGGATCGACTCAGCCTCTAACAGAAATGAGTACCAGGAATATTTCTCAAGGAATAAAAGCGGCCAGTGCTTAGGGAAGACAAAGTTACCGCCTTCATGTGCCGATTGTCTTGAAGTCTGGGAGCTTCAAAATCCTGGAACTCTATGGGACTGTAATAAGCCTGTGAAGAGAGTGCTTTACCTTTTACCAAAACACGAATCATCGTTGCTTTGGAAACGTCATATACCGTACAATTATACTCACATTCCACGTGAGGTGTAACGCGGTACCGATCTCTGTACAATGATTCCCATATTTCATAAGAGCAGGGATGTAGGTGGGGGACAAATGGTGCTGAAACCTAGGCGGCAGTGTTCAAGGGGTGGTGAAATAGTGGCAAGATGAATGTTTTGAATGAAATGTATGATTTTCTGCTTTCAATACTTTTTTTACGCAAATAAGTGGAGGAAAATTCAATTAATGTGATATTAAAGTTCATAATTTCTCTATTTGGCGATCACTGGGAAAACAGAGTGTAGTGTCCTCGGGCAATTTTAATTGGTACATTCCCTTGTGACATGGCGTAGTTATGGAAAAGTGTAAAAACCGATTAATTTAGTAATATAACACTTATTTACATCAACAGAAGGGCTACGGGATGATCGCTAGTATAAGGCCGAAACATGTAGCAGAAACACAGAAAATAAGAAGGTATTAGTTGTGCCAACTGTTAATTATATGTTTATTCAGGCAGTTAATGAAAGACGGTGAAGAATTTCGTCGGCGTAATTAAGTCATAAGTGGAGTGGGCGTACGGCTCCACCCTTTCGTCACGTCGGCGCTACAAGATGAGGCAGCTTTAGTCCTTTATCCTTCTCGTCATTCCCATTACAGGGCCGAGATGCCCAGAGGGTTCCAGGAAGTTTAGGTTCCCAGATTACGTGACAATGGCCCAGGATGGCGGTAAGGTTGTCAGCCTTACGCACAAGCCGCATTTACCCCCAGGAAATATTCTTGGTACTCATTTCTGTTAGAGGCTGAGTCGACCGCAGGGCCATAGTGCGATGGAAGGATTATGTCAATGAAACGTTCCAAGGACACCATCTGGATCGAACCAGCGACCTTCCGATTTGTAGCACAGCACTTTAACCACTGTACTACCGCCGTTATCCTTCTCATGCAGAATTCCATTTTAAAAAGTGAATAATATTGCAATGCAAAGATATAGCTGGAGATAATAATTATGAATTTTTATTAAGTGGTGTAATTAACTGCGAGAAATCCACATTTTTAGTCCAATGTTGTAATATCTGTTTTTATAAAGTAATCGGATAAATAAGTAGAGACAAAAATGGAAGGTACATGTAGCAAGCAAGGCAGTAGGAAAGAATTAATTTACTTTAAGTACGTACTACTTAACCTCAAATTGTGTAAGGACAAATGTCAAGGAATTTTGGTGGTTGTTTTAAAAATAGCCGCTAAGAAGCACTGGTACTGTTTTATGAAATAGGAAGGATCAGTGGGTTATCCTGCGGTTCTTTGATATTATGTCTGCTCTAATGATACAATACGAAAGATCTTTGTGTTGTTTTCCCAGATGTTAGGATGACACTAGTATTTCATACAAAGGCGGCGTGACGTGTTGACAGTTAATTTCAAGGAAAATGTCTTAATTAGAGTCACCAAATGAATAACGAGCCGCGCACAATACGAGTTCAAGATAAATGACAGTTTATTCTTCACTGCAGATATTGCTTCAGAAGAGGGACAAGGAAGGCAAGATCGAAACACTTGGCACTTCTACGGACGAAATCTTCACCAGGAGTCCCTGTATTCTGCTGGAGATAGGAAACAAAGTCCCTTGGATCTGACACCGCAATGTGCAAGCCTCTGTTGGACTCCCTTTTCTTAACGTCCAGCTGTCCAGAAATTACTTTTCAGCCAAAGTTAGAAGTAATGGAAGGTGAAGATGTCTCTGTTAAGCCGTGAAGGCGTTTGAAGGAGTGAAGTTGAAGCTCCACTCATTCTTAATTTCGGCACCAGATGGGGTGTGTGATCAGCTTAACGCCCCGGCTGGTATAGCCCTGAAAGAAACACACGGCGATATGCTCTGAATTGGAAGCTTGGTGGGCCCAGTGTCAGGTCCGGAGCTTTGGCAGTAGAAATTAATATAGTATTAATATAGTATCCCCGCCGTTAATCAAACAACTAATCGTCTTAAGTCAACCCGTAGCTTATTCAGTGTGGTAGCGAAGCTGTTCGGGTACCTTTAGTAGTGGCAACTGCATCATAACTTCCGCTGGTTACATGTCTTTTGGGCTGGTTGATCATCATCATTATCATCATCTAGCTAACATGGTGTTGACCCCCTTGTTGACCCATACCGATCTCACTGATCTAGAAGTCTGTGTAATGGTCTCCCCTGGTTTCTTCTGCCTGTTGGTTTGTAGTTTTTAATATTCTCGGCAATCCATTAAGGGGATTTCTGTTCATATGTTGCAACCAGTTTCTACTGTATGCCTTTATTTTGTCAAAAACTCGAGTTATTTTTATTTCTTTTGGGATCTGTTTGTTGCATGATCTATCCAAGTGTATCCTGCTGTTTTTTCTCACACATTTCATCTCTGCTGCTGTTATCCTTCATGAGTCTTTTGCTTTCACGATCCAATCCCTACCGTATAACAGAACTGGAAAAGCTAGCATAATGAATAATTTTACTCTTGTTTTCTTTAAAGTTTTCTGTGCTCTACGCCTGTTATTTTCAAATAGTTATTCAATTCGTTATCAATGTACAAAGATTTTTCATAAGATATCAAATTTCCTTAGTAGTTGAAAGAATTTACTTTTCTATAATTTTTTATCTGTTACAATTTTACTTCTAACTGGACCTCGTCCTTTAAATGCCAGCAGTTTTTTTCTTGTGCAGATATAGTTAATCCAGGTTACGTTACTATCTCTGGGTCTAACCACCATATCCTTATGAGTAAGGGAAAGTGGGTCTAATATGAGTAAGGGAAAGTGGGTCTAATGCTGCATACATTATTATCCTCTTCATTCTGTGGTGGCAGACGATCTTGCAGCTTCAAGCTACGGTGGTTTCTTGCATGCCGGAAGACACCGTTTATTGGCTGGATGGATGGGTGTTGTCTGGAGGCAGCATGAACAGCTAGAAACCGAAAATTCGCCATCCAGCCCACAGCCGGTCACATCAAGAAGTGATTCATTAGGCCGTTTTTACGAAACTGCGAAAAGCTACTACATCCTTCTTCATGCCTGTCCGTTCACTTGCTTGGATGTAACAACTCGACCCCAATGTGCGAATTGTAACGAAATTCAATACTGGGAATTTTAGCAAAGTAGGATAAGTCAAGAAACTTCAAGTTTTTGACAGAGACCATCCCGTTTTGTAGTAACAAATTTGTGTAATGTATTATATACCGTCAATACACAGCAATATATCAGTACAATTATATTATGTATATACAGTCAGGCCACATTACGGCCCTAATGTGATAATATATACAGTGATATTACATATATTATATACATATATATAATATCACTGTACTGATATATTGTAGTGTATTGACGGTACATAATACTTTATACAAACTTCAAGTTTGAATAAAATCGGACAAAATTGCAGACACTTCACTTGAATACCTTTGTGTATTTATGTTTTGATTATTCTGTGTAGCGAAGATACAGTATATTCCCTGTGAAGTACAAGTTACGACCGAATTAACAGTGGACGATCTAAAAATAAAAATTTAGATAGATTTCTTTGTGAGATGTGAGCTGAGGCCAAAGAAACAATTGACGATCTAAAAATAACAATTCTGATGTACCGTGTGCTCTCTAGGGTACGGCCTGAGGACGAAGAACGATTTCACAATCGAAACATAATACTCGAACATGATCGGATTTAGTTTGTTGATAAAATACGGAGTAAAATTATGGGGACGTTAATAGAGTGACAGCGCCAGGAACCTTAAGATAAAGGATATTTCCTAACTTGTTTATTTACAAAATTTTAAGCATGGCTAAGAAAGAATGTCGAAATATAAGGTAATGTTAGCCCTGTGCACGCCGTAAGGCATTAGGCCTGTAGCTATACGCACTCGTAATCTAGGCTCACGATGGAGGCCAGTGGTCTCTAATTCGTTTTCTCCTGTCAGTATCATTCCCGTCAAATCTCCACAACTCATTCTTCTTCGTCTTCTACATGCTCCTCTGACCAGCAGGACAAACGGGCGCAGCTTCTTAACTTTCATAAAGTATTAATGTTTCGGAACACGTGAGGCATTGTGTACAAAATTGCCGTTATGTATAAATCCTGGAAAGATTTAAACCGCTCATGTACGTGCACAGAACAGTCATAGTTTAGTCCACAGCTCCAGGTTTTACAATATGTTGAAAATAATGGCTATGTTAAATTCGAAGCTTGATCACACCAATTATAAATTGCTTTATGTGTCAACATTTTATAAAATCCTGTATTTTACAAGAGATGACATACATGAATCGTTTTCGTTATAAAATTCGAAAGATTTTCTCCTTTCCCTTTTTTATTCTGCAGTGTTTTGCTACCCTGGCTCAAGATCCATTCCATATTCCGCCAGTATCATTAACTATATATCCCCTCCGGCCAACCATCCCACCTGCTAACCGATGTGAAGATCTGAAATTTCGATTTCATTGCGCCAGAAACTACTTCAGGGACGATAATACTATATTTTATACCTAGCGTTCTCTCACCCATTTATTTACATAGGTGTGGGAATTTACTCATAGAAAACACACCACTAATAATTAACAAAGAATGGAAATTATTTTATTTATTTATTAAGTTATATTAACAAATAAGCACGTGTTGTAATTTTGGCTAATTGCTGCACTTATTACATACTCTACGTTAAGGCCATGAAAATAATCCCAAATATCAAACAGTGAAAAAGTCAAAAAGTGAAAAAGCAAGCAGACATGCAAAGGTACTGAGCAGGCTGGCTCCCAGGTTTCAAGATAATCGGCAGGTTGTCAGCTCTATGCACTGGCCGCCTTTACACCATTCCTGGTGCTCATTTCTGTTAGAGGCTGAGTAGACGCCAAGGCCATATTGTGGCTTGAGGGATTTGTCAAGTGGCACCATCGGTAATCGAAGCCAGGCCTTCCGGCTAGTAGCGCAGTGCGTCAGCCAAATGCGTCACAGCAGTATAAGTAGCATGTTACAATTTATGCAAATCCAACATATTCGGCTTATAGGCCAACATCAGGGATAGCATGTAATGCAATAAGAAGTTATTGACAACCATTAAGTATTGTGTCGACAGCGCTGATAAGTACTTAGCCCGACCAGGAAGGAAACAAGCTACAGCCACCAAACTCGGTATTTATTCAACATACTCCCCGGGAAGCTCAGTACACTTCTTAGCCCGTTGCTCTAACTTTTGCAAGTCACTCAAAAAAAGATCATAAATTTGTCCATCCAACCAAGTCTCCCCAGCAGCAATGAGCTCCGCGTAGGACGAAAAATGGCGACATTTCAATTGTTTTTTTCAGTCCAGGGAACAGGTGGTAGACCGACGGGGTCAGATCCGGGGAATAGGGTGGGTGATCAGGACACTGGAAGCCCAGGTAGACCAGTTTCTTCTGGGTAGTAAATGCCCGGTGACCCGGGGTATTGTCGTGCAAGAACAAGACCCCCTTTTTGACCTACCCGCGGCGTTTTTCCTTCAAAATGTCCTTCAATTGCACCAGCAGAGATGAGTGATACCCCGCGTTAATAGTTTAGCCCTGTGGAAGATAATCATTGAGGATGATGCCGTCTTGATCCCAAAAAATCGAGGCGAGAACTTTTCCAGCGGATTTTTGCCCTAGGAATTTTTTGGTATGTGGTGAGCCGTTATGTCGCCACTTCAATGATTGTTGCTTTGTCTTCGGATCATAGTGATATAACCAAGTTTCGTTCGTGGTCACCAATCGCGACAGAAATCATTTGGATCACGCCGGAAAAAATCCAAATTTGCTCAGACGACTGGCACCGTTGACATTTTTGATCCGCTTTCAGGCATTTCGGGATCCACTTCGCGGAGAGCGTCCGCATGCCCAAATCTTCATGAATGATGGAACCAACCCGCTTACGTGAGATACCCAGTTGCTCAGTTATTCATTTAGCCGAAATCCGACGGTCTTCTAAGATTAGCTCGTGAATTTGATCAATAATCTCCGGGGTGGTCACTGTTTTGGGTCGTCCAGGACGAGGCGCATCACAATTGGAAAAATCAATACGTTTAAACTGGGCCACCCAGTTTTTGATGGTGGCATACGGTGGTGCATGTTCTCCTAATGTTTATTTCAGAATGGCGTGAATTTTCTTCAGCGTCTTGCCTTGCAAGAAAAAAAATTATGAAAGCTCTCGTCTCACATTGTTGAAATCACGCGCGTCGCCTGACATGCTTTCTTTCAGCCTCTGCACCAAGAAAAGATTTGCAATTCGGCACATGAACAAACCCCTCTTTCCAAAGATAGAGGACATAACACAGAACACAAAATTCCTGGATGTGATTTCAAATACTAGAACATAAAAAATATTATGTATTTGCGTGAAGTGTGCCTTACTGTTTGTACTGTGCGATTGGGTTGGAGTGCACAGTGGTGAGGTATTCCAGAATCCCTAAGTTTTGAGGAGTATGTTGCACGAGGCGTTTATTACATTATTCCTGTTTATAGGACATATATTATATTATATTATATTATATTATATTATATTATATTATATTATATTATATTATATTATATTATATTATATTATATTATATTATATTATATTATATTATATTATATTATATTATAT
>Ga0123357_10008918_pt1 | contig 12601 bp, 11 predicted proteins | sample TergutEmb28metaG_FD_89873 | JGI IMG/M metagenome (GOLD analysis project Ga0123357, IMG submission 89873) | Embiratermes neotenicus P4 segment gut microbial communities from Petit-Saut dam, French Guiana - Emb289 P4 | ecosystem: Host-associated > Arthropoda: Insects > Digestive system > Gut ... | reverse complement strand
TAGGATTGAGAATATTAACGGAAACGTTTGCAAGAAACGTTAAATCACCTTATAAGCTTAGATGACGACATCCATTTTTCATTGAAAGATTTAGAACATGGAGATAACGTCGAAACTTGCGGGGAAGGAATAAGGAACTAAGCAATCAAGCAGCAGATAGTTTTGAGTCGATTGTGCGTGTTGCCTTGTGAATTGCACGTTATGCTGGGTCTATGTACACCTCGCAAATTTCGACGTCAGTGGCATATTATACATCATTCAATGAACCATAGATGTCATCTAAGCTTGTAAGGTTGTCTAACGTTTCTTCCAAAACGTTCGGTTAGTGCTCCAAATCTTCCAGCGTGGTTTCTTTGGTAGGGTCATTAATGGCTGACTCAAACCACGTAATATTAGAGCGAAGTGGAGCGCGTTTTCTTTCAGTGTATGCAAATTGTCTGCCACGTCCTATAATTCACGTAGATTTGAGTGTCGAGAGATGTCTTTTTAGTAGCGTTAGAATCTACAGCGCTGGGTAGAATGAATTGAGGAAGTAGAGCATAGCATGGACAGCAAATGACGGCCCTGTCTGGTTTTATTTGTTATTTACAATCAATGGACTGAAAGACCACGTGGCAATGGAATAAATGTTCTATATTTTACTGTTCCAAAGTCAAAATCTCGTCTTTTACGTGCCACAAAATATTGTAAATAAGTGTAGAAATATATCGGATGTAAAATGAAAGTAGAATACTTATCTAGTGTTACTGATGGAGCATCAAAGGCCGTTGCTCAACCTCGAACACAAATCTGGGATTGGGTGCCAGTGACACACAAATATTCTAGGTAATTCAAAATCGAGTAAGCTCTAGTTGTCCCCGGATGACCAATGTGTGGATTCCAATCATTGGGTAATTCGGCACCAGAATGTGGGAGAGCTATACTTAGGATAAAACTAGCACATGGAAAAGTTACCTTGTTTCACCATCGTTATTCCCAGTATTGCCAACTCAATACAAACAAAATACAAAAATTATAATTTATCTTCCTCCACAGTTTTCATTCCTTGGTGGCAGACACGGCAGGACCTTTTGTAAATGGAGGACGTCCTGTTGGGCGCTCTCCATAAATTCTTGTCCTCTTCCTCAGTGGTTCCTACGTTTCTAGCCGTAACCTATTCCCTTGCTGCTCGTGCAGCACGGTTTGCTGCACCATGTGCTCAACGGGATCTAAGTTCATCCCTGACACAAAACATTTTATATCAAATAAGGAACCAAGCAGTCAAGCAGCAGGTAGTTTAGAGTTGATTGTGCGTGTTGCCTTGTGAATTGCACGTTTTGCTGAGTCTGTATTCCCTCGCAAGTTTCGACGTTATCTCCATGTTCTAAATCTTTCAATGAAAAATGGATGTCGTCATCTAAGCTTATAAGGTGATTTAACGTTTCTTGCAAACGTTTCCGTTAATATTCTCAATCCTACAGCTTGGTTTCCTCCGTAGAATTATTAATGACCGTCTCAAACCGCGTAATATTAGTGCGAAATGTAGCGCGTTTTCTTTCAATATAGGCAAAATGTCTGCCATATCCTATATTACACGTAGTACTCGTGAATGTCGACAGATGGCATTTTAGTACTTTTCGAAGCTTCAGCGCTGGCTAGAGTGCGTTGAGGAAGTGGAGCGTAGCGTGGAGAGCAGATGTCGTACGATTCTGGTGTAATTAGACATTTACAATCAATGCATTGACAAGACCACGTGGCAATGAAACACAATTTTCTGTTTTATACGGTTTCAAACTGAAAATCTCGTCTTTTCCTTGCCACAAATCATTGTAAATATGTGTAGAAATATATCGAATGTGAAAGGTAACTAGGATACTTATCTCGTGTTACCGATGATGCCTCAAAGGCCGTTACACAACCTCGAACACAAAGCTGGAAGTGGGTACTAGTGACACACAGATATTTACTGTAATCCAAAATCGCGTTAGCTCTAGTTGTCCCCGGTTGACCGATATGTGTCGTGGAGTCCATTGGTTTGGTAATTCGGCACAGAATGTGGGAGAGCTATTCTGAGGATTCTTCTAGCAAAAGAAAACTTTACCTTGTTTCACCATCTTTATTCCCAGCAGTGCCAACCCAATACAAACAAAATAAAAATTTATAATTTATCGTCCTCCATAGTTTTCATTACCTGGAGGCAGACAAATAAGAAACTCTTGTAAATGGAGGACGTCCTGTTGGGCCCTCTCCATAGTTTCTGTCCTATCCCACAGCAGTTGCTGCATTTCTTGCCGTAACCTAATTCCTTCCTGCTCGTGCATCACGGTCTGCTGCACCAGACGCTCTACCGGATCTAATTTCATCCCTGACAAAATACACGTTATATCAAATAAGGAATCAAATAGTCAATCAGCAGATGATTTAGAGTCGATTGCGCGTATTGCATTCTGAATTGCACGTTTTGCTGAGCCTATGTATACCTCGCAAATTTCAACATCCGTGGCATATTCTACATCATTCAATGAACCGTGGATGTTGTTATCTAAACTTGTAAGGTCATCTAACCTTTCTTGCAAACGGTTCCGGTAGTGTTCTGAATCCTCCAGCGTCTTTTCCTCCTGAGAATCATTAATGGCCGTCGCATACGGCGTAATATTAGTACGAAATGTAGCGCGTTTTCTTTTATTACAGGCAAATTATCTGCCATGTCCTATAATTCACGTAGTTCTTGTAAGTGTCGACAGATGGCTTTGTTAGTAGTTAGAATTTAAAACGCTGCCTAGAGTGCGTTGAGGAAGTAGAGCGTAGCGTGGACAGCAGATGGTGGCCCTGTCTGCTGTTAGTAGATATTTACAATCAATGGACTAAGAAGGCCACGTGGCAATAGAAACACAAATTTCTGTTTTATACAGCTCGAAAGTAAAAATCTCGTCTTTTCCGTGCCACAAACCATTGCAAATAAGTGTAAAATTATGTCGGATGTAAAATGAAAATAGAATACTAATCTAGTGTGACCGATCAGGCGTCAAAGCGCTTTGCATAACCTCGAACACAAACCTGGAATTGGGTGCTACTGACACACAGAAATTAACGGTAATCCAAAATCGCGTTAGCTCTAGTTGTACCCGGATGTCCAATTTGTGTAGTGGAGTCCAATGGTTCGGTGATTCGGTACCGGTATGAGGGAGAGGTATTCCGAGATTACTCTTAGCACATGAAAACTTTACCTTGTTTCACAATCCTTATTCCAAGTAGTGCCAACCCAATACAAACAAAATGGAAAGATTATAATTTATTGTCCCTCGCACTTTTCATTATGTGGTGGCAGATCTGCTCAGTCATATAAGCATGCACACAGAAAACAAACAACTCACTCACATAAACACATTTCACAAGTTGCCAAACATATCATGACAGCCTCTACTGTACCTTGCCACTGAAACCTAGCAATAACAAATTCTCTCTGATCAATAGTTATTTTTATATTCCTAATGTATATTTGTAAGTATTCTATCATATATTTTCATAGAATTTCTTTTGTCCTGTGGTCAGATCCCATTTATTTATGACTATTAAAACTAACAGGATGTAAAATTCAGCAAATCACAGCCCAGTGAAGTTCCTAGTGCAAGATATATCCAGCAATCTCACCTCCATTATCTAATGGCATCCTCAGAATCTGTGATGTGTGCATTTTTTTCTGTGTCCATATTCTCCTGTACCATGTCTGCAAGGTGACTTGTTACTAAAGGTATGTGTGTACAGCAAATCAGATGCCTTTTACCATTGCTGCTGGGCTTATATTTGATTTGATAAACTACATATTATGTGTGCCTTATCAGAGAAACAGATGTACGTCTATCAATAGAGTGGAAATTATACTGTGGGCAGTCTCTTTGCAATGCAGTAATTAAATAGGAACATACTTCTCTTTTTAAGTTCTTCAACATACAGCACAACGGCATGAGACTGCAAAGGTAAGTAACAGTTCCTTTGTAGTGTGTGCATTAGTTTGCAGATGTGTGTGATTGTGTGTGCTCATGAGCACATGGAAACACAGGCATACAATGTTTGATCAGAATTGTTTCTTGTGATGTTTGAGTGATGTGTTTGAACTGTGCTTATCTGTGTGTTACTTCCATGAAGTTGTGGGAGGTGGGGATACAGATCCACATATCATTCTGCCTTGTTTCAGGGAAAGATTTCCAAGTACTGATATAGAAGAGGGTGGGTACATCCAGAACTGGCTTCACTGCTGCAACCCAATTCCATGTCATGCACCCTAAAGTCCAGTCTTCCAGACTGGAGCTAGCCCAGCTAAAAAATAACTGTTGATCTAATGGGTCCAACAGAACAGGTGCTTCTTTCCTGCGAAAAGGAAGCACAGCAGGCTTCTGAAACGCAGTGTTTCAGTGTTTATGTATTTTGTGTAATGTACAGAGTGCAAGAGAAGAAGACTGTATCTGTAGTGTTACTTTTGTAATTCTGCAGTTTTCTTCACTCTTACAGAACAGAGAAGTGTTATTAAATTTCGAATCCAGAAGCAATTTCAGAGTTTTCGTAATGAAGTGAATGGCCTGAAAGGACAGCCTTTATTCTTTTTAATATTCCACTTTGTTTTAGAGTGTGCTATTAGGAAGGTTGAACAAAATGTGGAGAATTGAAATTTAGTGGCACACATGACCTTCTTGTCTCTACAAACGGCATGCAGTTTTCTGTATATGAGAGATGCTCCTTCAGCAAGTCAACAGCTGGACCAGAAACAAAAAGTACCTTGAACTGAATGATAGGAAACATATCGCCATTTTAATTCAATCGTAGTGTCTACAGGAATGCAATTTTTATTTGTTTCCATCACCCCCAAATAATTTAACTTTGCCACATTTTCAAAGTATTTATTACTGGAGGGGGGGAACTGTCTTGATAATATAAATATTAGAAGACATGAATATGCAGCAACATTGCTGGGAGAACCTAAAATGTTAACTTGAATTTGACTAAGGTCAGCTTGAACCTGATCCAGCTGAATTTCAGAATGAATCAGAGATGCCAGTTTCCACTCTGAACTGTGTATTTATTCTCCCATTCTTGCCAACCTGAGGATGGCCTGTTGTGCCACAACATGTTCTGTTGCTGATGCGCAGTCAGTCAGTTGTTGTGTGCTGCTGTTACACAGAATCAGTCCCGGTCACTTATTCGTCTCCCTGCAGACCAGTGCTGACTCTGTACACTTGCCGTACATGGTACTGGTGTCTGTGAAGAGTCCTGCCTTCATTCCAGTCTATCTGATGACCTTCATAGGCATGTTGTACCAATAAGGATTTCCTGCAGTAACCATGTTGTAGGTTCAGTCAGTGGTTATGGAAATGCTCGGATAGTTGTATGCCTGTTCCCAGAAGGTAATTTGTACCACATTTGGGTGGGAAACAGTATGTACAGTGTGTGTCTATTGTGGATCTTCTTGTTTTATTCTCTCACACAGAATTTTATATGTATATTTAGTTTTTGAAAGTGTACTTAATTTGTATCAAATATCAGTGTGTTTGAACTTGTTCCAGACTACCTTGACATGAGTAAGTGCCAACCCACAGTGCTGTACCTGCTTTTTTTTAAGCCTGCTCTTCAAGGGAATGTGTGCATAGAATTGTTGTGGTGTGAGAGATAATCTGTAAGCTGCAGATTACATTTGAGTTTATCCAGTTCAACTTTTATATCTTGGTTACTTTTGCATATGATTTGAACAGTAATTGATGTACTGGCCCTTGTAAGTTGGATTTCCATAAACTGTTGTGGACATTGTAAAATTTCTCCAGGTAATGAAAATGTCTCAAGAGGAGATAATATTTTCTGTTTGTTTCTCTGCAGTAAACTGGATAGCCAGTCTTAAGAACTTTAGATGTGTGCAGAAATGCAGCTTGTTAGGCTCATCAGACCAAACCACAAACTTGTTAACAACACACATGAGCCACAGTGACGGGTTGTATTCCATCTTGCAGACAGCCAGTGAGTGGGAGTGATACATGAATGTGCTTCTGACATATTCAGACATTTGATACTTTTTTGGTGAAACTTGCCTTCCACCTGAAATACATTCCGGGTAATATTCCAGTAACTGCATCACGGCTTCCAACCTCCAGGTTAATTTCCCTCTTGCAAAGTATGATTGTTTTGGAGCTTGTTTCTGAAGACTTGTGTTACATATGGTCAAGTATATTGGTGGAGAGACTCACCATGTTGAAACTAAATCCTGTATTTGTTTTCTGTGCTCCTTTCCTAGTGCCAAAAATCAATGACACCATTGTTTTGTAGATGACTGGCCTTGATCTCTGGCTCTAGAACAAGGCCAACCTTGGAACAGTGGTGGTAGTGGTAGGGGTTTGGAGGGGGAGGGAATTGGGAGGCAGAGTTCATGATGAACTTCTTTTCCACCCAAATCTGTTTCCCCTTAAAACTATGCACATTTCTTTATACAAGGTAATTAACTGTCAATTATCAAACGTTTGTCATAACCAAAACCAAAAGACTATAAACTGGACAGCTGAATACATTTCATGTGCCCAAGTAAGCAAACATAACCTATCCTATGTCTAAAGTATTTGTCATTATGCTCAAACAGCAATATAATTTAAAGATTTTATTACCCTTAATATCTGCTGTTGTTCCTTAGCTTAGCTTTTCCTTGCCCTATAATTGTCTGGTGTTAATGGGAACACAATATATACTTATATACACAATATATGTTTTTAAAGCAATTTTCCTTCCTCTGTATCTTAAATGTGTAATGTAAAATTATGAAATATGTTCACTAAGCATTTACATCATTAGTAATTCCATGTTGGAAAAGAAAACTCAAAATCATAAAAGTTAAATTTCTGGGGAATGACTGAGAGTGGGAGTATGAGGATTTAAAGAGGGGTGAGAAGAATTCGCAATATGAAAAAGGTTATGAACCAGTGCTGTAGATGATGTGCACGTATGGGCCTTCCGTGAATTCCTTACCATATCTGAATTTAAAGACATTGTTAATGATTTAGTACTGCATTCTCTTGACATAAGTCTCTAAGACTGTCACCAAAGAGTAACAAATCATTATGGTACGCACAAGAGCACTCTAATCACCTACTTATATGGCGCTAATACACACACACACACACACAATGCTTCGTAGTGCAACAAAGGTGATACACAGCGATGACTGCCCAGGTTGGTTTGTGCACACGTGCGTACAGTATATATCAAAAAAGTATTTCCTACATCAGGGTACGCTGGAGTATTCAGCCCCCAAACTTACACTCGCCGCCACGCGTGTCGCTGCTGTCCTCGCTTCACCCACTCTCCGCTCCACCCACAATGCATTTCTGTTCCCGCTCTCACGTTGCATCACTCTTCCCCTTATTCAGTTTGTGCTATTTCGTGTTACACGTGTGTGCGTGCCTCTATCTGTTTCGTTTTAACCCTGCAATATGGTGCAGAATTTGATTACTATTACTTCGGAATACGAAGCCCGGCTGGCGGCATTTCCATACGTACCTACGTTTTCGTACGGACGTCGGATGCTGAGGGAAGACGGGGATCCGAACAGGCTTTTCTTGGCGTACCTATTCTGCGACGAAAGCAACGCTATTCGGTACCTTAAGGATATCGGCCTGCTTCGGAGTACGATGAAGTGTAATTCCTGCGGTCGAGATATGACGTGGTCCGCGGATCCCACTGTCTCCGACAAATTTCGTTGGCCATGTCACAAGAGGGTTGCTGGAAAAAAGTGTTATAAGTCTACGTCCATTAGGCTTGGGTCCTGGTTCCAGCAGAGTAATCTCACCCTCCAAGAAATTATGTTGCTAACTTACGACATCTTTCGCCGCGATAAACCCTCCACGATCCGAGAAGAACTCTCCCATGATACGCACACCATCGCAGACTGGGGGATGTTCTGCAGGGAAACCATGCTGTTTTTTCTGCAGGGGAGCTCCGTCAAGATAGGTGGTACTAACAAGACCGTCGAAATTGATGAGAGCAAATTTGGTCGGCGTAAGTACAATAGGGGACACCCGATCAAGGGTCAGTGGGTGTTGGGTGGTGTAGAACGTGAGTCCGGTAACACATTCCTCATTCCAGTTCCGGACAGGACCTCCGACACACTGATGTCCATAATACGTGACTGGATCGAACCCGGCACTACGGTCATCAGCGATTCGTGGGCTGCTTACCGGAATCTCGGCCAACAGGGTTACACGCATCGGACTGTCAACCACAGCATCCACTTCGTCGACTCTACCGCTGGGGCCCACACCAACACCATTGAAAGCACGTGGCGTTCCGTAAAATTCTTCCTGGGGCAATACAATCGCGGGGAAGACTATGAATTTCACGTAGCACACTACTTGTTCGCGGCCAGGTGCCGGGCTCAACGCGTCCCGCCGTACCTACAACTGCTTCATCTAGTCGCGAACACCGACTGGTCCATGTGCAGTCTTCCCCGCTAATACGAACACCGCAAGTCATGGGTCACCCTCCTACGCCGGGCACGCCAACAGGTAAGTCTGCATTCCATACTAATCATCCTTAGGTTAGGGTTTAAGTTAGTTTTTTTTATTGCGGCCTGCCTCCTACCGTTACGCGTTCCATACTAATCATCCTTCGGTTAGGGTTTACGTTAGTTTCTTTTTTATTACGCCAACAGGTAACTCTGCGTTCCATACTAATCATCCTTAGGTTAGGGTTTAAGTTAGTTTTTTTTATTACGCCAACAGGTAGGTCTGCGTTCCATACTAATCATCCTTAGGTTAGGGTTTAAGTTAGTTTTTTTATTACGCCCACAGGTAGGTCTGCGTTCCATACTAATCATCCTTACGTTAGGGTTTAAGCTAGTTTTTTTTATAGCGGCCTGCCTCCTACCGTTACGCGTTCCATACTAATCATCCTTCGGTTACGGTTTAAGTTAGTTTTTTTACGCCAACAGGTAAGTCTGCGATCCATACTAATCATCCTTCCGTTAGGGTTTAAATTAGTTTTTTCCCATTACGCCCACAGGTAGGTCTGCGTTCCATACTAATCATCCTTAGGTTTGCGTTTAAGTTTGCTTTCTTCCCTTGCGCCAACAGGTGTGTCTGCGTTCCATACTCATCGTCCTTACGTTGCGGTTCAACGTACTTTCCTTCCCTCCCTTACCGCCTGCCACCTATCGTTCCGCGCGCCCATCTCTCCAGCTGGTTGCTTCGTTCCTTCCTTCCCTCCCAACACGGCTCGACATTTCCTTCCCACCTTACTACACTTCCCGTACTCCTCACCACCCCTCACCATCCAGTATCACGGATATACGGCTGTCGCGGACTACTTTCGCTCGCCGCCATCTTGTTTGGGGGCTGAATACTGCAGTCGGTCCCTACATCAAAACCACAGAAAACGATCGCAGCATTTAAAATAACAAATAAGGACTGCTTCCCCATACCACCAATCGTAGATCAGACATAACCGCTCTCACCGCCAGAATAGTCGGTTTCAGACTTAAACACTGGTCCATGGTCTGTAACCTGTGGACTGGATAAACTGTGACTGCACAATATCAGTGTTGGTATGAGTGGTGGAGATTAGGGTTGGTAATGTATGGTGGAGGGTGTGAGGTGACCAGTGTACTGAGGCCTGTCTGTATGTGGTTTTTCGAACGGTATTTGTATTAATGTGTGCAAGATAAATTTGCGCGTTCGACAAGTTCTAGTGTTGAATAATTTGGAAGCATCATCGAGAATATTGCAAGAAGCAATCAAACAAGGCCGGGCTGATGTTATTTAGTCAGTGCTCGAAGCATGTAAGAGAATTTTGCTAGTTTTGGCATCTCTGTACATCGCAGTTACCGTTTTAATCGTCGTGCAGGTTTAAGAACACACACGTAGTTCTATTTTTGGAGCGGGTTGAAAAGAATTTTGAAGCTAGATAGTGGTGAACCAGCCGGTGAGGTTAGGTTCGCGTCATCACGTGTCAGATATTTCACGCAGGTATTAGGAGGATCTTTCAGAAGTATGAATGAATTTTTTATGCTGTATATTTTTGTGTTTCCATTGAACATCCGCAATGTTTCGAAGAGCCCCGAAAGTTGTCTTAGTCCTTGAATGACTAAAATACACCAAAGTGTTTTGGACGGTAAGCTTGTTCATTATTGTTTTTACATTTCAAGAAGTTGTTTGTGTACTTTTCAGTGCTGTTATTAGCAGTGTGTGTGGTATGTTCAGTTGGTAGTGACATATACGTACATACATTTGTATGAGCTGGACCACATCATGTTTGTACCTATACCATCTTGACTCTCCAAATATTTCTGTCCTTTTTATTAGTCTGTTGTCGGTTTTAAGTTTTTCTTAGATAACCTACTGTAATGGGTGGAAATGTTGTTGAAATTTATTATTTATAAATGTACCTGGATTAAGTTACTATACAGTGAACATGTACTGGGGGCTGTACGTGCTGAGGTATGTCAGCTACTGACATCTGTTAGTAGTATCTGATTTGTTGGATAAGTATAGATGTATGCTGGAACCTGCATTAAGTTGTTTGTGTTTGTGCCTGTGTTATCCCACATGAGGTGGATGATATTGACCCAAATTTGCAGAGGGAGAATGTGTTGAACAATCCACTGTTTGAAGATGGGACATTTCTGTACATGGCAACTAAGGTATGATGATAGTCATTCATGCTGTCTCCTGTTATTTGTGTCTGTGGAATCCACCTGAATGCTGCGTCAGCTGCATAAGTAGTTTCATTTACTTTGCCATAGGACTACAGACCAGATATATGGATGGTCTGTAAGGAGTCATTTGCTGTACCCCTCAAATGTACAATTTTCCATGAGCAGTTGACAGTTATTTAACCAATCGGAACTTCTGTTCTTGTCTTGTCCTGTCCTGTTGACGTAGCAGGCCATACTGTACCACTGTACATTATCTCAAACAAGCTGAAACCAATTAAATTATGTATAATAATATATTTTGATTCTATGTAGTGTGACTTACTGGTAAATGTATGATTATTTCCTTGTGGTCCATTTTAATATTATTATCTCAAATTCACAAAGATGTCTTAAGCAAACACTTCTGTTCAGTTATCAGAGCTAAAAATGTGCTGCACCAAGATCTTGTTGAATGATTTGATTTGTATTTGTATGTTTGCGACTTTTAAGTGTTCAGGTGTTGTGGGATGTGATGCTGTGGCATTGGCCTAGTGGATCGCAATGTTCTGTGAGTGTGTTGTGGCTTCATCTTCGTTGTCAAGCAGTTCGGATAGGCTGACTCTGTATTTCTTTGACACAAGAACCGCTGATCCAGTGACACACACAGCACACATTAATGGCTGTTGTTTGTTGTCTGTTTACAGCAGCAAACAGATGAACTCTCCCTTATGATGGCATTTTACTGCAGACACGTACTTACTGCATTCGCTGGTCTTGCTTTTTTTTTCGACTGTTGGCTATCCTGACTGAAGCTTTGCATAGTATTCTCCTTTTGGCCACAAAAATGGTGTGGCGTATCTCAGTAGGCCATGATCACTGCTGTGTACTGTACATTGTTACCAGTTGATCATGTGCTGAGTGACTTATACACTTGGATAGAGTTGTTGAATAACCCAAGTATCAAGTATTCATTCCACAAATTCTTTGTTGCCTAATATTCTGAATGACTGTTGTGAGGAATATTGCTTATGTTTTGTCTGTGATGTGATTGCAGTGACTGCGTGATGTGAGTGATAGGACGGTGATAGCAGCAGTAAGATGTTCTGTTGTGTTTTGACAACTGAGTCAAGGCGATGTGGTGCGCACATTATTGTCTTGTGGTGCTGACCCTGGAGTGCAGAATGCAAGAGGCCTAAATGCTGTAGATGTGGCAACTTCTGAGCAGGTGCGACAAATTTATATTGAGGAACTTCTATGTACAACCGCAACTTCTGAGTAATTTTGCTCGGTGTGGGAGACTATGCTGTGTCATATGGTAAATGGTTACTGGTGACTGGCTTCAGGGTCTGTGTAGTTTGTTGTGGAGTGTTTTAGTATATGAATCTGTGAATTAAATTGTGTATATGGTTTCCTTGTCTATTCATACAATGTGTGCACAGAGGCAGGCGCACATCAGACGTACCTGATCATAACCCACTTCAGAAGTCAAACTGAGCATTGTAATTCACAAGACAAAACAGCCTTTCAGACAATGTTAGAAAAGCATCACAATATAATATGTGCCTTGCAAGACTTAGAGAGCAACAGAATAACAAAATAATTTATAGATATATGTGCAGATTTGAGTTTTGTAGTGTTTGTTATACTGATGTGTGCATTAACGAACTATGAGGATTGCGCTCTTAACTGTACATAGTGATGACACTTGTAGCAAAAAGTTGCAATTTTACTAATTGTGGTAGCATTCGAATGTCACGTACTTACTTACTTACTCCATGGTGCAGAGTCCTTCTTGAGAAGCTAACTGGTCTGCAGCTAGTCAAGAAACTCCCTGCATTTCAAGGAACCTGAAGGTTCATTACCTCACTCACAAGCGTCCGCCACCTGTCTCTATCCTGGGCCAGCCCAATCCAGTCCATATACACACATCCCACTTCCTGGAGATCCATCCTAATATTATCC
>Ga0123357_10008917_pt1 | contig 12601 bp, 7 predicted proteins | sample TergutEmb28metaG_FD_89873 | JGI IMG/M metagenome (GOLD analysis project Ga0123357, IMG submission 89873) | Embiratermes neotenicus P4 segment gut microbial communities from Petit-Saut dam, French Guiana - Emb289 P4 | ecosystem: Host-associated > Arthropoda: Insects > Digestive system > Gut ... | reverse complement strand
TTTAGTTCCTATCTGTACCTCCATACCTTTAGTACCTATCGGTACCTCCATACCTTTAGTGCCTATCGGTATCTCCATAGCTTTAGTGCCTATCGGTACCTCCACACTTTTAGTGCTTATCGGTAACTCCATACATTTAGTGCCTATCTGTACCTCCATACCATTAGTGCATATCGGTACCTCCGTTACATTTAGTGCCTATCAGTACCTCCATACCTTTAGTGCCTATCAGTACCCCCATACCTCTAGTGCCTGTCAGTACCTCCCTACCTTTAGTGCCTATCAGTACCCCCATACCTCTAGTGCCTATCGGTACCTCCATACCTTTAGTGCCTATCAGTACCTCCATACCTTTAGTGCTAATCGTTACCTCCATACCTTTAGTGCCTATCGGTACCTCCATACTTTTAGTGCGTATCGGTACCTCCATTTCTTTAGTGCCTATCTGTACCTCCATACCTTTAGTTCCTATCTGTACCTCCATACCTTTAGTGCCTATCGGTACCTCCCTACCTTTAGTGCCTATCGGTACCTCCATACCTTTAGTGCCTATCGGTACCTCCATACTTTTAGTGCTTATCGGTAACTCCATACCTTTAGTGCCTACCTGTACCTCCATACCATTAGTGCCTATCGGTACCTCCGTTACCTTTAGTGCCTATCGGTACCTCCATACCTTTAGTGCCTATCAGTACCCCCATACCTCTAGTGCCTGTCAGTACCTCCCTACCTTTAGTGCATATCAGTACTCCCATACCTCTAGTGCCTATCGGCACCCACATACCTTTAGTGCCTATCAATACCTCCATTTCTTTAGTGCCTATCGGTACCTCCGTTACCTTTGGTGCCTATCGGTACCTCCATACCTTTAGTGCCTATCAGTACCCCTATACCTCTAGTGCCTCTCAGTACCTCCCTACCTTTAGTGCCTATCGGTACCTCCATACCTGTAGTGCCTGTCGGTACTTCCATAACGTTAGTGCCTATCGGTACCTCCATACCTTTAGTGCCTATAGGTATCTTCATACCTTTAGTGCCTATCGGCACCTCTGTACATTTAATGCCTATCGGTACCTCCATTCCTTTAGTGTCTATCGGTACCTCCATACCTTTAGTGCCTGTCGGTACCTCCATAACTTTAGTGCCTATCTGTACCTCCATACCTTTAGTGCCTATCGGTACCTTCATACCTTTAGTGCCTATCGGCACCTGAATACATTTAGTGCCTATCGGTACCTCCATACCTTTAGTGCCTATCGGTACCTCCATACCTTTAGTGCCTATCGGTACCTCCATACCTTTAGTGCCTTTCGGTACCTCCGTACCTTTAGTGCCTATCGGTACCTCCATACCTTTAGTGCCTTTCGGTACCTCCATACCTTTAGTGCCTATCAGTACCTCCGTACCTTTAGTGCCTATCGGTACCTCCATACCTTTAGTGCCTTTCGGTACCTCCGTATCTTTAGTGCCTATCGGTACCTCCGTATCTTTAGTGCCTTTCTGTACCTCCATACCTTTAGTGGCTATCGGTACCTCCATACCTTTAGTGCCTATCGTTACCTCAATACCTTTAGTGCCTATCGATACCTCCGTACCTTTAGTGGCTATCGGTACCTCCATACCTTTAGTGCCTATCGGTACCTCCATACCTTTAGTGCCTATCGATACCTCCGTACCTTTAGTGGCTATCGGTACCGCCATACCTTTAGTGCCTACCTGCCAACTCTGACATTATTCCAAAGAATGTAAAGCTGTGAAAAAGTAGTTTGAAACAAACGGATTTATTAGATTAAATTTCGGAAGAAATGTTTTCGAAAATGTTAAATTGCGGCAATGGAACAGACTTTTTTTTGTGTGTTTTGATTGGATTCTGAACACAAAGAAGTAAAAGAGTTTACTGGTGCAGGAGATGAGCCTCTTTTGTTCAGTTCCTAGATAGACTGTAAATTGGAGACCATAGTTAAACGAAACAGATAAGAGAGCACCTTACTGTAGTTTACGTATTAGGGTATACTAAAAAAAGGCCGAATACCGTGGAGAGCAGAAATGTAAATAAATGAGGACAATAGAGTGCAGACGAAGAAAAGCAGTGCATTATCTGTGGAAGAAGTAATGTTGGGATACTTAGAGAGATGGTGTTGAGATTGCCAACGGCCTCTAGAGTCCTAAACATTAGAGGTAAGAAAGGAAAACGAGTCGTTTTACGTCACAGATGGTATTCATTGCTCTAAGTTAAACAATATATACAACGCTATCAACAAAACTGGTACTTCCTTCGAAAATCATTGACATTGTTCTTGAAGGAGGCTTTGGTAGAGAAGTATAAAATTTCATTTTATCCCCTCCTTTTTTCGAGTTGTCATATTTTGCATATACTTCAATGCGTGTCTTTACCCTAGACACAAGAAACAGAACAGCCTGGAGCTTATGTTAAGGTGATGTCCACTTCCTTATGCTTCTTATGCTCTAGCGCTTTCCACAGCCAATACTGTGCATTTCTTCTTATGTTATGGCCGTGTAAACTTTCAATAATGTTGTGGGCTTCGTCTGTTCTAACTGAACCATTTATTAATTATTTACACGAATGTAAGGACTGTTCTTCGAAATAATCCACAGCAGCGAACTTAGCAACGTAACAAATACAGGCTTTTTCTACCATAACCATCCAAAGTTAACTAACGTCACTGAGTTGGGTTCCTCTGCAATTCTTACAGTCGGCAAACACCTAAAGAAATACAGCACCTTCTCTGTATGGAAATTGAACATTTATTGCCATTGAACATGCTAACAAAGAAATGCACACAATAAAATACCATACAATACAAATCATAAAATATACGAAGTTTATTCAGAAAGTAAGTACCGTTTCGCTGTAAAAAATCGATTAAAGTTTCATATAAAATTTTATTGTTATCAGATTATACATTCTTCAAACTATTTTTCCACATATTCGCCCCCACTATTGAGGTACTTATCGTAGCGGGGCACAAGTTTTTGTATACCCTCCTCATAGAATTCGGCCGCCTGCGACCCAAATGACTACTGACAATGTCATAGAGTAGAGTCCTTGAAATCTGAGGAAAGTGCAGGGAAAGATTAGAAATTGTGAAACGTCTGTCGTCACGCACTCTTTCGTTGACCTTACGCTCCAAATCATCATTCACCAAAGATGGACGCACACTTCACGCCTCATCATGCATGTTCTCTCGTCCTTCATTGAACATTCGAACCCATTTCCTAACCATGCCATCACTCGTCACATTGTCACCATACACTTGGCAGATCTGGTGATGAATCTCACTTGGTAGCATATTCCTAGCGTTCAAAACACGAATTACAGACCGTATTTTACAGTCGGCGGCCCCTTCAATTGTCTGAAACATGTTTAATGCACAGGAACAAACATAAATATAACACGAATTTCACGAAATGGCGTCTGTGGCTTCTCAATTGCTAGAGGAAGTCACTGTACATACGCAAAGTGACAGTCTCGAGGATGCGCGAGAGATATGCGCAGACGGTACTTACTTTCCGATTAACCTTCGTAATTCGCTAAGTATCGACTCAAGTCAACACTCAAATCCAGGTATGGATTGGAGTGTTTTACTTGTGCTTTTTTGTTTTAATAGAATCCCTGAAGATGGCGCCCCGGTGACGAAATATGTAGGAGTAAATACTTACTACGAATTATATTTTATGAGTTGTATTTTATTATATTTTATTGAGGACATTTGTTGGTTAATGTATTGAATATCATGAAATGCACTGTGTGAGTAACATAAAATTTATTGCCATGTTCACATCAGCCCACCTCGGAACTCCATCCTGACAAATTTTATTCAGTCCACACTTCCCACCGCATTATTTTAATGTTAAATAATATAATATTGTTAAAATATGTTAACTTTATATTCTATTCTAAGCCCAGGCCTTCGAAGCACTCTCTCGTCCTTCCATTAACTAACTCCCAGCAGTACGGTTTTTCTTAACGACACAAAACTTCTCCGCTAATGTTTTCGCTCTTCTTGAGTGTTGCGCAGCGTCGACTGGTTGTTACCGACGTTTCGGTGCAGAATGTCGGACAATTATTGAGGGGTCAAGATGTTTCTGGAAGAAATTGTTACTTGATCCTTGAATATGGTACCGACACGCTGTCCCGAAACGTCGGTAACACACCAAAAATTGGCATTGTGCAATAACCCACCACATCGAAGACCTCAACTACGACCTCATCGCGGCCACAGCCTAAAATATCTCATACTTCCTTATGTAATCAAGAAATTGACATCATGTTCTGGAACCCCCAAGTTTTAGACAGTGTTCACAAAAGACTGTCACTTAACCCAGTATTGAGTTGCACTAATCATATCCACACCATGCAGTCTTATTTCTGCGGGATGCATTTTAGCATTTTCTCCAAACCTTGCATAGGTTATTGCATGGTTAGGAGAATGATAAATATGGGGCATAGGCCTCTTATGTAGTGTCTTTTCTTTTGGTTTTCCCACCAAAACCTTGTGTGTTCTCCCTCAGACCCTCAAGATGACCCGTAAATTTCATCGTCCTTTGATTTGTCACCTGACTAATATCTGGTGAGACACACAAATCGTCCAGTTTTCGTTATGCTGTCTTTCCTGCCTCCTGTCACTTCATCTGCTTCAGGTCCAACTGTAGTTCTCTGTTTTCAATTCTCGAACTCTCTCGGCCAGTGTTTTCCCTTAAAGAACGCGAAGTCTCACACCTATATAAAAGGTAAAAGGTAAAGTGCACCCTTGTACAGGCACTGAGGCTCTGCACAGGCCGTACGGTCCATAGGGAAGTAGAGGTATAGCTCTACTCTTTCTTGACCACGGCACTGGAAGGGTTGAGGGGTCAGCGTCACGCCCCGGCCGCTCTTTACCCCCGGGGAAGACCCGGCACCCATTTTAAAGGAGGCTGGGTGGGCCCCAGGGCCGGTCTGGACAGGTGCGTAAAATCTCGCCCCCCACCGGGATTCGATCCCCGGACCGTCCAGCCCGCAGCCAGTCGCTATACCGACTACGCTACCCTGCCCACCACGCCTATATAACACAGCATAAAATAAGATTTGTGCATATTTTATTCATTGTGATTTTCGTGGAATTACACTTAAGTAAATAAAAGTGAAAAAGGTAATTCATTCGCATAAGAAGCAACCGGAGAGTGGCTGTTAAACAGAAATAATGTTGTGTGTCAAAATGTGGGTACTTTTGTAAAGGTAGGGTGTTTCAGGAGGAAACTGCCATATTTCGGCAGCACGTTATGTAGGCTAATTTACCTCAATATAACAAGACATCCTTCTATGAGAATTCGCAATGTTAGGAAATAACGACGCGAGACTAAATGCCTACTGTACTTGTGGTACACGTGTGTTGGGCATCCTTCAGCCGATAGCAAGCCAAGACATAAAGAGTCGAATGCACTGTGTAAACTACTTGGAAACCTAAGGAAGATTTTTATGGAATTAGTGCGTTATAACCCGAGGAAAGTTTCCAAAATTACGACAGGTTCCTCCTGAAACATGCCGTATATAAATAATATTTTCCTGCCACTGTCAATGAGCTTCACACGAAATAAATTTTTAAATGTTAAAGGTAAGCTCGTTTCAGACAGTAACGTCTTATCTGGATGAATCCGGTTCTTTTCCTTTCAAGTTATCTTTAATTTTACTGCATATTTGAAACAGGGAAGGAGGCAAAAGGCTAAATTGTGTACTACGGTGACATAACTTTAGAAGAAAATATCATGAAAGTACAATTAATTTTGTTGTTGTGTGTCATATTTATTTTCATTAGCTTATACTTTCTTCCTGACATGTAAATAAAGTCGACGTAAAAAAAATGTAATGTGTTTGGTGACAAAATTTTGCTTACGAATTCAACATTAGTGCAAGAAATAAACTTTGAATTATTTTAAAGTAAAAGGCATTTATAAAGATAATTGTTAAAATTCACCCTATAAAATACAATGAAGGAGTACAGCTATATTTCTAATCCTTTTATTTATTTATTTTTTATTTTTGTACCGTGCAATAGTCTGCTCTTTGTTATATTAACCAACTAATCGCACTGTTGTATGGTCCTAAAATATTTATTTACACATCAACACTTTAAAAACATATCACTTTATAAAATTGTAGGAGTAAATGACGAAATTTTATAAAGTGATATGTTTTTAAAGTGTTGATGTGTAAATAAATATTTTAGGAACATACAACAGTGCGATTAGTTGGTTAATATAACAAAGATTTCTAATCCTTATTAATACTCCGTGCTAGATGAGGTGAGTGATTAACGTCACGCCTCGGCCGCTTTAGCCTTGAGGATGATCCGGTACACATTGTATAGGAGGCTGAATAGTCCCACGGCTGGTCTAGACGAGTGCGGTAAGTCTCGCCAACACCGGAATTCGATCCCCGGACCGTCCAGAACGTAACGAAGTGCTATCCCGACTGAGCTACCCCGGCACTGAGTCTCTCGCATTCAATAACTTATTCTTGTTTCTAACCGGTTAAAATACATTTCGTAAGAAAACTCATTATGAACGTTTCGAAGGAATACACCAGAAGTGTTGAGCCGTCCGCGTCTGGGTCGTCTCCTGCCTTGCCCTCCGGCAAGGAAGACCGGTTTGCTCCCCTCCTTACAGTTCCCCTGAGGCTATCGTCTGACCATTGGCTGTTCTCGCGGAAAAGTGAAAGGCAAGGGCGTGCCCCGAGTTTTCCTTTTGAGTTTTGATTTTTGCATCCCGTACTTGTGTTCCGGCATTGAACGCAACTACCTTTGGGGTCCCTCTGCCCAGGGCTGGAGCCGCAAACTCCTTCTTCAGTTGGTTTTCTCCGAGAAGGGCTACACAGACGATCGGGGCATATTTACGCAGGTAAAGATTAGTTTCGGACCTTATTGTTTTCAAATTCAGGTTTGGTCATGTTTAACTGTGCATCCCGGCGTCTGCCTAGCGTCTACCTCGGGAGGGGCTGGTACAAGCATGCCTCCCCATAAGTAGTGTCATTTTGTTTATTTATACGAGTCAAAGAGATGCATTCGTTTATTCTGTTGCTTCATATATTGGTTGCATTTTCCTTTGTACGCACGATAAATGTAATGTTGAGTCGACTGATGCATCAAGTCCTATACGTGTTTTCTGATCGGCTGTGGATTTGAAATAATTGAAATTTTAGATTACATGAGCCGACATAGTACTGTCTGTTGTACTACAATGTGGTTCAAATATGACCGGGACTGATTTGTGTGTAAACAAGCCGCACTGCGCAGCAGCTGTGCGACCTTGAGAGAGTGAAGCCACAACCTCCACCCTCCCTCCTGCTCGGGTTAGAAGCTGTTCAGTCCTGTCTGGGAGTTGCTAGAATGATGAGCGAACAGAAGTTAACTAATTACTCAGTCCCAGTCATATTTGAACCACCTTGTATTTCTCTGGTTGGCTGTTTTTCTGTACTTATTGTAAACTCACGTTGAGCCGACAGGTGTTTGTTTGTGTTGGGAAATTGTCGACTGCGTGCGTGAAAGAAGCTTAAGTTTAAAGCAACTGTTTTCATTGCATTCGTTATTCTATTATTATCCTATGTTGAATTTTTTAATACAATTATTTGTTGTTTTATTTGGCATTGTATCTTGCTTGCGTTACTTATCCTGCCACAAGACCCCAATAACCGAAGTTCGGCTGCTCAAACGATCGAGGACGCAGTATGTGCCAGTCCTCGGATAACAACAAGTTACAGTTCGCCTGTGGGGAAAGTACCTGAGGGCTTCAGTGTATCAGTTTTATTGTACTGGGTTTCAATTAGCCCTGTGGTGACTGTTATGTCAAGATGTGATGATACTCTTTGGAGGTAGCAGTCTCTTTCCTTCGCCTTCACTCTTCGTTCTCTCATTTATTCCCACTCTCCTTACTAGGTAGATGTCATAAACACAGCTCTTACGCCACCCCCACCTCGTGCCGTTCCGCAATGAAAACTCGCATACCACCAGAAGTTGGGTTCCTTCTCGAATTAGCTCTATATTTCTCATTATTCTTTGGCGTAGGGTGGTCGATGTAATTCTGGAATTCATTCGCACCAGAAGAAGAACGGTACAAGTTCTACGTATTTACTGTTGAAGGAAATGGAGTCTGGTGTCCTGTCATCAGCTGGCGTTGTCGCTGGGTAATGGACTCGCCTTTGTATAAAATCCTGTGGTGCTTCAGCTTCTATTGCTAATGATGTTAAACTTGTTAAGGCTTTTATACTGTTTATAGTGCAATTTCCCATGACGTCGTGAATGGTGTAGGGCAAAATTCACCCTTAAAGCCCAGCAGCAGTTAAAGAAAGTTAAGGTAAATTTGATCCTACACATATCAGGAAAGGATAAGAGACAAATTATATCCACTCGGCACGAGCTGAGGTGAGTATTCAGCTTTACGCCCCGGCCGCTTTACCTCCGTTGAAAGAATCCTCATTATTGATAAAAGAGAGCGTTGTTGGTGCCACAGTCTGCGTAGACGCTGGAGACAGCACATACAGTAAGTCTCCTTTTCCTTTCTGGAATCAAACCGCGAGTTCTAGGATGTCAAGCCCGTAGCCTAGTCACTATGCCCACTGAGCTATCCAGACTTCCCAGAATTAACTATTTTTTTACGCAGTGGATTTAGTGTGGTTATGTAAGCTTGAATTCAGGCTTCCGTCGCGAAGTAGATGAGAACTGCGCTCTTCTGGGTTATTACGTAGCGAGTAGTGATAATTGCTTCCCGACGTTTCGGGACAACCAATCGGTCCCATCTTCAAGGATCAAGACTCCAAGAAGTCCCTTAAGATGGGACCCATAGGTCGTCCCGAAATGTCGGCAAGGAATTACCACTACTCGCTGCAAAATAACCCAGAAAAGCGCAGTTCTCGCTTAGTGTGTGTGTGTGTGTATTGTTATAAATATGTAAGCATTCATTCCTTAGACAGTATTGGCTTTTTTAATTTTGTAATTTATGGGATTTTTCCTCTGTGAAAGAGGAAATTATTTTTATACATAAATAAATGCATAAAGGCTTATAGGACCTCACGATTTGGATGTGGTTTCTATAAATTTCATATTAGTAAGATTTACTTCAGCACATTCCGTGTGCCTGTAATGAAGTCATCACAAACCTGCGTTGCCACCAAGTACAATGCGTTCGGAAAGTCACTTAGGCTACGGCAGAGTGCAGTTGAACTGTGATGACACAATGACGCACGGATTCGGGCCTATATAGACGCTCGTGGACGTCACTTCCAACACCTTTTATAAGTGCACAGCGACTTTCTGAACTTCCCCTCCTGTACGTCACCGTGTGCCATCACATGTCAACTGGACTGTACCGTATCCTAAGTGCACAGCGACTTTCCGAACGCACTGTATATGATACAAAATCATGAGAATGAGGTATATTCGCAACGTTGGAAAAGGCAGAGTCCAGTACAGAAATTATAAGAGGCTTAAAATTGGCAGCGATCATGCACACGACCATTCAAGTGAGTGATCCTGCTGTTGTGTAGTATGAACTGAAGAAGATAACGGCATAATCTGCTTTACGAGGTCAGGACATTTTATAGTATCAATTTCACTTGCTTGGTCTCTTAGAATATAAGCCTACTTACAAGACCAAGGCGCTGAACACAAGACCGTCACGTCCTCCTGTAATAGAGCACGCCCTAAAGCGGCCATGTTTACAGGCTTCAGACTCAGTACTCAGTATGATATGGACATGCGCCCTAGGGCGTCGCGATGGCCAGGCACACAAGCTCTCAGCGTCATAGTCAATAACACTTGGGGTCAGTCTTCAAAGATGTAAAAATCACAGAACTTTTGTTCTACACGAGATAATTCTAAACATATGCAGGAATGTGCGTTGAGACAAAGTACGGAATACATCACTCTAAATGCACTGTTACTGACGTCTAAGACCTATACCATATGACTGCAGAAATCCTCAACGCCTGGAAAACAGGGCGGCTGAATTCAGACGGTTGACTTGTAGTATTCTGAGCATAATTGTTACACTTCCCATACATACAAAAAAAACGTGCGTCAGTTCACATTTTCACATTCAACGAGCAGAAAGCTCCATATAATCGTGAGGGTCACAGGTCACCCCAGGATCGTGGGTGTTAGGAATGAATCTGGCTTCGTTTCGAATTCTGGCTCTTAGAGTTTGGAGGTGGCTTCCACGTTTTTGAGAAAATTGCCCATCCGTCATGTAGTATCTTCTGTATTTCGAGTAGTGTGTTAATGCAGATCTGAAAACCTTAATACCTTCATGTGCCTATTGTCTAGAATTTCTGGGAACCTCAAACTCCAGGAATCCTACAGGCCTCTCGAGGCCTGTGACGGGGGATTGCTGTAGTGTGATAATGGGTTCTCGGAAGGAAAGTTCTGCGTTTTACTCGTGTTTGTGTTGTTTGTGTGCACATATAGGCCTTGCGAAAGGAAGATTTTCTTTCCAGGAAGTCCTACCAAGTGTTTAGTACGGAGATGTAAATGAAAAGCAAGAGACTAAGATTAGCACTGCTTTGTAGATTCGTGGGGACAAATATCTAGTACATGAAATGTGCGATACAAAAAATACCAAATAATGCTAAGAAAATACGAATTTTCAAGGAGGAAGTTTCCCTAGGTCGCAAAAATTACAAGAGAATTAAGTGTTAGGGTACATATTGCTTATTCATTTTAGTGCAGCGTCATTATTTGTCAAATTCATGTCATTTTGCCCATCTTGGTACAAAGGTTGTACAAATTTAAAAACTTCGACACTAGGGAAATCGGGCTTTTGCAGACTCTGGCACTGTCGAACACAATTCCGAAGCACAACTCAAGTGTTGCGAGTAAAAATAGAATTGTGCCTTCTGTAATTCTTGATATCAGTTCTTCGACACGTGCTCCGTTTGCATCCGCCCTTTGTGTACTGGCCCGACCGCTGCGGTGATCGTCATGGATGTCCGTTCTGACATTTTCAAAATCTGCGTCATTTTCTGGAAGATGCTGTACTTTCACTGCATCATCACAATACGCTTCTATACATTTGTGTTAAATTTTGATTATGGAAATAACTTCACCCCTGAAAATAAATAAAAACACTGCGACCATCTTCGCAGGTAGAAGATTCCAGTGACATGAATATCAACTTACACCGCGAATAACAACGGACTGACCGACTCTTGCACCATTTCTTGCATGTCACCCCTACTACAACTGCTGCCCCTAACGAAAAAAAAAAATATATATATATAAATGAAATTAATTAAACAAAATGTAATAAGCTGGGTTATTTTACATACTCAACATGATCTTCATTCTTATTTTTGGTACGCTGGCAACGAGAAGCTGAAAAAGTGCAACTATAAACCTCTCCATACGTATTTTGTTTTTAATTAATCATACCACATCACCTGACACGACGCACATCGCACCTTCAATGTGGACGAGATACCTTCTGATCACATAAGAACGAGACATGTTTTGTATGCATACTACGTACAGATCATAAACACTATATAGACACATACTGGGAACTGCTCAATGTCACACAATTTTAATACCACAATAGTGTAATTTCTATCCTTATCAGCGTTTTATATATATTTTAACATTATGAACATTACAGTGGGGGCGGTGTAACACCTGATCAGTGTATATGGCTTGCATTCTTTTGTTCTGAATCTCACAGAATGTAGCATCCTGGTGCCGAAACATGTAGCAGTTTAATACGTGTTATGAATTGTAATTTAATAAGCGCAGTTGTTGGTTGGTGTATTATTTGTAACTCTCAACGCCGGTCTCACAGCCTCCATCTTTTTACAAATAGCAATATCAGAAGTGATGGACATATTTTTATAAAATTTACAGCTTCAGCATAGCATAATTAATAATTATCAGAACGGAAAAGAAAAATGGTTGTGACAGAATTAGGGGAGAAGAAAGAATGTACGTTAAAGTTTCAACAGCCTTTTCTGTAAGTCGTAAAATTTTTCGAAATGATTGAACGAAACTAGAGCGTGAGAATTGTCACAGTGTGCATCTAAGTTCATAGTGCCTTTATGTTCAAGGTCATTCTGTCGAAGTCACTCTTCTTACAGACTGCCTGATTCTGCAGATGTGGACAGTGCGCTCCTTCGAAACGTCTGTGACTATGTATCAATAAACACTGCGTCACGTTCCACAAGACGTGAATTTTTAGCAAACTGCCGTGAAATCCTCATTATCTTCTTTGTTACAATCTGTTAAATTCAACGTAACTAATTCTACTGTGGTGCAGGCCCATTCGTTAAACACTACAATTATTTCACGTGGGTACAGCACTGCTCATGGTTTTATGGTGAAACATTTAGACTAGTTAGAATCATGTTACTGAAAAAATGTTAGCTTTACAGAATGGTAATAAAATATATATTTCCATCTTATGTTAATTGGACCGTGCATCATCTTTATAGTTGCGTAAAGAGAAAAAACCAACTTGATGCCACTTATTTTATTATTTAATATTCATTCATTATTCAACATGTTTCGGCCGTTAATACGACCATCTTCAGGAGTCTGCGACTAACTGGTTTTTATTTCATGGGTGG
>Ga0123357_10008916_pt1 | contig 12602 bp, 12 predicted proteins | sample TergutEmb28metaG_FD_89873 | JGI IMG/M metagenome (GOLD analysis project Ga0123357, IMG submission 89873) | Embiratermes neotenicus P4 segment gut microbial communities from Petit-Saut dam, French Guiana - Emb289 P4 | ecosystem: Host-associated > Arthropoda: Insects > Digestive system > Gut ... | reverse complement strand
TATTTCTAATTGTCTGATTGCTGATGTTGGAGGATTGAACAAAAATATTCCAATGCGGTTTTGTTTCAGCCAAAGTTCACCATCCTTATCTTCAAAAATTTCTCTGATGTCGGGAATATATCCTGTTTTTTCTTTAATGTATTGTAAATCAAGATTAGTAATCGAAGAACGGTTTGGATTAACTACAATAGCGCCTTGACTATATGTCCCTAACCAAAGATTTCCGTCCCGGTCTTTCATGAAATCGGAAAACAAATTGGTAAGGTCATTAATGGGAGATGCAAATTCTTTTACCGGAACTACACGGTCGCCTTCCAGTGTAAATACGGTTACACCGGCATACGACATAACCCAAATGTAACCGTTAATATCATCCTGTTTAATATCGAAATAAATGCCAAGACTAAAATTTTTGTCATCCGGCAGGTTCACATATTCATACATGTCCTGTCCATGCCTGTTTGGATAAAACCGGTATAGCCCGTCGCCCCATGTACATATCCAGAAGCGACCTTCACTATCTTGAAATATTTTGTGAGGACTATTCTTGGAACCGATGGGAGGATAGAGCAAGAATTTATCGGTAGTCTTGTCTAAATAATATACGCCGCCTTTCCAAACAGTTACCCGTACCGTACCTTTATTATCAATATGAATACTGCCGGCTCCGCCCAAATATTTTTTCCTCAACGATTTATCCAAATTATACAGGTATAGTCCGTAATCGGAACACACCCACATAGCATTACCGGCATATAACAGTTGGCGAATGGGTGAATTTCCTAATAAAGCCGTATCCAAGGATGTAATAGTATAAGTATGCTTGTCTAATATCAATACGCCTTTTTCCGTACCTATCCAAAGCCTGTTGTTTAATGTATCTTCAGCAAAGCCTCCCGAAATAAAATTGGACTGAAAAGTTGGATTGGTAATTTCTGAACGGAAACTTTTCATCTCATAACCGTCGTAACGGCAAAACCCATTCGGCGTACTTAACCAGACAAATCCATCCTTGTCTTGAAACATCCGATAAACCGTATTAGATGGTAATTGTTTTGTAACCGGAATCTGACGTACAATTATTTGGCCTGCATTCAAAGTCAAAAATATACATACAAACGGAATTATCAAACTATATTTTATCCAATTTGCAAACATATTGCAAAATTATACATTATTTTTGAAACACACTAAAAATGAGAATTTGTTAATTCAAAATAAGTGATTAAATTTGCGTGTTTTTAATGTAAAAATAAGAAGATATGAGACAAATCATGGTTTTTGTTATTTCAATTTTGGCTCTTTCAGCAAATGGACAAAATGAGCCAAGAAGCAGAAATCCTGTTCCAATCATCTTTGACACAGACATGGGACCGGATTATGACGATGTAGGAGCATTGACTTTGCTGCACGCTTTTGCCGACAATGGAGAAGCGAATATTTTGGCGACTGTTTCGTCTAACAGATATACAAATTCGGTACCCTGTATAGAAATAATTAACCGTTATTTTGGACGACCGAATATTCCATTGGGCGCTCCACGTCAGGGAGTTGATATGATTGACCCAAGGTTTACAAGAATTTATTGGCCGGAAATTCTGCCACTCCTGTATCCTCATCAGATAAAACGAACGGAAGACGCTCCGGATGCGGTATCTGTTTACCGAAAAGTTTTGAGTAGTCAACCTGATGCCAGCGTTCATATTATTTGTACCGGATTTCTCACTAATTTGGCTGCTTTATTGCAATCGAAACCGGATGAATATAGCGATTTGGACGGAACAGCGCTGGTGAAGAAGAAAGTGAACCGGCTGATTGCCATGGCCGGAGGATTTCCTCAAGACCGGGAATTTAATGTTTGTACCGATTCTACGGCTTCTGTCATCGTGTTTAAGCAATGGCCCACTCCGATTACGTTAAGCGGATTTGAGATCGGTGTAGAAATTCTGACCGGTAAAAGACTGATGGCATCCGATATAACATGCAGTCCGGTGAAAGATGCCTTTTCAATGGGCATGACTCTTGACCCTGATGGACGTTGCAGTTGGGATGAGACGGCCGCTTTAGTTGGGGTACGTAGTTGCGGGGATTATTTCGGTACGGTCAAAGGACGTATGATTGTAGCGCCCAATGGCGACAACACTTGGGCGGATGATCCGGACGGAACGCAGGAACATTTGATTTGGAAAATGCCTAAAGAAGAAATTACCCGCATCATTGAAGATTTAATGATGCATCAACCGAAATAAATATGAACATGAACGAAAACACAATTTTGATAACCGGCGGAGCAACAGGAATTGGTTACTCCATGGCTAAATATTTTTACGAACGCGGCAACACAATCATTATTTGCGGACGACGCGAAGATAGATTGGCGCAAGTCTCAAAAGAACTGCAAGGAATTCGCACAGTCAAATGTGATGTGGCAAATCCCGACGACCGAAAGGATTTGTTTAACTATGTCAGTAAGAACTTCCCCGAAGTGAACATACTGATAAACAACGCCGGAATCCAGCGTGACATCGACTTGACAAAAGGTCTTGACGAACTTGACAGAGGCGACAGTGAAATCCGAATCAACTTAGAAGCGCCTGTTTACCTTTCCGCATTGTTTACGCCTATCCTTTCAGGGAAGAAAAATGCGACAATAATAAACGTTTCGTCCGGTCTTGCTTTTATGGTAGAGCGTGCGGCGAGATGTCCTGTCTATTGTGCGACAAAAGCCGGACTGCACGCATTTTCAATTGCACAACGTATTCAACTTGCACCGCTTGGAATCAGAGTAGTTGAGATTATTCCGCCGATGGTGGAATCGGAATTGAATATGGAGAGTCGCGTAAAGAGAAATATGGTGAAATCTCCATTTATGTTGACGTCAGATGAATTTGTGGAAAAAACGTTTGTTCAAATGGAACAGGATGTTGATGAAATCAGGATAAAACAATGAACATATTACAGCAAAAACAAAAAAATTAAGGAGGAAATGAAAATGAATGAACAAGAGCTTTTACAATTAATTAAGGACAGAAAATCAACCAGGGCGCCGTTTGACGAAAACCATCCTATAGATCCTGCAGTTCTGCAAACAATTCTCGAGGCGGCAACCTGGGCGCCGACTGCTCATAATATGCAGAATTTTGAAATCGTCGTAATTGATGATAAATCAATTCTGACAAAGTTAAGTGAACTTAAGTCTACCGTTTCACCTGTATTCTTACAGGAAAACTATCAGCAACTTTCTTTTACGGAGGATGAACTCAAAAAGAAAAAAACGGGTATTTTAGCAAATCAGTTTCCACCGGCTTGGCTTAGTCCCGAAGCACAACAGGGAAAAATGAATCCGTCGGCATCGAAATTAGGCGGACAAGTCGGCAATGGACCTGTTTTACTATTGATTTTGTACGATCCTAATCGACGCGCTCCGGCTTCGGAAGGTGATTTCCTTGGCGTCATGAGTTTGGGGTTTATGCTGGAAAATGTTTGGTTAATGGCAACCGCTCAGGGACTCGCACTTCACATCATAAGCGCTTTCGGCAACGAACCTTTATCAAGCGAGGTCAAAAAGATGTTGAACATTCCGGCGTCGCTCCAAATTACGCTTGGCGTTCGCTTGGGCTACCCACTCGGTAAGGACACGCACAGGCTTCGCGTACGTCGTGATGTAAAAGATTTTGTGAGCTTCAACAAATATTGATTTCGTATGGAAAATACATTGATAAATAAAAAATTTAACAGCAAATTAACAAGCAATTTGTATCTTTAATTTATAAAATCAATATCTTTGCAATCTAAATTGTATAAATAAAAAAATGAAGAGTTTAAGGATATTAACCAATCTGTTAGCGGGAGCCATCGTGGGAAGCACATTTCTGTTTGCAAGTTGCAGCGGGAAAAAAGAACAAAAAGGTCAAAAAAGTCCCGCTAAATATCAAGTAGAAACAGTAAGCCGTTCGGACGCAACGGTTTATACATTATTCCCCGTACAACTACAAAGTGAAAGTGCGATAGAGATTTACCCCCGTGCTACGGGTTATATTCAAAAAATTTATGTGCGGGAAGGCGATAATGTAAAAAAAGGGAATCCGATTCTGAAAATTGACGACGCCGACTATCGCGAAGCGGTCAACTCCGCGAAAGCTGCATTAGATAATGCAAAATTGGAAGTAACGAAATTGCAGCCGCTTGTTGAAAAGGATATTATCAGTCCCTTTCAATTACAAACTGCGGAAAGTAATGCCAAAGCAGCTCAGGCAACTTACGATAATGCCAATATTAATTTAGGTTATACACTTATTAATAGCCCTGTTTCAGGAGTTATCGGACGGATAACTTTGCGGGAAGGGAGTTTACTTACTGCGGGAACTTCTGTGCCGATTACAACTGTGGCCTCCAGCGGCGATGTATTTGCTTATTTCTCTTTTGATGAAAAATTCCTGTTGCAATTTGCCGATGGCAGTGAAGGGTCATTGAAACAAGAGGTCGCAAAATTACCGCCGGTTGAGCTGGTCTTGGCAAACGATCAAATTTATAGATACAAAGGAAAAGTCGAATTGGGAAGCAGTCTGATAGACCCTAATACAGGCTCCTTACAAATGAAAGGAGTATTCCCCAATCCGGATGCACTATTGCGTTCAGGAGGTACGGGAACTATCAGAATCCCGACCATTTATAAAAATTCAATCCTGGTACCTCAAAAAGCGACATACGATATTCAGAATAAGAAAATGATTTTTACGGTAGATTCGACAAATGTAGTTCACGCCACCAATATTAAAGTGTCAAATAATACCAGTGAGAACTTTATTATCGATTCGGGATTAAACGAAGGAGACAGAATCGTTTTGGATGGCGTTGGTAAGATCAAAGACGGCGAGAAAATTGAAGTGCAATGATAAAGAAATTATTAAGCCGTCCGGTACTTGCAACCGTTATTTCCATTATACTTTGCGTATTGGGAGTTATTGGGTATATTAGCATTCCTATAGCACAATTTCCCAACATTGCTCCACCTATGGTGACCGTTTCCACCTCCTATCCCGGAGCAAATGCACAGACCGTTCTAAAAAGCGTAATAGCTCCTTTGGAAGAATCAATCAACGGCGTTGAAGGGATGACCTATATGGTATCTACTGCTACTAATAACGGAAGCGCCACCATTCGGGTTTATTTCGATTTGAGCGCCGATCCCAATATGGCGCAAGTAAATGTGCAAAATTGCGTGGCTTCAGCTACGAGCAAATTGCCTTCGGCGGTAACTCAAAATGGAGTTACTACGAGGAAGATGTTGGACAACCAACTTCTCATAGGCGCTCTCTACAGTGATAACCCTCAATTTGATGAAACCTTTCTCCAAAATTATACTTTGATAAATATTGTTCCGGAATTGGCGCGTACACCGGGTGTGGGACAAGTTAACTCTTTCGGATCCCGAAATTATTCGATGCGTATTTGGTTAGATCCTGCAAAGATGGCTTCTTATAATTTGATTCCAGGCGATGTTATCTCCGCTATTCAGGAACAAAATATAGAAGCAGCTCCGGGACAATTCGGTTTAAATGGGAATCAACAATTTCAATATACGTTATCGTATAAAGGCAAATTTACTAATGTGCCGGATTATGAAAACATCATCATTAAAGCGCTGAGCGATGGAAGGATTCTCCGCGTAAGAGATGTGGCAACTGTTGATTTGGGCGCTTTCGACTATTCGGCTGTTACCACGGTCAATGGGAAGCCCGGAGCCGGTTTCACTGCTTTTCAAACTACAGGTTCAAATGCCCGCGATGTGGTAAATGCACTGAAAGCCAAATTGGAAGATCTGTCCAAAACATTTCCCCCGGGTGTAAAATATACAATACCGAATGATGCCAACAAATTTTTGGAAGCGAGTATCAGTAAGGTAAAACGCACCTTGATTGAGGCTTATATCCTGGTGTTTTTCGTAGTTTTCCTGTTCTTACAAAATTGGCGATCCACTTTAATTCCCGGTATTTCAGCCTTAGTTGCAATTGTTGGTACTATGTTCTTTTTGAATGTGATAGGATTTTCGCTCAATATCTTGTCGATGTTTGCTTTGGTGCTGGCTATCGGCATTGTGGTGGACGATGCTATTGTGGTAACGGAGGCGGTGCACGCCAAACTTGAACAGGATTCTTCGCTTTCTGTGCTTGATGCTACGGCCAAAGCGATGGACGAAATTACTGGCGCAATTATCTCTATTACCTTAGTAATGGCGGCGGTGTTTATTCCGGTAAGTTTTCTGACAGGACCGGCAGGGGTTTTTTATCGTCAATTCGGATTGACGATGGCTATCGCAATTGCCTTGTCTGCTGTTAATGCATTGACGCTTAGTCCGGTATTGTGTACTATTTTTATTAAACCTAAAAAAGAAGAAGAAGCGGAAATAGGGCGCTCGTTTATGGCGCGGTTTCACTATTGGTTTAATACGTCATTTGAAGCTCTCGTGCGTAGATATCAAAAGGCATTGACCTTTTTCACCAAGCATCGTTGGACTCCGCCTCTCATTATTCTTTGCTTTGGAGCAGCGGCATTTTTCATGATCAAAATTACGCCTACGGCTTTCGTTCCAAATGAAGATCAAGGTATCATCAGCGGAGATGTGGCAATGCCTCCCGGAACATCCTTAGAGCAAACAAAAAAAGTGATGTTGCAAGTGGACAGTATCATGGGTGAAATGCCGATTTTTGCTTCCCGGATGATTATGTCGGGACAAAGTATGTTGACCGGTACCAATGGAAGTTCGCACGGAATGATTACTGCGGCTCTTATTCCTTGGGAACAGCGCGGAGATACTTCTGTCGCCGACGTGATTGCCCTGTTGACCCGAAAAGTGTCGAAGATAAAAGATGGTAGAATTCTTTTCTTTGCACCGCCTCCGATTCGAGGATTTGGCGCTTCGGAAGGCGTTCAGATTCAACTTCAGGATAAAACAGGAGGAGATATCAATAAGTTTTACGATGTATTGACCGGTTTTATGAAGAACCTTTCAGATCGTCCTGAAATAAACTTCGTTACAACTTCTTTCAATGTCAATTTTCCAATTTATCAATTTGATGTAGAAGTTGATAAATGTAAAATGGAAGGGGTAAAGGTGAGCGACGTATTCGCTGCTTTACAAGCTTACTACGGCGGAATGCAGATTTCCGATTTTAACTTGTTTACCAAATATGCCAGGGTAATGGTACAAGCAGCTCCTGCCGACCGTACAGACCTCAACTCATTATCGAAAATTATGGTGAGAAATACAGCCGGAAATATGGTTCCTATCACCACTTTGCTTAATTTTAATAAAATATTACAACCGGAATCCATGACTCGTTATAATATGTTTACGGCAGCTTCAATTACGGCAGCGCAAAAGAGCGGTTACAGTACCGGCGATGCCATTGCCACTGTGAACGAAGAGGCCGCCAAACTACAAGCCGGTTATGAAATAGAATACTCCGGGATGACTCGTGAAGAAATCAAATCGGGCAGTCAGGCTATGTATATTTTCCTGCTCTGCTTCCTGTTTGTTTATCTTATTCTATGCGCCCAATATGAAAGTTACATTTTGCCATGGTCGGTTATGTTGTCTTTGACTATCGGATTGTTTGGGGTGTATTTTTCTGTGAAGATGTGGGGGCTTACTAACAATATTTATGTGCAGATAGCGTTAATCATGCTTATCGGGTTACTGGGTAAAAACGGGATATTGATTGTAGAATTTGCGCGGCAGCGGCATGAACACGGAATGACCATCGTGCAGGCAGCCATTGACGGAGCTATTGCCCGTCTGCGTCCTATCCTGATGACTTCTTTTGCTTTCATTTTTGGTATGTTGCCCCTGATTGTTGAAGGAGGCGCCGGAAGCGCCGGCAATCACTCGATAGGCGTGGCAGCCGCCGGAGGTATGCTGATTGGTACAGTGTTCGGCGTGTTCGTGATACCGACCATGTATATAATTTTCGGTTCGTTAGATGCCGCCGTACGGAAGAAAAGTAATCTTATAAATACAGTAACAGAATGAAACGTTGCGTTTTAAATACAATCATTTCGGGTGTAGCTGTTGTGCTATTCTTTGCGGGTTGTGCCGTGACGCCTTATAAACGATCCGGTCAATTGCCCGTTGACGGTTTGTTTCGCGCGGTTACAAATATCGATACCGCTCAAAACATTGCAACTGTTTCATTTCACGATTTCTATGACGACCCCTTGTTGCAACAATTAATAACTGAAGCGCTCGATTCAAACTACAACATTCAGTTGGCCGTCAATCGCCTGGCGCAAATGTCGCAATACTTGAAGCAAAGCAAAGCGGCGCTGTTTCCAAATTTGGATTTGGGTTTGAGCGGCTCAGTTTCCGATGTGTCGAAATATGGAAACTCGACGCGGCCTGAAAATCCTTACACGGAATTGAAACTGGCGGCAACAGCAGGATGGGAAGCCGATATATGGGGAAAATTGAGCAGCGCTAAACGGTCGCAACAAGCTCAGTATTTTCAGCAGGAAGCTACGGTTCGTGCTACACAAACGCAAATAGTGGCAGACATTGCTTCTGCCTACTACCAATTGATAACGCTTGATCGCCAACGAACTGTTACGGAGGAGAATATAAAGAGTTATATTAACTATTTACAAACGGTTGAAGAACTGAAAAAATCGGCTCAGGTTACAGAAGTGGCCGTGCTGCAAGCCAAGTCGCAATTAGCTTATGCCAAAGCGTATCTTCCACAGATAGACGCCTCTATCGCTATGGAGGAAAACTATATTTGTCTGCTTTTAGGTAAGACTCCGGAATCCGTTCCACGATCAAGCGATGTAGATTTAACGCTTTTTCATTCCGAAGATCTGACTGTAGGCGTTCCCGCTCAATTGTTGAGTAACCGTCCCGACGTACAGGCAGCGGAATATGCCTTGCGCTCTGCGCATGAACAGTTCAATGCGGCGCGAGCAGCCCTGTATCCGCGATTGACGTTGTCGGGCTCGATAGGTCCCGATGCCAAGGGACTAACAAATTGGTTTAATATACCCGGATCTTTTTTTTGGAACGCGGTTGCCGGATTAACGCAGCCTATCCTCAACGGGCGAACCTTAAAAACTCAAAAAGAGGTAGCAAAATTGCAGGAAGATGCAGCATTTATCTCATTTAAACAATCATTACTGAATGCAGGAAATGAAGTGTCGAATGCTTTGGCATCCATCCATTTCACAGCTCAACAAGCTGAATATCAAGTTGAACAAGTTGAGGAACTGAAAAAAGCATTCGAATATTCAAAGGAACTGTTAGTAAACGGATATGCAACCTATCTGGATGTATTGTCTGCACAAAACAGTGTTTTATCAAGCGAGCTTTCGCTCTATTCAACTTATAATACGATTATTCAACAGAAAATTATTCTTTACCGTGCGTTGGGAGGGGGTTGGAGGTAATTCAAACTCCGCGTTGCATCGGATCACTCAACTACTATAAGTCACATTTGAAGTAGATTTGATCATACTTGAAAGTAGGTTTCAAATCGATTTATTGTATCTCCCTTTTCCTGTCTTTCGCACATTGAAGATTTTCAAGAGACAGGTATTGAAAATCAGTTAGTTGCAACATAAAAAAGTTAAAAATGGGTGTCCCGCGTAAAAAAAGCAGTATATTTGTGTCATGTTTGTACGTCGGAAAGCCAACAAGTCGGGGACAGTAAGCGTTCATGTAGTATCAAAAAATCACAAGAAGTACAAGGTAGAGCGCAGTTTCGGGACCGGACGCACGGAATCGGATATTGTTCGTCTCAAGGAACAGGCAAAGCAATATGTTCGTTCTCAGGAAGGTTTTGTGGATTTTCTTTTTATAGACAGGGAGGAAACGTCGCTAAAAAACTTCGTGGCAAGTATCACTAACGACAGCATTCGGGTAATCGGACCGGAACTGATATTTGGACAGTTGTATGACCGGATTGGTTTTTCTCAGGTAGAATCAGAAATGTTTCGGTATTTAGTCATCAGTCGCCTGTTCAGTCCCTGCAGTAAATTGAAAACAATTGATTACCTCGAACGTTATCAGGGAATACATTATTCCAAGTATACAGTTTACCGTTTTCTGGACAGACTATGCAGTAAAAACACATTCCAAAGTGACTATGACAACCGGCTTGCCGAGTGAAAACCGTTTGACCATTCTTTGTAAGACGGGGATGAAGGTATGACCTTCAAAAATATTGCCCTCAAAAATCTCATATCCAATCGGATTTCCTTCCGTGGCGACCAGAAGTCCAAGAAAAATTTGTGGACACTGATGCTTTCCGTCTTTAGAAAATCCCGTCTTGCGTAAATCATCCTCGTCTGAAGATTCAAAATAGAGCGTTGTCATATCATAGAATACAACGCTTATTTTTCCTTTCAGAATTTTTTTTGTGTGATGAAAACTGATTTGTTCGACCTGATTCTTGATGTCGGTTTCACTGCCGGCTTACTTTCCGACAATAACATTGCTTCGCTCGAAAAAGACGGATACAAATATATACTTGGCGCCAGACCCAAAAACGTAAAAGATGAAATAAAGCATAAAATATTATCTCTTTCGCTTGAAGACGGACAAACCGCCGCTATTCCATTGGAAGGCGGACAGCAATTAATTTTATCTATGAGCGACAAGCGGGCAAAGAAAGATGCGGAAAACAGGGAAAGGGGTCTTCTGCGTTTACGGAAAAAACTGAAAAGTGGAAAACTAACAAAAGCAAACATCAACAACAGGGGATACAATAAATACCTGAAACTCGAAAGTAAAATCAGCATATCAATAAATATGGACAAATACAACGCGGATGCTGCATGGGATGGATTGAAGGCATACAAAATGTCTGAAAAGGAGATAATTGATAATTACGGCATCCTGTGGTATATTGAACGTGCCTTCAGAATGAACAAGACTGATTTGCGTATCCGGCCGATTTATCATCACGTCAAAAACCGCATTGAAGGACATATTTGCATTTGTTTCACGGCTTACTCGATTTTACTTGAAACAAAGCGAATGTTGAAAAAGCATTTACCTGACATGACTCTCAACCGTGCTCAGGAATTGGTCAAAACTATGTATCAACTAACTTACCGGATACCAAACTCGCGAGATACTCTCACCCAAGTTCTCGGCATGAGTGATGAGCAGCGCAAGCTATACGAGGCTGTGTGCCGGTGGTGCCGACGATAATTTTTAGGGTGTCCCATTGCGCAAAACAGGAGCCAACTTAACTCTCTGTTATAAAAGATTGATTTCATAATCTAAATTTTAATTTTTCTGTTGCAAAAGTATTTGTTTATTTTTTATAAAACAAATATTTATGACATTTTATGAAAATCTGTTAGCGAAATTTGAAAATCATCTTTTTACAGTACCATCTGCGCAACCGAGTTTAACTTCTCTATTCGGGATGAGAAGAGGTGAAAATCCCTTACATTTTGTTTTATAGAATATTTATTATTTTTGTTTTTGAGGAGGATATCCTGTCTCAAACCATGGCATAGCTTGAAATTCAAGAAGTTCGGATTGGGTAATTTGTTGTCCATTCTTTTGAATATAATCATCATAACCTTTTTTAGTCCACAAGAAAGAAGTAGACTTTTTATTGTTGTAAGTAAAAAACACAATGCTTTTTCTATTTACAGTATCAAGTTTAGACGCCTCAACTTTTTCGCCATCCAGATATATTGTATTTTTTCTTTTACAATTATTCCATTCATCTACATTCGGACTTCTTTGGAACATTGCAGTTAATATTCCTGAAAAAAACATGAGCTGTCTTTTTCTTTGTACTGAATCCATCTGAACAAAAAGGACATATAAACGATTATAATCTTCATCTGATAAAGACATTGATTTCCACTTACATTCTATTTGTACAGAATTGTCGCGTTTGGATTTGACTGTATCCAATAATCAAAATACTTATCCACAATTAAAATAGTGAATATTTTCATTCTCCAGCAAAAGAACGTAAGCTAAATATAATATAACACAAAGTTAATCAGATAAGTCATCATTTTGTTTCCGTTTGATTTCCTGTTCAACAATTTTTTTCAGTTCTTCAAGTTCTTTCGCCGACAAATTGCCGGAAGTCGTAAAAAAAGAGGCAAATTGCAATGCCGAATCTCCAAAAAAATCCTTTACTATTTCATTTACATGCCTTTTGAAATAATCTTTTTTGGGAATCACCGAATAATATTGACGGGAATTTCCAAATAGTTCGTATGCGATGGCTCCTTTGTCTTGCATCCTTTTCAAAAGAGTTGCAATAGTAGTAGTTGCCGGCTTTGGTTCAGGATAATTATCAATAATATCTTTAAGAAAACATCTTTCATGTCTCCAGATGATTTCCATTACTTGTTCTTCGGTTTTTGACAGTTTCATTGTTCTACGTTTTGAGATTTTATTCTACAAATGTAGAGCGTATAATTTAAATAATCAAATAAATCTGGGAAAATTAGTAATTTTTAATTTTTTTAGCGAAAGGTATCTTCATAAAAAAACCCCTCACCAATTCTGATGAAGGGTTTTACAAAACCGGCAACTACCTACTCTCCCACAACTTTGTGTGCAGTACCATCAGCGC
>Ga0123357_10008915_pt1 | contig 12602 bp, 12 predicted proteins | sample TergutEmb28metaG_FD_89873 | JGI IMG/M metagenome (GOLD analysis project Ga0123357, IMG submission 89873) | Embiratermes neotenicus P4 segment gut microbial communities from Petit-Saut dam, French Guiana - Emb289 P4 | ecosystem: Host-associated > Arthropoda: Insects > Digestive system > Gut ... | reverse complement strand
TAACAGGACCTGCTCATAATCGATGCTGAAACTGGTCTCCTTTCACATCCAAGCACACTTGAATGCGTTTCTCCAAATTCTGGAATACTTTTCCCAAATTGTCGAATTTGACGGCTTGAATCTCTTGGCGTATAGCGTTTGGGGCCTCTAGCGTCAGAATCAACCTGTATATAACCTTGACTTTTTTTTCTAGTTTCGTCTTATACAGCTGCAATTTTGTAAAGTTCAGATCTCATCTATCAGAAAAAGATATCATTTTGGGGTTTTATGTTTATTTATCTTCTTTGTTTTTTTTAAAATGTTTGGTAATGGCCTTTCCCTATAGCTGAAATACGCAGCAAGAAATAAAGCTGATGTAAATCTAGTTCTGATTTTCGGTTTACACTTCCCCATGTTATTGTTCGTACACCACAATGGGATGTCATTGGATAAAGACACGTAAAGTAAACTTGCCTCAAATTGTCTATCAATTCTAAATCTGTTGCGTGTTAAACTCACATGTATATGATGAATTCTTTTCATAGCACATCTCGGTTCGTTACCATTGTTAAGTTGTCTGGCAAGAATAAATGAATGGCCCGTTGGCATTTTCTAGTTTTTGACTGGAATCTCTCTCCAGACGTTCCATCACGCCCCTGCGTGAATCAGCATGAAATGTGGTTATTCAGTCTGTTCAGCGAATGTCTCGATGTAGCTAAGCTTACAGCTTTTGTTGTGAATTGATGTGCATAGGACACGTTCATCATACATCACAGTACGGAATGGCACTATTTGTGTTAGCAGGCGCTGAAAATTGAAAGCTATGACCGTCACACCCATTTCTACTGATTTCTATTTCCTTTGGTGTGTATACATAAAATTAGTGTTTGTCAACAGGTACTAATGAAACTGTCCAATAAAAAATTTTGTAAAATCCATTAAGCCGTTCTCGAAATTTTGCGTTTAACAGACAGGTATGGAGGAATTATAGGGGCTCTTTTTCTGCTGCTGACCCGCCAAATGCCAGTAATTGGGTGACGTCACAACTTCGTATTATGTTTCCAGTACTGATCAATCACCCCGAAGTGCATTTAGCTATAAAATTTTAATTCCATCTGCTTGCTAATTAAATTATATTGACTTCTGTTTTTGACGTTAATTTATAGAACATGGAGGTAAAAAATTGGAATATATTAATGTAATTCATCCTCTTTGTTACCTATCTGACTTAATCTTTTGAAACGTGGTAAGTTCTGGTGGGGCTACAGAATGTTGTGTAATACGAGGTTTTGGTGAATAAATTGTTACATTGGGTAAATCAGACGTAGATGTGTGTTAGTTAAACTAACATTGAATCTTCATTTCTGTCCAAAATACGGACAAAGTCATTTAATCGTTATGTATGAATGACAGTAATTTTGACTATCTAACTTCTGACCATTTAGAAAGACGTATATCAATAATTATCCAAAGAGATGACACACAAAAAAGTCTATTTATTATTCTGCAAGTTCACTCTACATGTTTCGGGAGTCAACCACACCCACTCATCAGTAGTACACAAAACTGTAACTACAGCCTCCGGTACTGTGCAGCTACCTCCCTCCAACGTGGCCAAACTAGCGGTAATTAATACAAATATTTTGTTGTATAAGTGCAGCTTGTTGGTGTATTACAGACGAAACATCAATACGTCTATCGAATTTTATATTTACGTTTCCGTGCATCGCTGATCTATATCAATAATTGTCCAACAAGATGCAACACAAAGCAGTCTATTTACTATTCTGCAAGTTCACTGTATGTGTTTCGGATGTCAACCACACCCACACATCAGGAGTAAACAAAACTGTAACTACAGCCTCCGGTACTGTGCAGCTACCTCCTTCCAACGTAGCTAAGCTAGCCTGACCACGTTGGAGGGAGGTAGCTGCACAGAACCGGAGGCTGTAGTTACAGTTTTGTGTACTCCTGATGATGGGTGTGGTTGACACCCGAAACATTTACAGTTAACTCGCGGAATAATAAATAGACTGCTTTGTGTTGCATGTCGTTGGAAAATTATTGATATAGATCAGCGATGCACGGAAACGTAAATATAAAATTCGATAGACGTATTGATGTTTCGTCTCTAATACACCAACAAGCTGCACTTATACAACAAAATATTTGTATTAATTGCCGTAATTTATCATAATACAAGTATTTTACACATGCAAAAAATAAACATAAAAATGAAGAACGTTAATAACAAACTATAATCTCAACAATATAATCAACAGATGCTTCCGGCTCGAAGAAAAAGGCCAAATGCCACAAAAATAAAAAACAAAAACAAAAATATAATCAAATTGGTATTAAGTTTTAATAACTTAATAAAAGAATATGTCGGTTTTGTAAACCGAATATAAGAAAGTAACGTTTTAAAACTTCAGACGAAGGTCGCATACAATTTCATTAATCCCCAAAACTTACATGTTATATAAAATACCCACTGATCCAACAAAACTACTTGTATACGTAAGAATAATTGCATGTATACAACAATATACTTTTATTAATTACCATAAATTATGATAATACATGTATTTTATTGTTTATGTGCAGTTTGTTGGTGTATTGAAGACATACTTACTTACTTACTTACTCACTCCATGGTGCAGAGTCCTTCTTGAGAAGCTACCTGGTTTGCAGCTAGTCAAGAAATTCCCCGCATTTCACGGAACCCGAACGTTCATTACCGCACTCACAAGCGTCCGCCACCTGTATCTATCCTGGGCCAGCCCACTCCAGTCCATATGCCCACATCCCACCTCCTGGAGATCCATCCTAATATTATCTACCCATCTACGCCTAGGTCTCCCCAGTGGTCTCCTTCCCTCCGGTTTCCCCACCAAGACCCTATACACCCCCCTCACCTCACCCATACGGCGGTCTTGTAAACCGAAAATAAGAAACTAAGATTTTACAACTTCTGTGGAAGGGCGTATACAATTTCATTAATCCCCAAAATTTGCTTTTTACATGAAATACCAACTGACCCAACAAAACTACTTGTATGCTTTAGAATAGTTGCACGTATACAACAATATACTTTTATTATCATAAGTTATGATAATACGTATATTTTATTGCTGGTGTATTGAAGACAAGGTTTATGATAAATGCACGGAATGGAAAGTTTCAAGATAAGGAATTTATGTTCTTCTTGTTGTGGTAACAATACTTTTCTTTTACCGGTTTGAATTATGTTTTCTGCAACACTCATGTATTTATACTTTTCCGTTATTTACAACAATGAAGACCTTTGTACAGAAAGTTAAATTGCTTTAACGGATTAAAAGCCTGTAGCTGATTTTAGGGGATGAGACAGAAATAATGCACAACTAGTTATGTTTATTGGACCGTGCATCATTGTGATAGTTGAAGAATAAAAGACCAACTTGATGTCACTTGCTATTTCTTTTTTCACTTATTATGTGAAGGCTTCAGCCTGCAACACGGATACCACTCCAACCCAACCACGCCGAAACTCCAACACACATCGAACCAAGAACAATACGACCAATGTGGGTAATTCAACAGATTAGTCGCAAGCTCCTGATGATGGATATATTAATGTACGAAACATGTTGAGCACATAAGAAGTGAAATAAAATAGCAAGTGACGTCAAGTTGGCCTTTTATTCTTCAAAAATGTACAACTACTTTTGCTGAAAATGTTATGTAGTTTCATTCATACGTGTTGGGAGTGCAAGATAGAAAACATGTAAGTTTCTTTCATCATTGTATCTTAACTTTAATTCGCTGAAAGACTCGACACGCCTTCGATTCTTTCAAGTAACGTATTCATATGTTTTATTTAGTATCTCCCTCCAAGAATGAAATATCACGCACCTCTAAGACCATGAATTTAATATTTATTTGGAAGGAATATTGTATTTCCATATGTGTTCTGCCGAGAATGTAGATAATGACTCTCAACATAAAGCTCAGTTACAGTACATATATACGTACCTCGAGAAACTTTGCTTTCAGAATTCTTCTGTTTATAATTCTTTTAACTCTTCTTTGTCTCTTTCTTCTTTCTATATATTGCTTCATTCCAAAAGAGAGAACACTTCTCTCTATCACTTAGCTCTCAGTTAAAGAACCTATTAACAAAGATTACTTCACGAAATTGACCAAAACATGAGCCCAAAACTTTAGGAATTACAATATTGTAATTTTGAGTCTTAATTCTAGGGCAACAGAATTTTTAACTCTTTAAACGCCAAATTAAATCCCATGTGCCATTTGCTGGCATTGTTATGAGCTCACCCTGTTCTCCACGTTAGCAGGATAAGGGTTAAACAGCCTTTTGGATGTGATTTGTTTATCAATCTAATTTGTGATTAAATTGAAAACTAATGGTACTTTGTTGCAATAAATAACCTACGTTGAAACTCATACGACGTAATAATTCCTAATATAATTTTTATGGGTTAAGGATCTTAGCTTATTGAAAAGCTCTTGTGTAACAGTTTCGTCGCTGAACTTGTCCGGAAAAAATGGCGGTGCAGGCTGCTATTGGAACACAATACGAACCGCAGCTCTCTGTGTATCAAGTATACTTGTTGGGCTCCTCTGAGTGCATCTCCTTGCACATAGCACCCTGATGTCACGTCCCAAACGTGCCAATGGATTTTTCTTACCTTACTCCTTTGCAGACGTCAATTTCCCAATTCATGCGCCCCGCAGACAGGCATTTAATTATATATATATATATATATATATATGAAGGTAAATGTAAAGTGATCCCGTTACAGGCCCGGTGTGACCCTGAGGGTGGGTAGAGGTATAGCTCTACTCTTCCATGACCGTGCCACTAGAAGGGGGTGAGTGGTCAGCAGCACGCCCCGGCCGCACTTTACCCCCGGGAAAGACCCAGTACCCATTTTCCAGGAGGCTGGGTGGGCCCCAGGGCCGGTCTGGACGGGCGGAAAATCTCGTCCCCACCGGGACTAGATTCCGGACCGTCCAGCCCGTAGTTAGTCGCTATAATGACTGAGCTACTGGGTCCACCATTAAATATATATATATATATATATATATATACTCAGTCTAAAACAAAAATATATTTTCTATATTAATGGCTGCTAGTTTCGGCCATAACGGCCATCATCAGGCCACTTTACAATAGCTTAAAAATCTGGTACGTATAGCGCAAAATCGTCTATATATATGTATTAAGTTTTCGTGAAATGGCTTGATGATGGCCCTTATAGCCGAAACTATTAGCCATTAATACAGCAAATGTATTGCTGTGTTAGACTGAGTACATATATAAATTTATTTTATCATTGTACCTCAAACACAGGGCCGGGTAGTTCAGTCAGTATAGAGACTGACTACGGGCTGGGCAGTCCGGGATCGAATCCCGCTGGAGACGAGATTTTCCGCCCGTCCAGACCGGCCCTGGGGCCCACCCAGCCTCCTGTACAATGAGTACCGGGTCTTTCCCGGGGGATAAAGCGGCCGGGGCGTGCTGCTGACCACTCACCCCCTTCTAGTGTCGCGGTCATGGAAGAGTAGAGCTATACCTCTACCCACCGTCTGGGCCACATCGGGTCTATAACGGGAACACTTTACCTTACTTCAAACACAACTGAAGTTCGTGTACAAAATTTAATTAATTTCCCAGCAAGATAATTTTTTGTTGTCTGTTACATAAAAACGTGTTAGTTTAATTGGTTTGCCCCTTATTGTAATCCTGTTGTTACTAGACCTAGGTATATGACAGGATAATATTAAAAATCGCCTTAAATGTGACAGTGTGTACTGGATTCATTTATCATTGAATGTGAATATCTGGCAATAGCGTGTAGTTGTGAACACAGTAATGAACATTCTGGTTGCATTAAAATGTAGGAGGTTTCTTGAGCAGCCTGCTGGTTCTTTTCTGAAGAAGCAATCAATTTGTTATGCGATTCAAGTGCAGAAAACCATCTAAAACAAGTTAGAAAACGTACACAGATATATCATTTTTGACACTTCCGGTCTCTTATTGCCGACAGATTTTAAATTTCAAGAAGAAATCTGAATTTTCAAACATTTTAAGTGCTTCTTTTCACAAGCACACAGTGCACACTTCAAATGGTCTACCTCTGAAAGAGGTTTACAGTCGATAGCCAAGTTCTTTTGTCTTTTCGCGTGGAATCTTTTTTACCGCTCCGTATTTTGACGGAAAATTTTGAATCGATCACGACTATATGTTTATTGCCTTATTGAATACTTCACAGAAAATATACTGTCTGAGTTACGAAGATAAGTTATTGCGAGAGGGATCGTCTGTATACTTCTATGAAATATAGCTTTACGTTATTTGCAGTTTGAACTGGAGTCTGAAGCTGGCGACAGATTATGCGAAACAGGTCGAACATAAAATTTCACAAACGTCTGTAGGGTGGGAGCGCCGTGACGCTTTTGGGACAGACAGACGGATATGACAAGGCAAATTGTAGATTTTCGCCATTGTTGCGAAAAGGCGCATAAAGAAGGCTAGAAGCAATGAAAGGAAAATGGAAACTGCCAAGATGTGTCTTAAAATGCGAGTTAGTGGTTGTCCTATCTGAAAACAGGTAACTGACTTAAGTGTTCTCGTGCATTGCTTACTTATTTACTTACTTACTTACTTACTCACTTTCTTACTTACTTACTTACTTACTTACTCCATGGAGCAGAGTCCTTCTTGAGAAGCTAACCAATTTCCAGCTAGTCAAGAAATTCCCCGCATTTTACGAAACCCAAGTGTTCATTAACGCAGTCACAAGTGACCTCCACCTGTCCCTATCCTGAGTCAGCTCGATCCTGTCCACACCCCCACGTCCTGAAGATCCATCTTAATATTATCCTCCCTTCTGCGCCTGGGTCTCCCAAGTGATCTCTTTCCCTCAGGTTTACCCACTAAAACTCTGTATACGCCTCTCCCCTCCCCGCACCTGCTACATGCCCCGTCCATCTCAATCTTCTCGATTTTATCACCCGAACAATATTGGATGATGGGTACAGATCATTAAGCTCCTCGTTATGCAGTTATCTCCACTTCCCTATTAACTTGTCCTTCTTAGGCCCAAATATTCTCCTCAATACCCTATCCTCATACACCCTCAGCCTACGTTCCTCCCTCAATGTCAGCGACCAAGTTTCACACCCACACAAAACAACAGGCAGAATTATATTTCTGTCTATCTTAATCTTTAAATTTTTGGATAGCAAACTGGGAAACAAAATATTCTGCACTGAAAGATAGCAAGCATTGCCTCACTTCGGTCTACTCTTAATTTCTTCCTGAATAGAATTTTGATTTGTGAAGCTTGTTCTCAAATATTCTCGTGCATTACATATATGTTATGTCGGGGGTAGTACTGAATGACAGATCAACTGCCATACTAATGCCTTCGGCTCGATTAGGTGGGGTTCTCATACTCCGTGGTTATAGGGATGTTGGGACGAATTTGAATACTTCTGTAAAATCGAAGCAAAACTTTGAGTTGACCTTGACCACGATGATCATGATTAAATAAAGTAGGACACACACAGACACACACGCGCACACCACACACACAGACTCACACACACCACACACACACACACACACACACACACACACCACACACACACTCACACACACCTCACACACACCCCCCACACACCACTCACACACACACACCACACACCACAAACACTCACACACACACACACACTCACGCACTCACACACCACACACACACACAAACACACACACGCTCACACACTCTCACACACACACACAGACACGCACGCGCACACACACCACACACACAGACTTACACACACCACACACACACACGCACACCACACACACAAACACACACACGCTCACACACTCTCACACACACACACCACACACACACACACACACTCTCACACACATTCACACACACGCACACACCACACACACACCACACACACACACACATACACACACCCCAGATCCCGGGGCTCGAACCAGAGTCCTCCGAACAGTTGTTGCAAAACTACTGTAATCAGAAGTTTAAATGAGTTTTCAAATTTACATGGGGAGTGAAAATGTGTGTTTTGGATTTTGGGTTGAAGGCACTGCATGTGGTCTGACAGGTGGTTGGCAGAGTTTAGGAAGAACAAAACAACTCCCTCTTCTGCACGCCACAGACTTATTCACCCGTGCAGGACTGGATTGTGACGATGTGCTGACGACGTCATGTCAATTACAAATCAGTACAGTTTCTCTTCCCTTTTAATTGCATTGTGAGGCCAGGTTTTAATTCACACGTACAGTACTGTACTGCAATCTGTCTGAAAGTGAATTTTCGTGGCCAGAGTACGGTACAGTACCACTGCAATTCTATGTATGGGAATTGAAATACGAAAACCAATCGACGGCTTACGGACATTCTGTAGACTGTCAGAGCTTGCCTAGAAAGTTATGCTTTTTCCGGCTTCCACGCAGACTTTCCCGAAGGCCATCGTTTGACACAGCACACGGTACTGTCCTGTGTGTGTGTGTTTGTGTGTTTGTGTGTGAGTGTGTGTGTGCGTGTGTGTGTGTGTGTGCGCGTGTGTGTGTGTGAGTGTGCGTGTATGTGTGCATGCGTGTGTTTGTGTTTGTGTGTGAGTGTGTGTGTGTGTGCGCGCGCGCGGTGTGAGTGTGCGTGTATGTGCGCGCGCGTGTGTGTTTGTGTGAGTGTGCGTGTGCGTGTGAGTGTGCGCGTGAGTGTGCGTGTGTGCGTGCGCGCGTGTTTGTGTGTGAGTGAGTGTGTGTGTGCGCGCGCTCGTGTGTGTGTGTGAGTGTGCGTGTGTTTGTGTGTGAGTGTGTGCGCGTGTGTGTGTGTGTGAGTGTGAGTGTGAAGTAGCCGAGAGTTTTAAAGCGAGAAGTTTAACATTTTCAAAGGCATCAGCTTCCGAATTCTCGTAGAGGCATTGAATAAAACCACGAGAAATTAAAGGCATCCAGTAATCCAACCTATCTTTGGATCTGTTATTCCTTGTATAAAATTACCGTCCTTAGCAGGTACAGCAGATTTTCCGGTTATGTAATTTTCGCAGAAACTATATTTTTGTATTTTTTTTTTATTTTTTCAAAGATATAGCCATTAAAAAAGCCCTTCTCTTTATTTTTCTGACGAGACTTTGTCGACAAAATGGATCACCTATAAAGGTAATTTACGACTTCAGCTGGAAACAAGTTGGATAAAATCATTTGCCTCTTTTTACACGTTTCGAAATATGTCTAGATATTCATTGTATTTACAGTGGTTGGCCCTCTTTTGTGAAGGGAGCGTAAGATTGTATTTTTTATTTTCGTATACTCATAAACTGTGTTTTTGTACAAATAAATGTCATTAAAGAAATATCTAAAACAATATGAAAACGCACAAGTCGGACTGAAGCACGGAGGGTAAATAGCAAAGAACTCGCGGAAACGAGCGTAGAGTTTTGAATGGAATTTCAGCTTTTGGAGGTCAATTTAAAAAAAAAAAATGTTAAATTTAAAAGGGGTAGGAGTAATGCCTTTACACAGGAAATGTATGAGAATTATAGCAAGTGTATTTAGACGGAAATGAAAGAGAGGGTACAGAAATAATGTGTCTAACTTTTAAACCGTATTGCAAGGGAGTAGAGAAATCTCTGGCAGCGTAGTGAATAGGTTGTGGGGTCCTGGAGCTAGCAGAGACGTTTGCTTTCTTTACAGGACACAGAACGATTCTGGTGCGTGAATACATACGTGTATGTATATTATATATATATATATATATATATATATATGGTCTAAGGGTAGCGTGCTGACCTTTAGTGCCCAAGTTTGCGGGTTCAAATCCGGCCGAAGCCGTCGGATTTTTAGGGTGAAAAAATCCTCAACACGCGTTTCTTCGGATGGGAAGTAAAGCCGTCGGTCCCATGTCGTAGATTTGCGGCATGTAAAAGATCCCTAAATTTACGTGGAAGTCTGAATTCAGGCAAAATTACTACCGGACATCTTTCTCGCCCACAGTTCAACCTTTCGCTGCTAGGATCTCTCGCGTAGTTGAGGACGGAGGCACCTGGCGGCTAAAGTGGGAACGTCTAAAGGCGGGGGAAAGCAATGGCAAACTACCCCCAAGAACTTGCCCAGGTTGCAGCGTGCCAGAGCTATACCGGTCACATGACAGGGGTATGGTTCCTGCCAAAGCCCGGCCTTCAAGACTGAATACTAATGAATGAATTAATATATATATATATATGGGCCGGGTAGCTCAGTCAGTATAGCGACTTAGCTACGGGCTGGACGTTCCGGGGTCGAATCCCGGTAAGGACGAGATTTTCCGCCCGTTCAGACAGGCCCTGGGGCCCACCCAACCTCCTGTAAAATGGGTACCGGCTCTTTCCCGGGAGTTAAGTACGGCCGGGTCGTGCTGCTGACCACTCACCCCTTCTAGTACCGCGGTCATGGAAGAGTAGAACTATACCTCTACCCACCCTCTGGGCCACACCTTTACTTTACACTTTACCTTATATATATATATGGACAGAATATAGAAAGTTTTAATGCTAAACCTGCTAGTGCATAAAGTAACCACTGAAGTTTAAACGTTTAACCTTTTGGCGCCGGAATTATTTTTTTAAGTTTAGCACACCCTGTATATAAAATGTGAATAATACAGGAACCAAATACGTTAGATTTATGAAACAAACTGCATTTTTAAGAGGAAAAAACGGAGGGTATATACCATGTTTAAAATATTCAGTACCTATATTTGTTGAATAAATATAGAAAGAAAACATTTAGAGGTTAGCGGTGCGGTACGACCTCTATAGTCGTCGTTAGGCATCAAAAGGTTAACCAATCGGGGATTTTATGAAGAATGTGCAAATTCTTTAACAGTGCAGTGGATGAGGAAAAGTAGCGATGAGTTTAGTAATAAAATTATTTTCTTCTTTATTTTTTTTTACAGTACAACTTAAGTTTGCAATATAATACAATCTATAACACCAGAGCCTGTATCCTGCAGCCAGATTGACCGCGGCTCATATTTGCATAGCATTGTGGGAAGTATATATATGTATATATATATATTTAAATTAGCAATTCAAATAGAATGTATACAAAGAATTTCAAACGCGGCGGAATTACTCGCGGGCTTCATTATTTGAATATCGACATGGCAATCGGAAAATATCAGGTACAAAAAGTATTTTTACACTTCTCAGAAATTAAAAAAAAGGGGCGAAATATGGAAGTAAGGGGAAAAGTTTTATCCGAAAACCACGACGAAATCAGAGGAGCCAGGAATGCTGCTGCCTTGCAGGATGTGATACGGTATAGCCTGTTAGCACTCGGTGTCACATCGTGGTCAACACTGCGGTCATTTAACCTCTAGCTCTGAAGGACATTTCATAAATTATTCCGTTTAATTTAAACCGAAGGTACACGGTGATACAAGCCATGGCCATATCCTTACCTATTAAACATTAATGGTCTATTCTTCTCCCCCCCCCCCCCCGGCCCCTTTCCCCCCCCCCCCCCCTCTCCCGGGAGAGACTCTGTACCCATTCGATAGGAAGCTGGGTGGGCCCCATGGCCGGCCTGGGCGGTTGTGGAAAATCTCGCCCCTCCCCACCCACCGGGATTCGATCCCCGGATCGTCCAGCCCGTATACCGACTGCGCTATCCCATCACATATCAACCTAGGACTGTACATGTTCGTTACAGGCTGTTGATCTGTTAGTATTGTCAGTGTCACTGTAGTCCCACGGGAAGGATTTGACAGGCTAAGCCGACTTTTCAGATTGCGGAGGCCAGGGGCCGTTGCTGTCCTTATTTATCTCGGTGCCTTGTGCAAAATATGTTCGGCGCTCCCCGCCAACCCTCTGTCTTACTAACTTAATATTCTCGCGTTATTTTTTAACTGGCGTCTGACAGTCTCATGAAAGAGACGTATTTGTAAAAAATTAATTGTAATGCTTGGAACATGAAAAACAGTTGAGGCTGTGGAACAGGTGTCTTATGAAGTGGGTTAATTTCAGAGCAAGATTCGCCACATAAATCGTTACGTTTCACCTTCGTTTCCGACGCCACTCGCCGCCTCCGTCCAATTGTGGCGCCCTGTGCAGCCGCTCCGCTTCATCAGCCTTGTCCACAGCTCGAATTTCGAAAGCAGTTTTTCTGACTAAAAGGAAGTTTCAATTATTTACTGGCTCGCTTAACAGCTGTTTGTTAACTGCATCCACTCTGATCGGCGAAGTTTATGACGTAGAGTGCGAACGGTAAGTCAGGAAGTAATGTCGAAGGAAACGACTGTGCCCTAATTTAAGGAAATCTGCCCCTTGTAGTGAGATACGTCGCAACATGTTCCCATCCGACACCAGTAAAGTCACAGATCATCTTCAACTTCGGTTCCTTAGGCCTCCTTGGAGTCAAATGTGGACCGCTGTTCCCCAACCATGGTCCTGCAGAGCATCGTTGGAGTTAAGCGAGAAATCGCAAAAAAAAAAAAAAAAAAGTTTTTAAAAAAAACCCCAAGGGGGCGGGCCTGCAAGGCCCCGGGGGGGGCGGGGAGCCCCCCGTCCCGGGCGCCGGCCTTCCT
>Ga0123357_10008913_pt1 | contig 12604 bp, 10 predicted proteins | sample TergutEmb28metaG_FD_89873 | JGI IMG/M metagenome (GOLD analysis project Ga0123357, IMG submission 89873) | Embiratermes neotenicus P4 segment gut microbial communities from Petit-Saut dam, French Guiana - Emb289 P4 | ecosystem: Host-associated > Arthropoda: Insects > Digestive system > Gut ... | reverse complement strand
TTTACTTGGATTTATTTTCATTTCATTTTCAACCGCCCACTCCTCCAGCCTGTCCAGGTCTTTCTGCAATTTTTCCATGTCTGCATTATTTATAATTATTCTGTAAATTACACAGTCATCAGCAAAAAGTCTAACAGTTGATTCCATATACCTCCAAATATCATTTACGTAAGCTATGAACAGAAGAGGTCCTAATACGCTTCCTTGCGTACACCTGAAGTTACTCTAACTTCTTCAGATATTTGCCCTCCCACCCTGACTCTCTGCGTGCGACCTAAAAGGAATTCCCTTATCCATACCACTACCCTAGAATCCACGCCCGAGTTTGAAATTTTAGTTAGCAACCGACCATGTGTAACTAAATCAAAAGCTTTCGAAAAGTCAACTAAAATAGCATAGTACTTTTAAATTCCCGGAAGGCCGGGGGTTGGATTCCATATGGTTTCATTGGAATTTTTCATTGGCATAATCGTTCCGGTCGCACTATGGCCCTAGTGTCGAGTCAGCCTCTAACATAAATGAACACCAAGAGAATATCCTGGGACTTAAGGCGGCCGGTACGTAGGGGTGACCTACCTTATCACCTTCATGTTCCGATTGCCATGCCTCAAACTCCTGGCAACATCAGGGCCTGTCCAGGTCTGTAATGGGATTGCTTCACCTTTACCCTTTACTTCTCAATTCAGTGTGCGCAGTTCTGCAGTTCACAGCTCCAGCACATTATAACGCTGAACCTATTTCGGTCGAAAAGCAGCTGTAATTGAATCGTTGCTGTCGAAATATTTGAATGCACAGCGCAGTTCTAGACACTCCGTTCGCTAGAATTAACACATTGTGATTTCTGATTGAGACTGTACCTGGAGTATGATCACGACAAACAGGTGAAATGTGATGAGCTGACCGCAGACGGGACAGACGACTGTGTGCGGGTGGACAGCATCGATTACTGTTTTGTGGTAGAAATGAGACTCGCTTGTGTTATCAACATGACAGAGGTTGCCACTTCAGTGTTAGGGCTACAGCTTCATTAATACAAGAAGGGTAAAACACAGCAATCCCCTGACAGGCCTGAATTTTCCAGGAGCTTCAGGCTCCCAGATTGCATGACAATCGGCACATCAAACGGTAAGGTTGTCATCCCTATGCACCGGCCGCCTTTACCCCAGGAAATATTGCTGGTACTCATTTCTATTAGGTGGGCCGGGGAGCTCAATCGGTATATCGACTGACTACGGGCTGGACGGTCCGGGGTCGAATCCCGGTGGGGACGAGAAATTCCGCCCGTCCAGACCGGTCATGAGACCCACCCAGCTTCCTGTACAATGGGCACCGGGTCTTTCCAGGGAGTAAATTGCGGCCGGGGTGTGCTGCTGACCACTCACGCCCTTCTAGTGCCGCGGTCATGGAAGAGTAGAGCTATAACTCTACCCACACTTTGGGCCACACCGGGCCTGTAACGGGATCATTTTACCTTACATTTATATTAGATTCTTAATCTACAACAGAGCCATAGTGCGGCCGGAAGGATTATGCAGTGAAAAAAATTGCAATGCTAGAATCGGGAATCGAACTCGCAACCCTACGGCTTGTAGCGCAGAGTCTCAACCAACTAGCCAACACGTTCTTCTAAACACAAGGGATGCTGAAAATCAAGCCTCCCACGATGTTACGCCGTGGAGACTGGTAAACGTCTATCGGCATTTCCAGCAATACTTCTGCCCTCGCGTTCAGACTCAATCAGTCCAAGGGGAACATACGGCTTGGACTGCCTGCTTTAGAGATACGGCTCAGATAACCCCAAAACACTGTGAATGACGCAACACTGTCGTTACTCCACCGCAGGGAGCCAAGGGCCGGGAAGACGCTTCTAAATATCCCGGCTTCACATTCGTAATGTTTACTCTGTTTGATTGGGTTTCAATCTCGCTCTAAAATATACGTTCAGGGAATTTCGTGGTGAAGAGAGAGACAGCAACTGAAGTTTGCAGCGGACCGGCTTGATTGAATTCCTTCAATGTCAATGCAGATGTAAGGACAAGCACGCACGCAACCACACACACACAGCGACAAAGTACGGATGGAGCACAAGAATGTGTCTTACTAACGAGAGTTGGGGACAGTGATGACGGTGAGAGTATTGCTTGTGACATGTAAACTTGCAAAATGACAATTTTATATCAAATACAAACGCCCGAATGACGCATCAAAACCGCCTGCAGCCATAAACATTTCTGACACTCCGGTCAGGACAACATTTCTGACTCTCAGGTCAGGATAACAATTCCGACACTACGGTCAGTATAACATTTCTGGCTCTACGGTAAGTAAAACTTTTCTGAAACTCCGGTCAGTATAACATTTCTGTCACTCCGGTCAGTACAGCATTTCCGACACTCCGGTCAGGATAACATTTCTGACTCTCAGGTCAGGATAACAATTCCGACACTACGGTCAGTATAACATTTCTGGCTCTACGGTAAGTAAAAATTTTCTGAAACTCCGGTCAGTATAACATTTCTGTCACTCCGGTCAGAACAACATTTCTGTAAATCCGGTCAATATAACATTTCCGTCACTCAGGTCAGAATAATATTTCTGACACGACGGTCAGTATAACATATCTGAAACTCCGGTCAGTAAAACATTTCTGTCACTCCGGTCAGTATAACATTTCTGACACTCCGGTCAGTATAACATTTCTGTCACACCGGTCAATATAACATTTCGGACACTCCGGTCAGATTAACATTTCTGTAACACCGGTCAATAAAATATTCCCGTCACTCCGGTCAGAATAATATTTCTGACACGACGGACAGAATAACTTAACTGAAACTCCGGTCAGTAAAACATTTTCGTCACTCCGGTCAGTATAACATTTCTGACACTCAGGTCAGTATAACATTTCTGTCACTCCGGTCAGTATAACATTTCTGACACTACGGTCAGTATAACATTTCTGTCATTCCGGTCAGTATAACATTTCTGACACTCCGGTCTGTATAAAGTTAATGACACTCCGATAAGAATAATAATTCTGACACTACGGTCAGTATAACATAACCGACACTCCGGTCAGTATAAAATTTCTGTCACTCAGGTCAGTACAACATTTCTGGCACTCCGATCAGTAAAATATTACTGGCTCACCGGTCAATAAAACATTTCTCACAATCCGGTCAGTATAACATTTCTGTCGCTCCGGTTAAAATAATATTTCTATCACTCCGGGCAATATATCATTATTGTCACTCCGGTCACAATAATATTTCTGAAACTACGGTCTGTAAAACATATCTTACACTCCGGTCAGTATAACAATTCTGTCACTCAGGTCACTATAACATTTCTGACACTCTGGTCAGTAAAATATTTCTGACACTCCGGTCACTGTAATATCTCTGACACTACGGTCAGTATAACATTTCTGACATTCCGGTCAGTATAAAATTTCTGGCACTACGGTCCGTATAACATATCTGACACTCGGTTTAGTATAACATTTCTGGCACTCCGGTCAGAGTAATATTTCTGACACTGCGGTCAGTACAACATTTCTAACACTCCGGTCAGTGTAATATTTCAGACACTACGGTCAGTATAACATTTCTGAAACTCGGGTCAAAATAACATTTCTAGCACTCCAGTCAGTAAAACTTTTCTGACACTCCGGTCAGTATAACATTTCAGACACTCCGGTAAGTATAACATTTCTGACACACCGGTCAGTATAAAATTTCTGACACACCGGTCAGTATAACATTTCTGACACTCCGGTCAGTATAACATTTCCGACCATCCGTTCGGTATAACATTTCTAGCAATCTGGTCAGTATATCATTTCTGGCACTACGGTCAGTATAACATTTCTGACTCTCTGGTCAGTACAACATTTCTGACACTCCGGTGATTAAACACTTGTGACACTGCGGTCGGTATAACATTTCTGACACTCCGGTCAGTATAACATTTCTGACACTACGGTCAGTATAACATTTCTGACAATCTGGTCAGTATATCATTTCTGACACTCCGGTCAGGATAACATTTCTGTCACTCCGGTTAGAATAATATTTCTTTCACTCTGGTAAGTATAAATTTTCAGACACTCCGGTCGGTATAACATTTCTGACACTCCGGTCAGTATAATATTTCTGGCATTCCGCTCAGAATAACATTTCTGACACTCCGGTCAGTAAACATTTCTGGCACACCGGTCAGTATAACATTTCTGACACTCCGGTCAGTATAACATTTTTGGCACTCCTATCGGTATAACGTTTCTAGCTCTCCGATCAGTAAAACATTTCTGACACTCCGGTCAGTATAACATTTCTCTCACTCCGGTTAGTATAACATTTCTGTAACTCCAGTAAGTCTAAAATATCTGATACACCGGTCAGAATAATATTTCTGACAATACGGTCAGAATAGCATATCTGACACTCCGGTTAGTATAACATTTCTTACACTCCGTTCAGTATAACATTTCTGACTCTCCGGTCAGTGAAATATTACTGAAACTAGGGTCAGTATAACATTTCTGAAACTCTTTTCAGTATATAATTTCTGGCAGTTGGTCAATATAACTTTTCTGACACTCCTTTAAGAATAACATTTCTGGTACTCCGGTCAGTATAACATTTCTGACAATCCGGACATTATAACATTTTTGACACTCCGGTTAGTATAACATATCTGACACTCTGGTTAGTATAACATTTCTGACACTCCGATAAGTATAACGTTTCTGACACTCCGGTAAGTATAACATATCTGACACTCTGGTCAGTATAACATTTTTCACACTCCGGTGATTATAACATTTGTGACACTCCGTTCCGGATACCATTTGTTACACTCCGGTCAGGATATTATTTGTGACACTCCGGTCAGTACAATATTTCTGACACTCATGTCATAATATCTTTTCTGACACTCCGGTCAGAATAACATTTGTGTCACTTCGGTCAGTGTAACGTTTCTATCACACCGGTCCGTATAACATTTCTGACACTCCCGTCAGTAAAACATTTCTGACACTCCGGTCATTATAACATTTCTGGCACGAAGGTCAGTAAAACATTTCTGTCACTCCGGTCACTGTAACATTTCTGGCACTCCGATCAGTATGACACTTGTGGTTCTCCGGTCACTATAACATTTCTGGCACTCCGATCTGTATGACACTTGTGGTTCTCCGGTCAGTAAAACATTCCTGACTCCGGTCAGTATAAGTTTTTCTGTCACTCCGGTCAATACAACATAATTGTAACTCAAGTCGGAATATTATTTCTGACACTGCAGTCAGTATAACATATATGACACACCGGTCAGAATAACATATCTTTCACTCCGGTCAGTATAACACTTGTGAAACTACGGTCAGTATTACATTTCTGACACTCCGGTCCGTATAACATTTATGACACTATGGTCAGTATAACTTTTCTGACACTCAGGTCAGAGTATCTTTTCTGACACTCCGGTCAGTATAACATTTCTCTCACTTAGGTAAGATTAACATTTCTGTCCCTCCGGTCAGTATAACGTTTCAGTCACTCGGGTCAGTATAACATTTCTGACTCACTGGTCAGTATAACATTTCTGGCACTCCGGTCGGAATAACATTTCTGACACTCCGGTCAGTATAACATTTCTTGCACCCCGGTCGGCATAACATTTCTGACACTCCGGTCAGTATAAAATTTCTTACACTATGGTCAGTATAACATTTTTGGAACTCCGGTCAGAATAATGTTTCTGACACTACGGTCAGTAAAACATATCTGACACTCCGGGCAGTATGACATTTTTGTCAATCCGGTCAGTATAACATTTCTGGTACTCCTATCAGTATAACATTTCAGGCTCTCCGGTCAGTAAAACATTTCTGGCCATCCGGTCAGTATAACATTTCTGTCACTCCGGTCAGTAGAACATTTCGGTCGCTCCAGTTAATATAACATTTCTGTCACTTCGGTCAGATACTATTTCTGACACTACAGTTAGTATAACATATCTGACACTCCGGTCAGTATAAAATTTCTTTCACTCCGGTCAGTATAACATTACTGACACACCGTGCAGCAAAACATTTCTGACACTCCGGTCAGTGTAATATTTCTGACACTACGGACATATAAGATTCCTGGCACTCCGGTCAGTGTAATATTTCTGACACTAGGTCAGTGTAAGGTACCTGGCACTCCGGTCAGTGTAATATATCTGACACTAGGTCAGTATAACATTTCTGACGCTCCGGTCAGAATTTCATTTCTGGCACTCCGGTCAGGATAACATTTCTGACGCTCCGGTCAGTATAACATTTTTGACACTCCGGTCAGTATAACATTTCTGACACTCCGGTCTGTATAAAATATATGACACACCGGTAAGTCTATCATTTCTGGCCCTCCGGTCATTATAACGTTTCTGACTCTCTGGTCAGTATAAAAATTCTGACACTCCGGTGATTATAAAATTTGTGACACTCCGGTCAGGATATCATTTCTGACACTCCGGTCGGTACAATATTTCAGCACTCAGGTCAGTATATCTTTTCTGACACAATGGTCAGTATAACATTTCTATCACTTCAGGTAAATATAACATTTCTGACACTGTGGTCCGTATAACATTTCTGACATTCCGGTAAGTAAAACATTTCTGAAACTGTGGTCAGTATAAATTTTTTGGCACGCCGGTCAGAATAAAATATTTTTACTCCGATCGGGATAACATTTCTGGAACTCCGATCAGTATGACATTTCTGGCTCAACGGTCAGCTTAACATATCTGACATTCGGTTTAGTATAACATTTCTGGCACAACGGTCAGTGTAATATTTCTGACACTACGGTCAGTATAACATTTCTGACACTACGTGCAGAATAACATTTCTGGCACACCGGTCGGTAAAACTTTTCTGACACTCCGGTCCAAAAAAACATTTCAGACACTCCGGTCAGTATAACATTTCTGACACTCCAGTCACTATTAAATTTCTGGCACACCGGTCATTATAACATTTCTGACACTCCGGTCAGTATAACATTTCTGACACTCCGTTCGGTATAACATTTCTGACTCTCAGGTATGTATAACATTTATGACACTCATGTGATCATATCACTTGTAACACTCCGGTCAGTAAAACATTTCTGACACGCCGGTCAGTATAATATTTCTGACACTAAGGTCAGTATAACATATCTGTCACTCCGGTCAATTTAACATTTCTGTCACTCCGGTCAATTTAACATTTCTGTCACTCCGGTCAGAATAATATTTCTCAAACTACAGTCAGTGTAACATATCTGACACTCCGGTCAGTCTAACATTTCTGTCACTCCGGTCAGTATAACATTTCTGATACTCCGTTCAGTATAACATTTCTGACACTTCGGGCAGTGTAATTTTTCTGAAACTACGGACAGTACAAAATTTCAGACACTTCGGTCATTATAAAATTTCTGGTATTATGGTCATTTGAAACTCGGTTTAGCACAACATTTCTGGCACTCGCGTAAGTGTAGTATTTCAGAAACTACGGTCAGTGCAACGTTCATGGCACTCCCGTCAGTGTAATTGTTCGGACACTAGGTCAGTATAACATTTCTGACACTCCGGTCAGTATAATATTTCTGACACTCCGATCAGTATAACATTTCTGACACACCGGTCACTATAACATTTTTGACATTAAGGTGAGTATAACATTTATGACACTCCCTTCAGTATAGCATTTCTGGCAAACTGGTCATAATATCATTTCTGGCACTCCGGTCATTATAATCTTTCTGACTCTCTGATCGATATAACATTTCTGACACTACGGTCAGTACAATATTTCTGGCATTCCGGTCAGTAAATCATTTCTGACACCCCGGTCAGTATAACTTTTCTGCCACTTCGATACGTATAAAGTTTCTGTCACTCCGGTCAGTATAACGATTCTGACACTCCGGTCCATATAACATTTCTGACACTCCGGTCAGTAAAACATTTCTTTCAATCCGGTCCTTATAACATTTCTGGCACGCCGGTTAGTATACCATTTCAGACACTCCGGTCAGTATGTCATTTCTGACACTCCGGTCAGTATCAAATTTCTGGCACTGCCGTCTGTATATCATATCTGGCACTCCGGTCAGAATAACACTTCTGAAACTCAGGTCAGTATAATATTTCTGGCATTACGGTCAGTATAAAGTTTCTGACACTCCGGTTAGTATAAATGTTCTGACACTCCGGTCATTGTAACTCCTCTGACACTCCTGTCAGTATAACATTTCTGACTCTCTGGACAGTATAACATTACTGACACTCCGGCGATTATAACAGGTGTGACACACCGGTCAATATAACATTTCTGACACTCCGGTCAGTATATGATTTCTGACACTCCGGTAGGTACAACATTTCTGTCACTCTGGTAAATATAACGTTTCCCTCACTCCGGTCAGTATATTGTTTCTGACGCTCCGGTCAGTATATAATTTCTGACACTCCGGTTATTATAACCTTCCTGTCACTCCGTTCATTATAACATTTCTGGCACTCCGATCAGCATAATATTTCTGACATTGCGGTAAGTAAAACATTTCTGAAACTCCGGTCAGTATAACGTTTCTGTCACTCCGGTCAGTATAACGTTTGTGACTCTCCGGTCATTAGAGCATTTCTGACACTCCAGTCAGTATAATATTTCCGACACTCCGGTCAGTATAAATTTCTGGCTCTCCGGTAGTATAACTTTTTGGCACTCCGGTCAGTATAATATTTCTTGCACTCCGTTCAGTATAACATATCTGACACTCCGGTCTGTATAACATTTCTGACACTCCGGCGATTATATCATTTCCAACACTCCGGTCAGAGTACATTTCGGACACTCCGGTCAGTACACCATATCTGACACTCCGGTCAGTAATGCATTTCTGACACTCCGGTCAGTACAACATTTCTGACACTCCGGGCAGTAAAACATATTTTACACTCCGGTCGGTATAACATTTCTGTCACTCCGGTAAGTACAATGTTTCCTTCACGGCGGCCAGTAAAACGTTTCGGACACCCCGGTCAGTATATCGTTTCTGACACTGCGATCAGTATAACATTTCTTGCACTCCGGTCACTATAACATTTCTGACAATCCGGTCAGTATAACTTTTCTGACTCTCCGATCAGTATAACATTTCTGGCACTCCGGTCAGTATAAAATTTCTGACACTTCGGTCAGTATAACATTCCTGGCACTCAGGTCATTAAAATATTTCTGGAACTCCAGTCAGTAACACATTTTTACACTCCGGTGATTATAACAATTCTGACACTCCGGTCGGTAGAACGTTTCTGTTCTTCCGATCAGTATAACATTTCTGGCACTCCGGTCAGTATAACTTTTCTGACACTCCGGTCATTACAACATTTCTGACACTCCGGTCAGTATAACATTTCTGACACTCCGGTCAGTATAACGTTTCTGTACTTCCGATCAGTATAACATTTCAGGCACTCCGGTCAGTATAACTTTTCTGATATTCCGGTCATTACAACATTTCTGACACTCCGGCCAGTATAACATATCTGGCACTCCGGTCAGTATAATATTTCTGTCACAACGTTCAGTATAACATTTCTGACACTCCGGTCATTATGACACTTCTGGCACCCCGGGCAGTATAACATTTCTGTCATTCCGGTCGGAATAACATTTATGGCACTCCGGTCGGTTTAACATTTCTGACACTCCGGTCAGTATTACATTTCTGACACTCCGGTGATTATAACATTTCTGCGACTCCGGTCAGTATAACATTTCTTACACTCCGGTCAGTACAACAGTTCTGATACTTCGTCCAGTATAACATTTCTGTCACTCCGGTCAGTACAACATTTCTTACGCTACGGTCAGTACACCATTGCTTACACTCCGGTCAATATAACATTTCTGTCTCCCCGGTGAGTATAAGTTTTCTGTCACTCCGGTCAGTATAACTTTTCTGACACTCCGACCAGTATATCATTTCTAACACTCCGATCAGTACTAAATTTCTGACACTCCGTTCGGTATAACATTTCTGACACTCCGGTCAATATATCATTTCTTACACTCCGGTCAGTATAACACTTCTGCTCTCCCGTCAGTATAAAATTTCTGACACTCGGTCCGTATAACATTTCTGACACTCCGATGATTATAACATTTCTGACACTCCCTTCAATATAACATTTCTGACGCTCCCGTCATTACAACTTTTCTGACACTCCTGCTTGTATAACATTTCTTACACTGCGGTCAAAATAACATTTCTGACACTCCTCTCAGTATAATATTTCTGGCACTCAGGTCGGTATAACTTTTCTAACACTCCGGTCAGTGTAAATTTTCTGACACTCCGGTCAGTATAACATTTCTGACACTCGGGTCAGTATAACATTTCTGACACTCCAGTCAGTATAACATTTCTGTCACTCCGGTCAGTATAAGTTTTCTGACACTCCGTCAGTGTAACATTTCTTGCACTCTGGTTAATATAACATTTCTTGCACTCCGGTCTGTATAACATTTCTGACACTCCGGTCAGTATAACATTTCTGACACTCCGGTCAGTGTATCATTTCTGACACTTCGGTCTGTGTAACGTATCTGACCCTCCAATCAGTATAACATTCCTGACACTCCGGTCCGTATAAATTTTCTGTCACTCCGGTCAGCAAACAATTCTGACACACCGGTCAGTATAACATTTCTGATACTCTGGTCAGTATAACATTTCTGACACTCCGGTTTTTATAACATTTCTGACACTACGGTCAGTATAACTTTTCTCCCTGTTAATCAACATAATTTCTTTTTGCCAAGTCAGCTGAACTAAATTTACATTTTACTGTAGTGCCCAAGCTGAACGGTACGCTTGGGCGGGCCTATTGTGGCCGTTGTGAGGCCTATCCAAGATTTCCCACGGGGACAGTGAATGAACGGGTTTGATAGCTAAATTAGGGGGCTTCGCGTTTACCTAGGTATCTCGGGAGATAAATGACTTCTTTGGGTTCAGTGATTGAGCTAATGTGTTACAAACTCAAGAGTAAATTATATTTTCTTGGCGCTAGTTCTTCAGCCTACTTAAGGATACTACACCACCCCAGCCAAACCACAACATAACACCAACACACATCGAACCAGAGCAATACAACCCATGAAATAACTCAACAAATAAGTCTCAAGCTCCAGAGGATGGATTTATTAACATCCGAAACATGTTGAGCATTAAATAATGAAATAATAATGAAAGTGACATCAAGTTGGTCTCTCTTTATTCAACTATCAAGATGATGCACGGTCCAATAAACATAAGAATCATAAGTTTTACTTAATACTTACTTCAATTAGCCAGGGCAATCATCCACCTCTCAACCAACAATTATGAGGCAAGTTGCCCGTCAATTTCCTAGTTTCATCAACCAAACTTTCGTTACAAGCACATTCCAATTTTTACAAGGAAGTCAAATGATTTCCAAAATTTGCGTACATTACATAACTTCACATCTATTATAGCTTCATATCCAAGGCAACCTCTACAAATATAAAATTACAGACAATCCAATGTGCCCCTGCAAATTAGGAGAGCAGACAACAGACCATATATTATATGATTGTGATCTTGTGAAGCAGGAAAGAGATAAACTGAAAGCTGAAATACTACGGACAGAAAACTGGCCCGTAAGTAAAGATACTCTTATTAACAAATATACCAAAGTTTTTAACAAGTGTGTGGACAGCATGCCCTTTGAAATTTTATACAGTATAAAATAACATGCAAAAGAGACATTAACTTGTGTATATAGTAAGTAAACAATCTTAGAAAACAAGTAACTATGTAAGCCAACAAAGCATATAGTATTACTTATAGTAATGGAGCATTTATAATAAACAAATTCTAAAGCAAGTGTGGGATAAGAATGACTGGCTGTACGAGGGTCAACATGGGTTCAGGACGGGATATTCGTGCGAAAGTAAAGTAATCACGGTATGCCAGGACATTGCGGACTCTCTGGATAACGGAGACAAGATTGACGCTATTATAGTTGATTTTTCGAAATCTTTTGGTTTAGTTCCTCATGGTCGGTTCCTAACTAAAATTGCAAACTCGGGCGTGGATTCTAGGGTAGTTGTGTGGATAAGGGAATTCCTTTTAGGTCGCACGCAGAGAGTCAGGGTGGGAGGGCAGCTATCTTCAGAAGTTAGAGTAACGTCAGGTGTAACTCAAGGAAGCTTGTTAGGTCCTCTTCTGTTCCTAGCGTACGTAAATGATATTTGGAGGTATATGGAATCAACTGTTAGACTTTTTGCTGATGACTGTGTAATTTACAGAATAATTATAAATAATACAGACATGGAAAATTGCAGAAAGAACTGGACAGGCTGGGGGAGTGGGCGGTTGAAAATGAAATGAAAATAAACCCAAGAAAAAGCAAGGCAGTTCGCTTCACGAGAGCTAGGGTAAAGGATGCACTAAATTATTCGTTAATGGGCACATTAATACCGGAAGCAAGCAGTTGTAAATATTTAGGAATAATGTTACGTAGCGACTTAAGT
>Ga0123357_10008911_pt1 | contig 12606 bp, 3 predicted proteins | sample TergutEmb28metaG_FD_89873 | JGI IMG/M metagenome (GOLD analysis project Ga0123357, IMG submission 89873) | Embiratermes neotenicus P4 segment gut microbial communities from Petit-Saut dam, French Guiana - Emb289 P4 | ecosystem: Host-associated > Arthropoda: Insects > Digestive system > Gut ... | reverse complement strand
CGGCCCAAACCGAGCGCCAGTAAATGCGCCCGGGAGGACAGGGGGGGGGAGGGGGGTTTTGTGTTGTTTTTTTGCGGAAAAATCAAAAAAAAAAAAAAATTCGAGGGGGGGGGGGGGGGGGGACGCAACGCTTCCGACTTGTATTAGAAAGAAACCTGGTTTGAATCTCGCACGGCATCCCTTCTAACCTAATGTTATTTGCCATTCACCATTTTTCTGAGTACCGAAAGAATACCGGGAGAATACTTAAAATATAGGCAATGACTTCTTCCTTCCACTTCCTTTCCAATTCATACATCACTGCCATCCAACTCGACTGATGTTGTACAGTCACAGTTACTGACAGCGTAGTTAAACAAACTACAGACACCTCACTAAAGCCCAGTGTATGGTAGTATATTTTAACTCCGCTTCGAACAGTATCAACATGGTGGTCATGCGAACTCTGCGGTAAGTTTCAGAAGTTTCAACATCAATAACAAAACCTGGCATTTGAAAAATTTATGAACTACCTTTCATCCACATATTAATCTGGCTAAGAAAAATATTATATGCATCCAGGAATTCTCTTACCATAATTTGACTTTACATTTGCACTACTATTAAAGGGCTTGTTTTATAGTCAGTGTAAGTTCTTAAATGCTTTTACAAATATTTCAAAGATAAATTGCAACAGATGATTAAATTACCAATTTTTATCACAGTTCTCTCTTAATCTTCTACGTTATGTGTATTTTACAAATGTTATTTCAAGAACACGAAGTCTGTAGTAAACAGGTGTATTGCACTACTCAACACAATTACGAATTCGTGAATACGGCACCACTTTCATTAGTAATTTAATATGATTCATACCAAGCTTTCACGCATAATACGTGTAGATTTCTGAAATCACTGGGTATCGTGACCAAGAAAACAGAACCTGGGAGTAAGAGAAGATGATTATATATCACAAACTAACAAGAAGAAGAGACAAAACGGAAGTTGTCGGGATAAGTAAGGTTCTAGAGTACGCGTAAATTTACGTGAAACAAATTTTACGTGCTTCAATCGTGAAAAAGATGGCACGTTAAATCCACATGGTTTAAATAATGTGGTATTATTTTCAAAGGTGTATGATAATAATAATAATTATTATTATTATTATTTATTTATTTACTGCAATTGGGTTGTTACCCGGTGGCAGTGATATGAGATGCATTGGCGAACTGCAAGCAGTGCTTGGCCATGGGACAGAACAGTACTGCATTTGGGTACTTTACCTTAAGAGAATTCACAAATGCATCTTGTTTTACTTTGGGACATAATTTACGAAGTCAAAAAAGGGGACTCAAATTTTGTCGGAATTTCATGAAGTTCGGTGTAAGAGTTCTTCAAAAAAATGTCTAGCAAGTGTCAGTTTTATGACTATCGACTGAGAAGCAATCGTACTTTACAAAGCGAGTAAGTGAATTTTCATGCGTAATTTTCAGGTCCCTCGACTGATTTAGTTTTCTATATGGATCTCCACGTCAAGTCATTGTGCTCTTTTCGTTTCCCTGAAATTCGGTTAGTCAAACAACGTACTTTACCTGGGGTGGGGGGATAAATTATATGTTGGTCTGTTTTCCATCTATTTGTCTGATTTCGATCAAATCCGATACGTGATATGTCCACAACGTGTTACTGAGAAGTGAAGGGTGTGGTGTCAGTCGGTCCATTGAAAATCATACTTCACTTATTTTCTCTCCTCACTTTCCATACTTATTGTCCGAATTGGGTAAAATTCATTCCAAGAGATATGCGTGTAATCCTGCTGCGCAGTTGTCATTTCGTTAAAATCGGCATATATGGAAGGTCGTACCTTCCTTACGAGCGTAAATTAAATCACATATCTTCGTGTGCAAGAAACAGTATGAAATTTTAACATGAAAAAAAGCCATGGTAAAAATCTGTGTACTCTGTAATGGAGTACACCAATTTTATGCTTATATTTGATGGACTGGGGTTGTGTGTTGTTTCAGACTGTGAGGCAGATGGCAGAATTTATCAGAATGGTGAGCGCCTGGAGAACCCAGAGTCGCCCTGCAGAGTTTGCTATTGTCAGAGTGGAGAAATTGTGTGCACAGTAATCAAGTGTTACACGCGAGAGGATTGCATGCCACGCTATGTGACTGGCATGTGCTGCCCCAAGTATGACCATTGCCCACCTGTAGGTGAGTAGCAGGTGATAAGCAGCAGACAAGCTTGTTTCCAGTCTGTTCAGTTTAGTGTAGCCATATACATCATTAAAATAATGAGACAGTTCTTACTTCTTGTAGGTTTCAGAATATTTCTAATTCTTTTTACATATTTACAGACCCAACCCCACTGATGTTTTACACAACACCAGACACTTCATCACAATCAACCAAGTTATCTTCAGTTGGCTATGAAGCTGATATTTCAGAAATATCCAACATTTCAGAAGAGAATATTCAAGATAACACCGTTGACACTTCCAAGTGGATAGAACTACCAGAAGAAAAGATTAATGCTCTTATGTATAGTCCAAATACACTAGACGATTATGGCAAAGATATTTCTTTAAGGCACACTTCTGCAGAAACAAATGCTAAAGAAAGGAATGATAGCGACAAACTACACAAAGAGGATTATTATGAAAGCAAAATCGTTGGAGAAACAAGCCAGACAGAAGGGTATAACAAAGCAAAACAACAAGAACTTAACACTGAGACCTATACCGAAAGTACAGGCACCAATGAAGAAAGCACGAGACAAAAGAATGTCAAAGAAGGAGTAAAAGGCAACATTGCATTCCATACTGACAGTGCAGACGCTGAGGCAACAAGCAAGAGAGAAAGCAATGACAAACTGAAAATGCAACAGGACAACACTGAGGTATATATGGAAAGTACAGGCACCAGAGAAATAAGCAAGACAGAAAACAGTGATAAGGAAGAACTACAAGATAACACTGAAACCTACAGTGAAAGTTCAGCCACCAAGCAAACGGACAGGATAGAAGAGAACGACAAGGAAGAAATACCACACAACACCGAGGCCTTTACTGAAGCTACAGGCAATGGAAAAACAAGAATAAGGCAAGGCAGTGACAAAGAGGAAGAAGAAGACAAAATTCAGGTCTATAATGAAAGTACAGGCACTGGAGAAATGAGTAAGATAGAAGACAAAAAAGAACTACAAGAAGACAACACTGCGGTCAACAGTGAAAATACAGACACTGGAGAAACGAGCAAGACAGAAGGAAGAAATGAGGAAAAAATGCAACAGGACAACACTGATTTCTATACTGAAAATATAAGCATTGGGCAAGGTAGCAAGATAGAAGGGAAAGGCAAAGATGAAGTAGAAGGCAACATTGAGGTCTATACTGAAAATACAGGCACTGGAGAAACAAGCAAGATAGAAGGGAATGACAAAGATGAAATGCAAGACAATACTGAGGCCTATACTGAAAATGCAGGCACTGAAGAAAGAAGCAACATAGAAGGGAATGACAAAGAAGAAGTACAAGGCAACACTGAGGTCTATACTGAAAATACAGACACTGGAGAAACAAGCAAGATAGAAGGAGATGACAAAGAAGAAGTGCCAGACAACACTGATGTCTATACTGAAAATAAAGGCACTGGAGAAACAAGCAAGATAGAAGGGAATGACAAAGACAAAGTGCCAGACAACACTGAGGCTTATATTGAAAATGCAGACACTGACGAAAGAAGCAACCCAGAAGGGAATGACAAAGAAGAAGTGCCAGACAACACTGATGTCTATACTGAAAATAAAGGCACTGGAGAAACAAGCAAGATGGAAGGGAATGACAAAGACGAAGTGCAAGACAACACTGAGGTCTATACTGAAAATACAGGCACTGGAGAAACAAGCAAGATAGAAGGGAATGACAAAGACGAAGTGCAAGACAACACTGAGGCTTATATTCAAAATGCAGACACTGAAGAAAGAAGCAACCTAGAAGGGAATGACAAAGAAGAAGTACAAGGCAACACTGAGGTCTATACTGAAAATACAAGCACTGGAGAAAAAAGCAAGATAGAAGGAAATGACAAAGAAGAAGTGCCAGAAAACACTGATGTCTATACTGAAAACAAAGGCACTGGAGAAACAAGCAAGATGGAAGGGAATGACAAAGATGAAGTGCAAGACAACGCTAAGGCCTATACTGAAAATGCAGGCAATGGAGAAAGAAGCAACATAGAAGGGAATGACAAAGAAGAAGTGCCAGACAACACTGATGTCTATACTGAAAATAAAGGCACTGGAGAAACAAGCAAGATAGAATGGAATAACAAAGAAGAAGTGCCAGACAACACTGAAGCCTATACTGAAAATGCAGACACTGGAGAAAGAAGCAACAAAGAAGGGAATGACAAAGAAGACGTGCAAGACAACAGTGAAGTCTATACTGCAAATACAGGCACTGGAAAAACAAGCAAGATAGATGGGAAAGAAACAGAGGACCTACAAGTCAAGAGTGAGGTCTATACTAAAAATACAGAAATTGCAGGAACAAGCAAGATGGAAGAAAATGAAAAAGAAATGCAACAGGACAACACTGAGATTTATGCTGCTAGTACAGATACTGGAGAAGTAAATAAGGCAGAAAGGAATGACAAAGACAAACTACAACACGATGGCACTGAAGTCTATGTGGTAAGCACAGTCACAGGAGAAACAAGGGAGACAGAAGGGAATAACACACAAGAATTACAAGAAGATGGCACTGAGGTCATTACTGAAGGTGCAGGTAATTCAGTTCCTACACATAGATCTGATGAAGATAAAGCAGATATTTCATTAGGGAAAATTAAAAATGAAGTAGCTGAAACATGGTTTGATGAGACTACCACAACACCATATCATCATATTTTAAAATCTGAAGAAGCAAAAAACAATGACAGTTTGGATGAAGAGGTCAGTTCAGCTCATGCTACAAAAACAGAAGACAATGGCATGGTTAAAGATGGTGGAGCTGTGTGGTACATACAAGAAGCCAGAGAGTCTTCTACTGAAACAATAATATATAAGACATCTCAGGAAACAGAAAAACATGAAATAACTGGAAATATAAGTGAACATAATCAAAGTGGCAGTGTAACTGACCCAGCACTGTATGCAACCTCTGTCAACAACAGAGAAGGAATTATGACTGGGTTCACTGGAGGAGATGATGGCATTGAATCCTTAATTGACACTGGAGAAACAGATCAAGGAAAATATCATGAAGACAATACAGAATCTAGTAATATTGAACACAGCAGCACCACTGCTGTCCCTGACAGATACACACAATTGACTGTGCATGAATCCAGAGACACAATTCCTGTGGTCACATTTCAGTCCAATATGGAACTACATGACATGGATCTTGTGGTTCCTGGTTTAGACAACACGAAGTTGCAAGTGGATTATGACATTAAAACTACAGAGGTTAACCCAGTGACTGGTACAGGTACAGAAATTAATGCCCCTTCAGACTACAGTGATGTTACATATATTACAAATATTACAGACATTAGTAGTGAAAATTATCCAAATATGAGTGACCTAGGTGACAAGACACTGCAGAATTCAAGGGAGGAAAGTGAGAACATAAATACAGATGAGTCCATTACTTCTTCTTTAGCATTTAGTACAGCTTCTTTAACAACTAACCCCACTACAGATGTTACATCAGAACTTCAAAACACTGAAAAAACAGAAGCTAGTGAACCAACAACAGTCCAAAGTGAAACTGCATACAGTACAGGAATCCATCTGTCAGTGACTTCACTTTCAATGCATGATAGTGCAACAAAAACACAAAATGAGGAAATTACAAGTTCTACAGTTGACTCTACAACTCCAGACATTCTGGAAGGAGAACACCCACTGAACGCTAAGGAACTGGAACAAAGAACTGGACAGACAGATGCAAATGTAAGAGAAATGCTGCAAGATGTTACTGCAGCAAACTCACTAAGGGACAGCAACAACATGCAGGAGGGTAAGGCAGTGCCACACATTAGTGCTGAAGGTGTGTCACATACTTCACAAACTAGTGAAAGCATCATGGCAAGTGATTGGAATACAGCTCTTGTAGAAGAAACTGAAAAAAGTACATTTTTCACAGCAGGTGCTACAGAAGCCAGTGAGAAGATCCTAGGTGCAGTAGATGCATTCAAGAGTAACAAAACAGCAAACACAGCTGAAACATCAGATATATTACCAAAAGAATGGCTGAAGACTCACCACGTCACAACCATAACAAATTCAGATGCAGTACACATGCAGGAAGAGGATGACAATAAATCTCAAACAACAATCAATCATGATAAAGCAGAAGAATTTACATCGACAGTAAATTACAGCTATGATGAAAGCAGTTCCCTATATAAATCTAAAAGTGGAGACAAAACTGATCAACCCAAAGAAACTGATACTTCCAACACTGAGTGGGCAACTGAAAGCATGTTAACAACTACCGACAGTTTTGAAAACACAGATAAAGTTGATTTTTCACCAAACAGAAATGATTCTCAAATGTCAGCACATGGTTTTTTTAATGAAAGCCGAAGTGCTAACGAGAAAGGGACTAACAATGCTTCAGTGGAGGTGGAAGAAACAACTGGTGAACAAGGAATCTCAACAACATTGAACTATAATTCTCATGAAAAAGAAATGCCATCTTGGAATAATTTCTTCTCACAACACAGTGAAAAAGGGGAAAGTAGTGACACCAGCACCACAGATATCATACAACACGGGGATGGTACCTTTACTGAAGGTGCCATATTCGGTGGGCAAGGTGAAAAAGAAGGTTGGATTTCTGATGCATTCAAAAAGTCATGGAACAAACAACCAAACAAATTTGAAAAAAATTACCCAGAATCTTTCAGTACTGAAGACCAGTCCACTGCTATTGATCAGCATGAACCAGATGAGCCTGTTTTTGCAAAAGAAGTACAATCAGCTGTCTACTCTAGCGGCAGTTATGAAATGAATTCTCATGCTTTTTATGGAACAGGAGACTACTATGTTTCGTCTTCTGAGTCAGGTCTCACATATAACATGACAGATGTGCACAGTGAAGCCACATCAACAGTTACTAGTACTGGCAGTGAAGAACAATCTACAGACCTGATGACTGCCAGAAGTAGAGACAATGGAAATGAAGGAAGAAATGCACAAGAGTATACAGATAATGAAACAACAATGGGGCCTACAGAATCAGCTGAAACAAACAGAACACAGACTGCATTAGAATCAACAACACCAGTAGTGTTGGAAAATGTTCATAATAGTACAGAAATTAATAAGTCTTCTGAAATTAGCATAAAAAATTCATTGGAAGATAGTCAAAATGCAGAGAGTCTACATGGAAATGTCGCAATATGGAAACTTGAGCAACCTTTATATGAATCTTCAGGCTCCCATCAGGAAAACTATTCAACTTAGTAATGTTGTTATTGTAACTGGTAATTATACTCCAGTATGTTCAAAGTTTGATGAAATATTTTCTGTCAACAAATGAGTTTCTGATATGTAATTCACGTTGTTACACATAACATAGCTAAGCTCATTTGTTATGCACCTAAGTGAATTTTAAGGTGAAAGACATGGGATAACTTTGTTAGCATAAAGACACATTATGTGATACTTCTTTTACCATAATTACTCATAATTTCCTCTGGAATTACAATATATGCCGGTAATTTTATTCTTACTGGCTTTGAAAGAAAGGAACTGTAATGGAATATTTTTAAAATGTGTCTTAGTGTCCCATGTTATTCATGACAAGTTCTTATATTCAGCATTTTTTTTCAACAGATGTTACAGTGGGATAAAAATTACTGCATTTGTGACGAACGCAGTATATTCAATTTAGAGGAATTACTGATCAACTTTGAATCAGGTGAACATGTCAGCATAAGAGCAGTGTAAATTTATTATGTAAGAAATGGGTGCTGGATGTTTTTTACCTGGCAATTAGGCCATAAAAACTACCCCATTTCATGTAATCAACTTCTAATTCTTCACAAAATATCATAACCTTTGAGACTGTTGTACAGCCAGAGTTGTTTGTGCAGATGCAAAAGGAAACCAAACATATGGACAAAAACATCGTTCTCAGTCAACAGAACTAATGAAAAATTTCCAAAGCAGTGTTCACAAATAATGTATAAACACTTCTGTCATTTTCTCTTCAGAATTCTCCGCTTTCAGAAGTAATTTATACAGCTGCCATTATAAATAACAAATCAAACATACTGAAATGACAAAAAAAGGTGATAATATCTTTCCCAGAACCACATTTCATGTAGCCAAAGCAATAACATTTTGAAACCTTTGACACATTAATTTCTTCTATCTAAAGCTCTCTTTAAAATTGTAGTTCCTACCTCTCACATTGCAACTCCATCAGAGAAGTTAACTGGTTTATGCTGTTCAGAGATATTATCACTTTTAACTGTAAGAGTCATTTGCTGTATGGACAATAAGCACAGTTATGCTTAAAGGGTTAAACAAAGACAGACTGGTACAAAATAGGTAGCAAATTTTCAGGTTTAGGAATTAATATGATTATATTGAACTTACAATAAAGCAATATGGATTAAATTTATTTGCTCAAAAACTTACAAGCAACTAAAAGGATTGTAAAAAAATTAAAAGACTAATTTCCCTGAACTGAATGAAATGCCATAATTTGCTTTTGTACATGAAGGTTGAAGAAGAGATGCCATCTGTAAAAATTCAGGACCAGTCAGTAAATAAATCTGGAATGTCTGGCAGTAAGCTGTAATAATACCTCCAATTCAGTCATAAAACAAGAACATTTAGAAATTTTAACATAGTGTGTATGCCGCATTCCTGAAGAATTATATTTGCATTGCTGTAACTCATGTGCTAATATATAAACCTGAAGTACATTACTTTCAAAGTTTGATGAACATACTTTGTCAGAGCATCAGTCTTGATTACAGACTTCATTTTTCCATTGTATAAAATGAATAATAAGCCAGAATTTAATCTGAGAAGAAAATATACTGAACATCTGGTTATTGTTTACTAAGAAGTGTATGTATAGAGAGATTCTGAGAGAAGCAGTGATTGGGAGTGTTAAAGAATGCCTCTTAGACAATTCTAATTTAACGTTGCGACATCTGGTTCCGGGAGATTCTATAACTGCATTTTCCCCGAACAAGTTGCAGTAACAGAATGAAGTTGAGGTTATTGTGTTTCTTCATAACAAGACAAATTGCGGGGCTGTGCTATTTATGATTTCATTCCCTCTTCCAACTGTCCTGAAGATGAATTCATGGTATTTTCTATGTCAACAAGTCTACTAAGAGAATCTATTTGTCTTAACATCCCTTCCAGTTGCACTTTAGAATTACTACTCATCACTTCCTGTAATTATTGATGGTATTAATAATGATACAAGAAATAAAAAATTTTGTAATATTCTTCATAGTTTCATTTTGTTGCAATATGTTGTAACCCTTGTATTTTAACAGATTTGTATGTTGGTCACAGAGAGTCCTTTTTCCTAGTGAAGAGGTTGCTGCTACCCAGGTATAAATTACTCTTCACAATCATTGTTACCATCTCAGAGAGGCAAAAGGAAATGCCACAGGTATTTGGACCTAGTTTAATCCAGCAGTGTAGCATGAAAAAATTCCTCAATGCCAAAAGGATAAAGATGAACTTCGATACTTTATCTTCTTAAGGAAAAAAATTTTTGATTAGTCATTAGTGAATATGTATTTTAATACCAAATAACCGGACTCTTATTTAAAAATAGCTGAATCTTACAAATTTTAAGCAAATCTCAAATGTTAGAATATTTGTCCGGTGTACTTCAATTGCAAAACCACTTTCAAATAAACGTTCTGATAGTTACCCAACAGTTCTGCTGAACAGGCACTCATTCATAAGAGAGAAAACATAATTCAAATGCTTACAAATGGAAAGAAAAGACTAAAATATTTTGTATACTCATCAGTCTGCACCCAGATGGTGTAAAATTTAATCGGTCTTCTACCAGGCGTAAAAATGCAAGTCTGTTGAGAATAATGGTGTCATTAGATGACAAGCAATGCAAATTCTCAGCCCATCATACCTGAATATTCCAGCCCTCATAGTGCCCCAAAAAATATAAGAAATTATTGTGAAAATCTAACGTCGATTGAAAAGCTTGTACTTACTATTGACGATTAAGAGATAATTGAAATAATTAGATTTCAAAAATAATTTGTTTTTCTCTTTGACCATGTAATGTAACTACATACAGCATTCTTCAAGTACAGTCCTGTCATGGACAGTTTCAGTGTTCAGAGTTGTTAGTAACAGTCATGTCGGAGCAGTATAGCTTTGACACATGCATAGTTACCCACGTAATAGAAAGTATGGAGGAGAGTCAATGTCAATATATATGTACTTCTACAGCGGAAACCAAGAGGCCAGCAAAATACAAAGCATTCTAAACTCAGATGGATGATTATCCAAGAAGGCAAGTGGTCAAAATGCTTTAAATCACTGAAGTTTATGATTTCATTATCTTATTATTAATTCTGTGTAAACTCTCATTCCCAAATATCAGTTTGAATATACCTTTGGCCCTAACTTTGTAATGAAATGAAATTACCTTATTTATGTGGTACTTGCTGAATTGGCTGAATACATGCATTAGTTTTGTGTGAAAGCTGTTCCCCCTATAATCAATAACTTCAGTTAGTGCATGCATATTCTGGAATACAGTATCACATCACCACTCTGCTTTGATACTCAAGTATTATTTTTGACATCCTATACCAAACAGACTCTCATGTTAACTGCTAACAATATTCTCTAATGTGAGAACAGGTCTGTTCTTCAGTTACAATTAGTAAAATGTATGATCAGCTGCTGGTTATTATCCCTTTTGACTGCTCTCTTGTATAAAGTTACGTTCTACATTCTAACTAACCTGGATTTAAGGAATGCAGGGGTTTGGTTACCACGTATCAAGAGTTCACAAAGCATAGGTCCCTAACAGCCAATACCATTAAAAAATTCGCCAGCCAAACATGTGGTCACATGATCATCTGAGGCTTCTTTCCTCCTGATTTGGGTAAAGTCTCCTCACTTAAAAATGGATAAAAATGCTCCACTGGAATTTTAACTGATGTGGTTGACTTTCAACAAGGACCAAATTTTAGTGTATTTTCACTGACATATTATTGAAAGACTATAAAATGTCTTACCACCTCTTTGTATATTCAAAGGAACAGTAAGTCATACTTGATGGATGAATTAGCAGCAGGATCTGCATTGATTATGGATAAATAATCACCTTACATGAACTGAAGTTTGTTTATGCCTTGACTGAAAAAACATTCTGTTACTTGAAAAACTTAAAATATTGTTGATACCAGACAGACAAGCATCTCATTGAAATGAACTGCAGATGCTGGAATTTGCATAAAACAATGATATTGTGCCTGGTGCTTACAGCACCACACTACCAAATATCTAAAACTCTCGAGAAGTTCACTTTCAAGCCATTGAAAGATAATTGATTTATTTCTCAGAAGAGAGAGTTACTGTCTGTGAAAAGTGGCTGCATGAAAACTGCACAGTTTTATCCAAAACCTGCATTCGAAGCAGACATTACAAACGTTCAAAAAATTTTGTAAAATGAAGAAAATTATCATTAAGAGCTCTCTTAGTGATGTAGAACACAACTAATTTTATTTCATTATAGTTTTACTTATGACACTTCATTACTTTGTACTTCATATCATTTGGTCCATCTTTCACTACCCCATCTATCCAAGATGCCCCTTTGCATACCTTCACAATTTTTATTGCTGTTAGTACACGCAGTTAAATTTCACACAAAAGAAGTGATTGTATTACATTGGAATTCCCAACATAAATACTCCACATTCAGACATAACTTCTGTTTCAATTTTGTTTGTAAAAAATTTAGCTGAATGAAAAGTAGGGTATCACTGCCCATGTTATCGTTGACATTGTGCGTTAAATAATTATTATTCCCGCTAGATGTCGATGTCAGAAAGTTGTAATGGGTGCTGACATCTAGGCAGTAAATGTAATACTTTCACACAAGCTTATGAAAGAGACGAAAGGTTGTATAAGATTGAGAACAAGGGTGAAATGACTTTAAACCTTTTGAAGCATACAGTTCCTCTAATTAACATTTACATTTTCAGTTCGTACTTATCAGGAAAAAGAAAACATGATAACCATTACAAAGATCATCTACTTAATGCCTTGTAGAGAAATAGTGACGGTTTATTCTTAAAACCTTATACAATACATAAAAGCAATGAGTTAAATGCACAATTATTAATGTTAAAGCAGATAGGTACGACGGATGTTTGGTTATTGGTTAGTTAATTAGTTGGTTAGTTAGTTTAATTACCTCGTAAACCGCAGGACTTACATAAAAGGTTAATTGGATATAAAAGTGCAAGGGAATTTTGGGGGGGGGGGGGCCGATAAAATGAGCTTGGTTTTGTGGTTTTTTTTGGGGCTAATTATTGGGGGGTTTGACGCCAGGGGGGGATTAATTCAAAGCCGGTTTTTCTTTCTAAAATT
>Ga0123357_10008910_pt1 | contig 12607 bp, 10 predicted proteins | sample TergutEmb28metaG_FD_89873 | JGI IMG/M metagenome (GOLD analysis project Ga0123357, IMG submission 89873) | Embiratermes neotenicus P4 segment gut microbial communities from Petit-Saut dam, French Guiana - Emb289 P4 | ecosystem: Host-associated > Arthropoda: Insects > Digestive system > Gut ... | reverse complement strand
GACGAATAGATCTGGCTGTACAACATCTCTGCATTTATTTTTATCAATTTTCTTACTTTTCGCGTGGGATGGCTGGGCGCTGAGAAACACATCATATGGCGCATAATAAACATCACATGGTTTATCTGCCATATACTTACTGAAAATATCATAAATGAATCTGGATAAACCCATGTGGTTGGTGTTTGGGGCCGAGCGCATATAAATCTGCCCGTCAATCAATTCGTAGATGAGGTTTTCATTACCAGGCTTATTGCCTTCGTCCTCAACGAATTTTATGAATTCATTGGCGTTATATTCCTTCTCCGCGTGTGCGTAATTTGACATGGCGCTGCCTCCATAATTGACTTGGCTTCACTAATAGGATGTTTTTATCAATACGGTAGTTTACCGACGGACTTGACATCGTGGCCACAATTACAAAAAAGTCCAGCCGAATAGGCTGAACAAAATGATTTATACCACACGGCTATTTGTTGATGATCAATTATACGGTTAAAATATCTCTATCGCATTTTACGCTTTCTTCATATATGGTATCCGGGCATATGTCAATGCAGTGGTATGGATCGCGGCTGTGGGAAATATCAAAAGCTAATGTGCCGTTCATTATGGTGCAGAGATCCTTAAACACATTTATTTCATGGAGTTCCTCATAGATGCCGGTCTCGGTTAGCATCCAGGCGCAATCATATGACTTGATCTCTCCGTTATCATAGTATAGATAAACTTTGTAATCATCGGTCGGATATACCTGGTAAAGTTTTGGCCGGCTCATACGAATCCTCCTTATAACAGCGGAGCAATTTTTTTGAAAGTTTTAGAATCCCACATTTGATATAGCTCTTCTTTATGGATTTCATACCATGCTAAAACAAGCCTTGATTGCCGGGAGGGTAACGCGCCCTTCGTAAACGCGCCTTCCAATAAATCAAACTGGGCTTCGATTCCATTATAAGTTGCATGAAAATGGGGAGGATTGTGTTCATTATAATACATCGTGATAATTATACCTTCAAAACGTGATATTTCTGGCATAGTTTACTCCCATCCAGTATATTTAACAAAAAATCTCCCCCCTGGCGAGGAGGAGAAAATCTAAATAAATAAAATTAATAAATGGAGACAAGGGGGATCGAACCCCTGACCTCTTGAATGCCATTCAAGCGCTCTCCCAGCTGAGCTATGCCCCCAGATACTGGAATAAAAGTAAACAATTTGAAAAACAAACCCCGAACAACTTTTTGGGGGGTGGGTTACCGTCTCAGTTGTCCTCCCAGCTGAGCTATGCCCCCACATACAACTTAAAACGCTAGAATTTTACCACACAATTTTTATACTTTCAAGTACTTTTGAAATAATTATTTTCCATCTTGTAATTAACTAGAATTTTATTTATACTCTGGGCATAGAGAGGAAGCGATTATATGCCAGTTAATCTTCACGGGCGCAGTTTTTTGACTTTAATGGATTATTCGGGAGATGAGATTCGTTATTTACTGGATCTGGCCCATAACCTGAAGGCTAGGAAAAGAGCCGGTGTTAAAGGTTCCGCACTTGAAAACAAAAATATTGTATTACTGTTTGAAAAAACTTCCACCCGCACGCGCTGCGCCTTTGAGGTAGCCGCCTATGACGAAGGCGCGCATATCACTTTTTTGGATCAGGCCAGTTCTCAAATGAATAAAAAGGAATCCCTGGAAGATACCGCACGCGTATTGGGCCGGTTTTATGACGGTATAGAGTACCGCGGTTATGATCAGGCGATCGTTGAATCGTTGGCGAAATATTCCGGCGTCCCCGTATTCAACGGCCTGACGGATATCGATCATCCCACTCAGATATTGGCCGACTTAATGACTATGGAAGAACATCTGTTTAAACCGCTTAAAAAATGTAAGGTAGTGTTCGTTGGCGACACATGCAATAATATGTCGCTTGCCTGGATGATTGCCGCTTCAAAACTTGGGTTTGATTATATTGGATTAGGCCCGAAGGAATTATTCCCGGATGCAGGATTAATCGCCGAACGCAATAAGGCAGCCTCTCTATCGGGAGGTTCTGTACGTTTTTCAGATAACCCCGGCGATATATCCGAAGCCGATGTAGTTTATACGGATGTATGGGTCAGTATGGGCGACGAAGATAAACTGGAAGAGCATGTGAAATTATTGACCCCATACAGGCTGGATCAGCAGCTGTTTGGCAGATTGGCATGCCATGGCGGAATCTTCATGCATTGCCTGCCATCATTTCACGATATGGAAACTATTTTCGCAAAAAATGCCTCGGCGAAAAATCTGGATGTTCGTGAGGTGACAGACGATTTATTCCGAAGCACACAATCCGTGGTATTCGATGAGGCGGAAAACCGCCTGCATACAATCAAAGCGATATTGGTCGCCATACTCGGCAAATAATGCGCCGTATTATAAACAGCCCGCAGCCCGGGAGGTTCCGGGCCGTTTATATTCTGCGCTAAATAGAAGACAGCATATCCCCATATGACGGGTACGGCCAATATTTTTTAGCTACAAGCTGTTCCAATTCGTCGACGATGGCCCTTACATCAATCATCATACTAAATACCGTGTATCTGTAAAAGCCCGCAAGCGCCAAGCTTTCATCCACAGTACAGGCCTTTTTAATGCTGCCGTCCAAGGATTCGGTTTTATTAAACAGGCTGTATACGAGATCCGATATTCTATTCAGCATTATATCTTCCGGGGAAGCTGGAAAACCCCCGGCTTTTTTCTTTTCTATCAGGTTGACCAAGTCAGTTTCATATGTGAATACTGCCGGGATGATTTCCTGCCTGACCATATCCAGCATTGTCAGCGCCTCTATGTGGACTGTTTTACTGTAGTTATCCAGTAGGATTTCGTAGCGGGAACGTATTTCCTCTTCGCTTAATACCTTATGTTTTGTAAGAAGTCTTATATTCTTTGGCTGTACAAACGCAGGAAGCGCTTCCACACATGTCTTAAGGTTTAATAACCCGCGTTTTTCCGCCTCTATAACCCATCCGTCCGAATAATTGTTGCCGTTGTATATGATCCGGTCGTGAGACGCAATGGTTTCTTTTGTAAGCAGGGTCAATTCCGCATTAAAATCCTCGGCGCCTTCCAGTCTGTCCGCAAAAAGCGACAGCGATTCAGCAACTATTGTATTTAATACATAATTGGGGCAGGCTATTGAGAATGACGAGCCCACCATTCGAAACTCGAATTTATTTCCGGTAAACGCAAACGGGGATGTCCTGTTTATATCTGTGGTATCTTTTGGAAACGGCGGAAGAACGATGGAACCAATCTGCATTTCTGTCTTTTCGTGATTGTGATATGCCGTCCCGTTCTTTATGTCGTCCAGTATTTCCGCCATCTCATCGCCCAGAAATATGGAGATAATTGCCGGCGGCGCTTCATTACCGCCCAAGCGGTGATCATTACCGGCCGAAGCCGCCGAGAGACGCAAAAGGTCCTGATAATCGTCCACCGCTTTAATCACCGCGGATAAAAACAACAGGAAACGCTCATCCGGGTTATCAGCCGGATCCAGTAGGTTGATGCCCATGTCGGTTGTCAGTGACCAGTTATTATGCTTGCCGCTGCCGTTTACCCCAGCGAACGGTTTTTCATGGAGAAGGCATGACAGGCCATGTTTGTCGGCTATGGTTTTCATCAGTTCCATAGTCAATTGGTTATGATCGGTGGCTACATTAACGGTTTCGAAGATTGGAGCCATTTCATGCTGTGCGGGAGCGCGCTCATTATGCTTGGTTTTTGCCGGTATGCCTAATTTCCATAATTCTTCGTCCAATTCTTTCATAAAAACGGATACCCTGCGTTTAATGGTGACAAAATAATGGTCTTCCAATTCCTGGCCTTTTGACGGCCTGGCGCCGAACAGTGTGTGTCCCGTATAGACTAAATCAGGCCTTTTCAGGAAAGTTTCCTTGTCAATAAGAAAATACTCCTGCTCGGCGCCGACCGTAGCCGTAACGCGCTTAGTTAAGGTATCCCCAAACAAACGTAGTATCCGTAACGCCTGAAAATTTAACGCGTCCATGGAACGAAGCAAAGGCGTCTTTTTATCAAGCGCCTGCCCCCCATATGAGCAAAATGCCGTCGGTATGCAAAGGGAACCGTCTTTTATGAAAGCGTAAGAGGTAGGATCCCATGCCGTATAACCACGGGCTTCAAAAGTGGCGCGAAGCCCGCCGGATGGGAAACTGGAAGCGTCCGGTTCCCCTCGGACCAATTCTTTACCGGAAAATTCCATTATAACTTTATCACCCGTAAGGGATATAAAACTATCGTGCTTTTCGGCAGTTACGCCTGTCATAGGCTGAAACCAGTGTGTATAGTGAGTGGCCCCATTCTCGATTGCCCATTCTTTCATGGCGCTGGCAACAACATTGGCTATGTCCAGCTCTAAGCGGGTATATTCCGAAATGGTTTTTCTTAACGCTTTATACGTATTTCTTGGAAGCCTGGCTTGCATTACCTCATCATTAAATACAAGGATTCCAAATATATCCGGTATACTTTTCATGCTGTCACCTCGATATTTTTAACGACGCGTGCCCGCATATATTACGCGCGGCCATTTAGAAAGCGCTGCGAACGGAGTCCACAGCGCCCTTGCACAATATCAGTATATCATATGCCCATGGTAAGTCAATGTGACCTAACGTGGAATTGTTATGTCAGGCCGGAGCAGATAAACATTGGAAACCGGTTTTTGTTTGCGTTTAGGCGGCGTAAAAATAGAATCCGATAATCGGATTACGGATTCCATATCGCGGTTCATTTCTTCGAGTTCTGTTAAAGTAAAATGTTTTTTTGATAAATTGGGCATATTACTAATATCCATTGATTTTCCCCTTTCCGAGTTTAATGTGATAAGATAACATAAGAATGGCGCCGCGTCAAGAGATTTCTTATATTTGCAAATTAGTTGATCATAATTATTTTTTTATGGTATACTAGGGTTGTTAAAAATTTCTCAATGTATTTATCAGACAGGAGGTTAAAAAATGGTCAAGGTTGGCATTAACGGATTTGGACGCATCGGCCGTTTAGTTTTTCGGGCGTCGCTGTCCCGTACGGATTTAGAGGTTGTGGCTCTTAACGATCCATTTATTGACTTGGATTACATGGTATATATGCTAAAATACGATTCCGTTCATGGTAAATTTGAGGGAGACGTATGTACTAAAGACGGTAAGCTGATAGTTAACGGCAAAGCTATATACGCATATGCCTGCAAGGATCCCGCCGAGATCCCATGGTCGGAGAGCGGCGCGGAATATATCGTCGAATCAACGGGCGTATTTACGGATATCGCCAAAGCCTCCGCACATTTCAAAGGCGGAGCGAAAAAAGTTGTCATCAGCGCGCCGTCAAAAGACGCTCCCATGTATGTAATGGGCGTAAACCAAGACAAATATACCAGGGAGCAAAATGTAATCTCAAACGCCTCATGCACGACCAACTGCCTCGCGCCCCTTGCCAAAGTAATAAACGACAGTTTCGGCATGGTGGAAGGGCTGATGACCACCGTCCATTCCACAACGGCCACTCAAAAGACCGTTGACGGCCCATCCAATAAAGACTGGCGCGGCGGGCGGGCTGCGGCAGCTAATATCATTCCGTCTTCCACAGGCGCCGCCAAAGCGGTGGGACAGGTTATTCCGGAACTAAAAGGCAAATTGACAGGCATGTCATTCCGTGTGCCTACAATAGACGTTTCCGTGGTGGATTTAACCTGCCGCTTAGCAAAACCTGCTACGTATGAACAAATCAAGGAAGCCGTAAAGTCCGCCTGTGAGGGCGATATGAAGGGCATTATGGGTTATACGGAAGATGACGTGGTTTCCACCGATTTCATAACTGATGCGCGTACGTCAATTTTCGACGCTAAGGCCGGCATAGCGTTAAATGATAATTTTGTCAAATTAATTGCCTGGTATGACAACGAATGGGGTTATTCCAACAAGGTTGTCGATTTAATCAGCCATATAGCCTGTGTCGACGCGCAGTAAACTGGTAAAACAACAAAAACCGCTTTGTATGAAGCGGTTTTTATTGTTGCAAATTATTATTGACCCCTTTATAATAAGAGTATCTATAAAATTTAATCCAAGGGGGTTCTTATGTCCGGCTTCTTCAGCATGGATGGGCCGTTTTATAAAATAGGCTCTTTTATAGCCGATATTATGATTCTAAGTTTTTATTGGCTTATTTTTAGTATTCCTCTGTTTACCATCGGGGCTTCAACCACCGCGTTATACTATGTGATGACGCGCCGTATTTCTAACCGTGAGGGCTATTTATTCAGGGATTTTTGGACGAGCTTTAAGTCGAATTTTAAGCAGACGACTATAATTTGGCTTATCTTCGTGGCATTATTCTATATTTTGTATATTAACATCAACCTGGTCAGGGATCCGAACAGTGTACAGATCTTAGGCAATATGAGGACAGTTGTTTACCCCGTGCAGATTTGCATCCTGATTGAGGCGATCCTGTGCCTGATTTATATTTTCCCGTTAAACGCGCGTTTCGAAATGAGGCTGAAAGATAGTTTTAAAACGGCTTTTTTTATGGCTAACAGGCATTTGCTTACGTCAATAGGCTGTTTGATTGTAGCCGCCGCCATTGTAATCGCTACGATGATGACATACATTTTATTTCTTGTCGCCATGGGTCTGTATGTTTTTCTTACTTCATATCTATTGCTGCGTATTTTTAAGAAGTATCGCCCGGAAATCGATCAGGATCCTATGCTAATGGATAATCAGGCAATATCGGTTGAGCCGGAGGTTTCGGAAAGCGCCGTAGAAACCATTGGAGGGCTGGATGATAGATCTCGGCAAACTGAACGATAGGCAATTGGAAGCGGTGAAGCAGACTGAAGGGCCGCTGTTAATTCTTGCCGGCGCCGGTTCGGGCAAAACCCACGCGCTGACTTATCGTATCGCTTGGCTGCTGCAAAACCGCGTCAACCCGTTTAACATAATAGCGATAACTTTTACCAATAAAGCCGCAAGGGAAATGCGCAGCCGCGTCAATGCACTGGATCCGTCCGGCGATCAGGTATGGGTCAGTACCTTTCATTCATTATGCGTACGAATCCTTCGCAGGGAGGTTCAGCATTACGGATATGATAACAAATTCAGTATTATTGACGCGGATGACGCCGAAAAACTGATTAGAGGGTGCATCAGGGATCTTAACATAAATGACAAACAGTATCCGGCCCGCGCGGCAATGGCCTATATAAGCGATATGAAGGATAAGCTGCTGGGTTACGAAGACGCAAAGAACAGCGCGTATGACTATCGGGCCAGAAATATGGCCAAAATATACGAGTTGTATCAGCAGCGGCTAAAAAGTTCCAATTCCATGGATTTTGACGACTTAATATATGTAACGGTTAAAATGTTCATACACTGCCCGGATGTCCTGGAACGCTATCAGATTCGCTTTAAGTATATACTGGTTGACGAGTTTCAGGATACCAATACCTCACAATACCGGTTGGTAAGCCTTTTAGCGGAAAAATACAAAAATCTGTGCGTTGTCGGCGATGATGATCAAAGCATATACGGATGGCGCGGCGCCAATATACATAATATTCTGGATTTTGAGAATAATTTCCCCGGCGCCAGGATTATAAAGCTCGAACAAAACTATCGTTCGTCTCAAAACATATTGGATGCCGCCAACTCCGTTATATCCAATAATATAAGCCGTAAGGGCAAACAGTTATGGACGCAGAATGAGGCAGGCGAGCGGATATTCTATTTTCGCGCGGAAAATGATCGGGAAGAAGGCCGTTTTGTCTGCGAAGTTATTCGACAGCGTTTATCAGAAGGCGCGAAGTATTCGGATTTTGCCGTATTATACCGCACAAACGCGCAATCGCGCGCCATTGAGGACGAAATGGTCCAGGCTGGCATGCCTTACCGGTTATTCGGCGGCGTACGTTTTTATCAACGCATGGAGATAAAAGATATCCTGGCCTATCTCAAGGCTATACATAACCCGTTTGACGGCGTGTCTTACCAGCGGGTTATAAATGTGCCCAAACGCGGGATAGGCGGTACTACAGTTGATTTAATCAACTCATTTGCCGAGGATAACGATATAGCATTTTATTCCGCGCTGAACGAAGTGGAACATATTCCGGAAATATCGGCCCCAAGGAAAAAAAGGATTATGGCTTTTAATGAAATGATGTCGGATTTCACCCATTACGCGGAGAATAATTCGGTTACCGATTTGCTCGATAAAATCTTGTTTGACACACAATATTTACAGGAATTAAAGGTGATTGGCACGGAGGAATCCGAGAGCCGTATAGAAAATGTCAACGAGTTGGTTTCCAAAGCGGCGGAATTCATACGCGACGCGGAAAAAAACAATACGGAGACAAGCCTTGCGGCGTTTCTGGAGGATGTGGCGCTGGTAGCGGATATAGATAATTATGAGGAAACTGAAGACGCCGCGGTGCTGATGACATTACACAGCGCTAAGGGCCTGGAGTTTCCGTGTGTCTTCATGGTAGGCGTGGAAGAGGGGCTGTTTCCAAGTTATCGAAGTATTTCCAGCGGTTCAATGAACGAGTTGGAAGAAGAACGCCGTTTATGTTATGTCGGCATCACACGGGCTAAAAAAGAGCTATATATAACAACGGCGGCAGAACGCATGCAGTACGGGCAGTCGGTGTATAACAGCCCAAGCAGGTTCATTAATGAATTGCCAAAAAGATGTATTACGGTAATTTCCTAAACTTACATGATATTAATACGGGCGGACACAGTCCGCCCGTATTTACCTGACCACCTCAATAAGATACGTGTCATTCGATTGACAAACAATGCTCCCTAAAGACTTTAGTTCGTCTTCATTTATGATGTTCCTATATTTTGCCCTTTCCAATTTGCCTACCACAATATAACTGATATTATACTTCTCAATAATATGCCCGGCTGTAACCGGATCATTTGTCGTATATAAATAAAACAAATCGTTTATCCGTTCCTGAAAATCAGCCTGATGGGCGTTACGCCACAGGAGCTGATGCGTATACCAGTTGAAGATATCCGGGCAGCCGGTGTTTGCGGCTATACGGCCGAATGACGTATAACTCAGGTCGTTGGCCTCCGCGATTACAGGCTGGCCTTTTATATTTTGATTTATATATTGTATAATCTGGTAATCATCCGCCAATGACGCAACTTGCGGCCATGTCGACGGATCGCCCGCCGGTTCCTGCCCTTCCGGAAATGTCTCGTCCCCCAGCTTTGTGAGCTGTTCCTGCCATGTCAGCATATATTTAGTCCCGTCAAGCCCTTTATAGCGTGAGATCTGAATATTTCCGAACCATTGGCGGATTGCGTAAAATGGGTATTCGAACGCGCCGCACAGCAAAACTATCGATATGACAAAAGTGACAGCAGCATAGGCGCACACTTTAACCCTACCCAGGAACATCCTTGAAAATGTATATCCAATGCCTAACGCCAGCATAATAAACGCCTGATATGTGAGCTTAAACATTGTATTCGCACGGGGGTCGTTTGGGTAAATATCCTTAACATAAATGATTTCCGGTATGACAATCAATCCAAAAGCGCAGATAAAGAGGATTATGGCAATTACATCGGCCGGATTGGATCTCTCAATGAAGTTTTCAAATCCGGTCCTCACCGATACATTGTCCGTTATTGGCCGGGCGTTTAACGGCAAATCCGTAGCCGTATTATTTTGCTCACACTTTGCAGCTGTGCCGGACCTTTTATAAGCCAATACCGCAGTGAGAATAAGAAAGATGAAAAACACTGCCTGATACCCATATAGGACACACAACTGATAAAACCTGGAATTAATCTTAACAAACTGGATCGACGTGGATATAGGCTCAAAATTCAGGTTAAACGGGAACCCTGCCAGATAAGCCACAGCGCCGGTTAAAACAACCTGAACAAGCGTCATCAGCCAGGCTTTTAATTTATAGTTATATAACCGCAGGTTGGCGTAAAAGTACATAGCCCCGGTAACCACGATATAAATAGGGAAATCCCACATATTAGTAGCCGGGAATAGCCCTGTTAATAGGATAATCATACAAAAACCGGGCCAGTAGCGCCTGAACAGATTTGTATCATCCCGTTCGTCCGGGGGCATGGTGATCATATTCATTACAACGGATACAGCCAGGCCGATGACGGTGATTACAAATATCATATTGATAACATGCGCGTGCATATCTGACACGACATATGAATACAACGGAAATTCATGTATGGTACCGTCGCCTTCAACCTTTGGATTGGAGCCGATATAGCGAGTGGCGTCCGGGAACCAGTAATTGCCGTATGGGTTTTTGTTCCTGGCAAAAATTGTATAAACAGGAGTATGCATACTCCCGCTGAGGGTTACCAGCGCTCCAGTTAAAAGACCGCAAATTGTTCCGGCATGTTTAAACGGGCGGATATTCGCCGCGTTTTGCCTATATATCTCAAACAGATGCATGCCGACGGTAAACGACGCCATAAAGGACAAGGCAAATAAAGTCGCTATCATAAGGTTATATGTGATTTGTGACGGTATAAAGCTGATTTGTGTCAGATATGCCGCGAAGTATTGCCCTAAATAATAATAATTAATAGGTTTGCCGGCATACCACATATCTATGGGCGGAAAATAAGTACTGCGCAGGATAGAGTTCATAAAACCAAAATCCATGAATTTTTCCAGATCCCTGATATCCGGAACTATCCCCTTTAAAAATGTCCAGAATAGAAGCGCCAAAATAAATAAGGTTTCCTGAAAGACTATTTTTCTAAGTAAATCCTTGTTTTTAGTAAAATTTTCATATATTTTATTCCTGCGGCCTATAAAGAAATTTATCCCAACGCACAGCGCCAAAACCAAATACGCAGTCCAGGCCCTGAAAGGTAAAATCCGCAGTGAGGCCAATAGCCATAAAATATAACCCGACACCGCAATGGCGATTATTTTGGAAAATATATAACCCTTTGTGGTAAAATGTTTAAATAATACGCTTGTTAACGGGAAGAATATTACGCCCAACCCAAACAGCATCAGCCACCACACAAAGAAATGAAGGAAGTCGGGTCTTAAAAAGAATAGCGCCAAAGCCATGGCAATAACAATTAAGTAAATACGTATGCCCTTCATATCATTAATCCCCGCTTATTATCCGTGCGATTTTCTTCCCCATATTCACCGCATAGTTCTGACCCCTGTCTTCCGGGTATATCTGGGCCATGCTGGCTAAATACAAACCCATTACCGGAGTTTCAAACGGCAGTATATGTTTGGAATAGTTTAAGCCAATAACAGGCTGCGCATAAACAGCCCGGTTAATATAGCTGTCTATAACGGATTCCCGCCTGAAACCCGGAAACAACCTGCTCAGATATTCAAAAAAGCCTGTCTTTATCCCATCATCCGGCGTGTTCCAATACGGATCCGACTCGTCAATGTATCTGGATAAATAAATGATATGCGTGTCCTCATACGCCGGATCTTTTATCAGGTTGGTATGCTCGATAAACAGGACAAACGGCGCGTCCCGCTGGGCTATTGTTATCCAGTAATATTCCGATATCTGCTGGCGCGTTATTATTGTCATGCATATATTCGACTTATATTTAGTAAGGGCTGCTTTTTCCATGTAGCTGTCCGGCAGCTCGCATAACCCGCATAACTGGGCGGGCGCCCCGGTAAACAGGGCTTTATCATACACGAGCGCCCCGTGTTCCGTTTCAATGACAACCTTACCGTTGTCCCCCGTTATATGAAGAACAGGTTCATAAATAGTTTTAACTCCGGCTTTTTTTAACTGTCCGGCCATGGATTCATACAGCCTGAAAAAACTGCCCTTTAAATATCCGAGCATTTCCTTGCTTAAATTTTGCCGGGTAGAACCGCGCAGTTTAAACTTATTCCATATCCAAACCCCTGATACGCTGTCCGCATCCTTATCAAACTTGGAATACAGCAGATTCCGCCAAATCTTCTCGTAGGTATCCCGCCCCGTCTTTTGAATTAGCCAATCCTTTGCGTTTATACTCTCCATGCTCATATAATCTTTTACATTTTTAGCCATCAGAACAGCCAGACCCATCCGGAAACGGCCTATCAGTGAAACCTCGGGCATGGTGATCAGATCCATCGGGCTGGTAAAAGGGTATAGGGTTTCGTTGATATAAATGCCGTTTTTGGGCTCCGCCCAGATCATATCCTGTGACAATCCCATTTCGTTGATTAAATTCAAGATATCGGAATCGCTGGTGAAAATATGGTGGTAAAACTTGTCTATATAGGTCCCGTTCAAAGGCGCGGCGCCGGCGAGTCCCCCTATTTCACCGCCATCCCTTTCGTACAGGGTAACTTGCCCGCCGCTTTTCCGCAATTCCCAAGCCGCTGTCAGCCCGGTCGGGCCCGCGCCAATGATGGCTGTATTCATAACCTCTCCCCTTCCTAAGAGTTGTAATCTGTCTTCAATACATAGAGCTGACTGGCAGGATCCGAATAAACAACCGGAAATATTGTTTTAAGCAGATCCG
>Ga0123357_10008909_pt1 | contig 12607 bp, 8 predicted proteins | sample TergutEmb28metaG_FD_89873 | JGI IMG/M metagenome (GOLD analysis project Ga0123357, IMG submission 89873) | Embiratermes neotenicus P4 segment gut microbial communities from Petit-Saut dam, French Guiana - Emb289 P4 | ecosystem: Host-associated > Arthropoda: Insects > Digestive system > Gut ... | reverse complement strand
GGGCAAAACGTTGCTCGGAATTTGTGCACCCCTGGTGTAAATTATTTTTTATTCACGTCATGATTGCAACTGATTTAAAACGCAGTTTCGGATATGCATGATCTCCAAATGTCCAGGATAGATTTCCAGATCGGTTAGATAAGCGCATAATGTGCAAAATCAACACAAATCCATCCTTTTTTAATCTTCCCTTCCTGTCGTACAGCGTCGTCACGCTTGTGTATACAGTTATCGTTATGCGGACGTAATTTTTCCGTCTAAATTTCCTAAGTCTTGACGTGCTCTGACCGCTTTTATCGGATCAAGAATTATTGCTGGTCTTCAGTGCACTGTATTAATCAGGTGGCTATACTAAGACCACAGCAGCACTGCTACTTAAATTACGACGTAAACCAAGGTTCTTAATCACACATTTTGACGTTTTGCTGAGCGTATATCTCAGCATACTTATCTCAGTAATTAACCAACTTGATGCACAAACGTTTTGTTTTACAATAAGTTTATTTCATGCCTCTACATGTTTCGAGCACATGGGCTCATCATCAGGAAGTCAAAATTGCATTACACAGCCTCTGGTATCATCACACCCAGAGGCTGTGTAATGATGATGAAAATATTGTGCATCAAGTTGGTTAATTACTGAGGTAAAACATAAGGTTCTTAATGTCGACATATGCCATTTTCCTCAGAGACGGCAGCATCGCCCTTTGAGCTAAATACATTTAGTGTTTCATTCCTCCGATATAATATACTCAGTAGAATCTTAACATTCGAAGGCCTTACACTCCATGATCTCCCATTTAACTGTTAATTCATACTTGAAGTCGTGTCTAAAATTTCCGCAGAAGTTCGCTGCCATACCTTCTATGAAACAAAAAAATATTAGTTACCTCCAACACTCACGGTGGTTACAATGAATATTAACTGTGTTCTGGGACGTAACGCCTCCCAGAATACGGCAATCTTCAAAATATTCGTCCAGAGTCTATATATACTTGTAAATGCGACTGTACGTGTATTTTCCCTGGCGACTCAACAGGGCACGCTATGGCACCAATCTTACTTTGCACGGATAAGGTTTAGCGCATACAGAAATCGCTGAGCCTCTTCAGGATGGTTTGTTTGTTTTTGGCGCGACAGCACCCAGTGGGCCAGGGCCTCCTTATTCCCGAGGTTTCTAGATCACACACAACAACGCGCCACAGTCGGTAGCACTCCTCTGGACGAGTGATCAGCTCGTCGCAGAGACCTCTACCTGGTAATACACACAACACTCACAACAGACAAACGTCCATGTCCCCCGTGGGATTCGAACCCACAATCTCAACAGGCGAGCGGTCGCAGACCCACGCCTTCTACCGCGCGGCCACTGGGACCGGCCTTCAGGATGGTACATAGTATAAAGGTGTGTGACGTTACACATACACACAGATAAGAAAATGTAAGATTATATCTACCGTTTAATTTGGGAATATAAACCCCTTTCTCCTCAAAGATAACAAGAACAGAAAGAAGAACGGCAGGATATGCAGGCTGATTGTATACGTAAATATTTCAAAGAATTTTTTTAAAAATTCATTTCCTAGTTTGTCCTATGACAGATCCACAGCCTCTATCAAAGCGAGGTCTCTAGACAGTGAGATCTAGTGCTTCCTGTTTCAAGTTACAATATCTTCTCTTTTTCTTAAGGTCATCCAGTAGTTATTTAAGTCTTCTTTTCCTCTTCTCGTTTCTAGTTTGATTGTATTGCTTGTAGGATTATCCTTTTTCCCTTTACTCTATATAATATTTCTTCACTTTCCACACGATCGGACCAACCGATCTCCTGCAGCCTTCTCCAGCACTATATTTCAAAACATTCAAGACAGTTCTGATGTGCAATTTCGCCGTCACATGAACGTACTATTACCGCAATAACACGTATCGTCCGTTTATCCGCAGTCACAAAATTTAACTACAATATCAGTGGTGTGGGTTAGAGAAGACCCAGTCTTCGGTAATACTCCACAATTCTAATGCGTTTTACCTGTTAAAAAGACACCTTCGCTCCGTGAATGTCCAGACACTGCTGGTACTGCCTATGGGCAGTGACTACTGCTGTATTTATTGCATCCGACGATTATACTGTAATTCCGAAACGGGTCGCCTGACTTTTTGGCCTGTATACGTGGGTCATTTCAAGTGTTCTGCACACTGTACGTTTTCTCTTTAGAAATGAATTTATTTTACAAGATACATTTACAGGCCTTCAATATAATCTCCATAGTGCGGTCCAGCGTTTGGGTAAGTGTTGTATTCATGTCAGGACGCCTTCGTTGTTGATGCGTCGGATTACTCGGGTCACCACAGTAGACACCTCCTCAATGCTTCTGAAGCGTTTCCCACAGAGTGGTTTCTTCAATTTCGGGAACAAGTCAAAGGCTAGTGGGCTCATGTCAGGACTGTAGGGCGGGTGGGGAAGCACGTGCCATTCATACTTTTCCAAAATTTCCGATAATGCACCTGAGGCATGAGGCCGCGCGTTAATGTATGATCGCTGGTCAATGCGCGAGATCTGACTCCAGTCAGTTTCTTCTTCCACTTCAAGGCTCCGTTTTGCAGACCAGGGAACACGTAGCCTGCCAATACGCACACATTTTTCTTCACTGAAGTCTGGCTCACAACTGTCGCGAAAATCAGAACTATTGCGTCATCCTACTGGCCGCGCAAGCGCAGTGTGCGGAACTTTTGAAATGACCTACGTGTTTTAATGGTGTACGTTTGTACTTATTTGTATGTTAAAACATGATTTACCAACGGAACGCAAATGACTGAGACACCTGCTTTAAGGGGCACACTTTCTTGGTTCCACTGATCAAATATGAAGTAGCAATTGCGGACAGCCGTCGGAAAGAAGTGTGTGGCAGTCCTTTGGGATCTAGTGCTAGCTTCGCCCTTGTAGCCGAGACTTCACTTCAGACGTGAAGTGATCCCATTCAGTGCTTCTCTAACCTCTCTTATCTACAAAGCTTCAAGGTGTCCCTAGCCAAACGTTCGAGTATCACGACTGTAGTCCAACATCCCAACCTGTATCAAACGCAAAGCGGTGTAATGAATACCGCCTAGGCGTTGAATTCATATCAGAATTTCATCCAGATTTCACTGAATTACTTAATTTTTTTACAACACCTACCTGAACTGTTAAATCAGGAAAAGGCATGTTGTTTGTTAATTCCAATTAAATTGCATTTGAAGGAGTTGGGGAAATTGCAAGAAAAATATAGAAAACTGACGTGAAGGTTCCCGAATAGGAACCACGTACAAAATATTTTGTACCAAAATCGGTTTGTTTGGTGAGTATTGTACTTTGATTTATTTATAATGTTGTGGAAGGGACGAGAAATTTCAGCTATTAGTATCTGCGAGTTACCAGTTACGACCAATTAAGTCTGAGGTATTGGAGCTTGGTCATAACAGCAACTTGTTTTAAATCTTTTATAAGGGAAACAGATGCTCTTGAGCTGAATCGTCACGCCACAATGACGTTCCCGGAGATTTCTGCATGGTATACAGCTCCATGGATCTTTACCCTATAAATGGCAATTAAATTTTCACAGTTCCAACTCAGAGCAGTATAAAATGCCATTAAAAACTGTTTGAGTATGAATGCAGGTTTAGTAATGTTAATCGTTACTGCTGTGTGGGTGCGAAGAAAAGTGGCTACCCAAATGACAAATAAATTACAGACATTTGTTAATCCGTGTTTGCGAAGAATAATGGACATAAGATGGCCTAAGATAAGTTATACCGAGCTGTGGGAAGCTACTGGAGAGAAGCCAATAATATAACAAATTGGAATGAGAAAATAGCGGTTGATCTGTCATACTTCGAGAAAGGGGGCTGAATCCATTGAAAAACAAGCATTTGATTGGAATCCGCTGGGAGCCAGAAGGAGAGGAAGACCGAAGCAACCTGGGAAAAGACCGTTTTGGAGGAAGCAGGAAAATGAGGCAAAACATGCAGTGAGGTTATATAAGAGTTTTACAAACAAATGAGTCGATGAAGGTGCTTCACAAGTGCCCTGTGTTCGTAATGGAGGGGAAGGATATACCGTTACTGTGTATGCAGTTTTACTTGTCGCATGCTTTAAAAAGTTTTCTTGCCAAAGTCGAAACTTCCAGTCGAGAACTACAGGCGTCCGCATAAGTTCGAGCTTTTTTATACTTCGTACTTCTGCGAATAACCTCACTTGGAGGTAGTTAGAGGTGGAGGTGAGTGATCTCTTTTAGGCAGAGAAAGTGCCCTTAGTGGTCACTGAAGAGGAAGCTTGATGAACCCGAGAATTTGTTTGAAACTGATGGCAAAGAGAAAGCTAAGTCCCTGTCGCTGCAGGAAATGGAACCTCGATCGGTCATTCTGTAGCCAGTGTACTTAATGAGCTACTAGTTTCGGGGTTCAACGTCACCAGATTTATTGCAAAGCAACCGCATTCAAACACAGGACGGCATGACGCAACGAGTTTCACTTTCAGACTAAGCAAGTGAGCCACATAAAAATCCGCCGACTAAACAAGAGCGCCGAAAAAAGTTTTTTGCCATTATTTGAAGTTTTATGGTTAAAATATACAAAAGAAGTTCTTAAATTCCACTTCTAAATGTTACGCTCTGTGTGAAGTCGCTTAATCCCTTGCTGCATGAGGTTCGTCTAAACATATAAATATTTTCTCCTTACCACATACTGAACACACACAGTCTACATTATTTAACTGTTCGGCTAATTCTGTTTAATGATTGCTCTTTGACAGAGAAGCATTCAAAACCCATAAATACACAGTGTGGAAAAAACGCCTAGTCTGAATGTTAAAGTAGGAGGTTCGTATTTGTGTCATTGGGCTTTAAATAATTAAAGTGGCTTCTATATTTTTAATGTTACTCTCTCAGTATTCCTCTCTATGCATACATTTTTACGTTTCAAAGTTCTTTCCTATGAGCGTTGTGAAAGCAACTGTCAATGTCACGTGATTTTAAATGGTGGATTGATTACATTGTGGAATGGGGATATGGCGAGCGGTTTTGGCCAACCGGACTTCCCATGAGAACTTCAATCAACATGACCAGTACAGATCTGCTCAACGAATAAGTCAATGTGAGGGAAAATGTGGACTGGTTTCATCTGGTCCATGCTATTTTGCTGTTTTTACTTTAGACGCCGGACTGCTGGCTATAAGTCAGTATTCGGTAGGTCCTGCGACCGGCCACCTCGACACAGGTTTTTCTTGGTTTCCCTGTGTCTATGAACAAATGCTGAGATGATTCCCAAAATTCCAAGATGCTACTGCATGCTTCTCATGTAGCCCTCCATACTTAAATTTATTAGTAACCGGCCTCATATTTTGTATACATGTAAAATAACCACTGCCACCGGGTAACAACCCAATTGCAGTTAATAAATAATAATAATATAATAATTATTATTATCATCGAATTTCTCACTTCTCAGCTTTGGCTGGGAAATATTCACCTATACTGGGATGTAGTAATCAACAGGATTAGACTCGGTGGTCTTATTTGTAGTTTAAAAATTTTCTTACAATTGGACATGTGCCAAGAATTACAGATTTTTGCAGTTTCATGTATGTATTCGGGTGCAGGTTAAGTCTTGTTAGGCTTTGTGATAGTGACTATGGAATTACTCCCGTAGATGATATTACTATCGGGATCACTTGTGCTGCCTTTTGCTTCCACATAGCACATACACGTACTTCATTCGCCTGTTCTTTGTACTTGTTTTGTTTGTCGGTTATTGTTTTGGCGAGATTATGTGTATTTGGGACAGCTATTATTATTATTATTATTATTATTTGACAGCCTCTTGTGAACACGGTAACGAAAATTTCGGGTTCTGTAAAATACGGCCAATTTCTTGACTAGACTAGGGAAAGTTAACTGACTGTTCGTCATCCTGTTGTGTTTAAATATCAACGTAGATAAACGCACAGACTCTGGCATTCAGAGGACCGTGCATCGTGATATATTCTTATAATAAAACTAACGAGATGCACTATTTCTCAAATTTATTTTGGTACAGAACTCTACATGTTTCGGACAGGTTTACTGTCCATCATCAGGAGTCTATTACTGTATACACAGCAATAGGTATATGTCATAGAGGTTATGCTGACTGTCAGCTAGCGAGATCAGGATGAAACGTCCTGATCTCGCTAGCTGACAGTCAGCATAACCTGTATGACATATACCTATTGCTGTGTATACAGTACTAGACTCCTGATGATGGACTGCAAACCTGTCCGAAACATGTAGAGTTCTATACTAAAATAAAATTGAGAAATAGTGCATCTCGTTAGTTTTATTATAAGAACAAATGCACAGACCTCCCGTCTAACACAACTGTTAACTCTATTGCAGCACCGATACATGTTTCGGTCCACGACAAAAAATATGAGGATTGAAGAAAGAAAAAGTAGACCTCAACAAAGAGGAAAGTTGTATCACAGTTTTGAATTAGAGATGAATACCAAACGTACAAACAAAAATTATACACACAGTTTTGAAAATAGTTTTATACGATTAGTACATTGTTTTTGATTTGAGGCGTATATTAAAATACCAAATGTAAAAGAATTATGCACGCCTTTTTTTTTAAATATTTTTATACAAATAACTGCTCGTAATTGACACAAAAAGGAAGCACATTTGACTAATTTTCCATAATTTTCGAGACCTCACATAGAAATGAAGTGTATACTTTGTGTGCATATTTACATTTTTTGATAAGTTTTTATTTGGCAGCTTGATGACTGTTCTGTAGTGGACCGAAACGTGCAGCTGTGTTGCAGTAAAGGGAATAATTGTGTTAGACAGGAAGTCTCTTTACTTATCGATACTCAGAAAGTTATGGCTTGTCGCGAAGGACCCTGCTGTTGGAGTTGGTTGATGACTAATTAATAGTTACCTGGGTACAGGTGGCAGAGAATGAAAGACGGGAGAAAAAAAATACGATTACCAACTGCACTCACCGGGTATCGATCACGGTTTATATAGTATTCGATGCATTACATACATTGGGATAGATCTCGTCCAGTCTCGCTCCCTCCTCCTCCCTCCTCCCGGCTGTCACTTCCATTATTATCAAAAACGTGCTTGGAAGGGCTGCACGTAAATCGGATAAAATTGCAGTAATTATAGTCCCACCGACTGAGACAGGAAGAACGCAAGCATATACGTACGTACGTACGGATGGATGGACGGACGTGTCAAACAGTATTCATAATGCAGTTAGCATGGTAAGCGTCAACAAGCCGCTGAGGGAATCGTGCAGTGAGTGCCACTGCATGTGTCGTGTGGCTATAGCCGCTTGCTGCTTGAGCAGGGGGCGCGATAAGAAACAAATGAGGTAATTACACAATAATTAGCATGATATTATGTTTACGATGCCCCCCGGAGTGCCACATAATTTTGACGCTATCAGATACCCTATTTTGAAACATGTGACAAGTTCTGTTCGGTGCCGTTTTCAGTAACGTTCTCTGTATAAGCTGAATTATGCTGTCGGTCCCTTGGTGTGGCCTGCATGGTAATTATTGTAACAATTCAAGTGATGAATAGTTGGTTGGTTGGTTGGGTGGGTGGGTGGTTTGTTGGGTGGTTGGTTGGTTGGTTGGTTGGTTGGTTGGCTGGTTGGGGTTGGTTAGTTGGGTGGGTGGTTTATTGGGTGTTTGGTTTGTTTGGTTAGTCGGTTGTTTGATTGGGTGGTTGGGTGATTGGTTGAGTTGTTGATTGGGTGGGTTCTTTGCTTGTTTGGTTGGTTGGTTGGTTTGTTGGTTTGTTGGTTTGGTTGGTCGGTTGGTTTATTTATTTGGTTGGTTGGTCGGTTGTTTCGTTGGTTTGTTAGTTTGGTTGCTTGGTTGGTTATTAACAGTGGTTGTCATTGGGTTTCAGATAACGCAGTGACGGCACATTCCGGTTTACTCGTGTGTGTGTGTGTGTGTGTGTGTGTGTGTGTGCGCGCGCGCGCGCGTATGTGTATGTTTTTCGAATCCCGACAGGGACAAGTGATTTTTGTTTCCATCAGAACACCCAGAGCGGCTATAGGGCACCCTAATTATCCTGTCCAGTGGGTAACGGGGTTCTTTCCGCAGGCTGAAAGCTGCCGGGGCCTGAAGTTGACGACTCAAGTACACTGCCGTGATCAAGAATGAGCGGAGCTGTACCTCCACTCATCCTGCATGCTTTCATGGGGCAGAGAAAGGCAAATTTACCCTTACTATTAATATATGTGTGGGCGTGCGTGTGTGTGTTTGTGTTCAGTGATACGTTCGTCACGACATTCAGCCTATTATACTTGTAATATAATTTCTGGAATGGCTGAGGGAAGGATGCCTCTCAATACGGTATACACATATGTTGCATCTGCACGCTGTCCATAGGCAGTTTTTTTTTACAAAGATATTTTAATCACAATTCATTCCTTCAGATTTATAATTTTAACGGAAAAACATGTCTCAAAATTATTTTACTTAAGCAGATGTTTTTAACTATCTGTTTCTGTAATTACATCGTGACAATTTATATTTCGTATTTGTCTCTTTTACTTTTCCCATTGTCTGCAGGGCATGTAATGGTCTTGCGGCTCTTCTCACAGTGTTTCTCGGTATCCCTGAAGTGCATTTTATTGCTTGTATTGTTTGATTGACATCACACATTTATAACATTCGGCAGTATAAAGAGTCATGTCTCCCTTAGCCATTTTTTATGGATGTGGTATCATTAACCATTGTAAAGCCTAGTGGTTCCTATTAAAATCACCGGGTTTTGTGATTTTATAATTACAACCAACAAGATGCAAATATTTTTGATTATTTATTTCTAAAAGGCTCTACAGGTTTCGGGCGGTTCCTCCGCCCATCATCAGGAGCACATAACTGTATATCCAGCTTCAGGTATTGTCAACCAATACTGCTGCAGGCTGGTATCGTGGATGAGATGGAACTGACTGCGTCCTGCTCCTGATGCTGGGCGGAGGAACCGCCCGAAACATGTAGAGCCTTTTAGAAATAAATAATCAAAAATATTTGCACCTTATTGGTTGTAATTATAAAATCATACTAACGATGGACGGACACACGAATATCAAATTTAAATAACCGGTTTTCCCATTTTTCCCACGTAGTGTATTTATGTGTACCGCACTATTTTTAGAATAAACAACCATTGCTTCCCCATACAGAATTATTCCGATCGGAAGCTGTACTCTCTGTGAGATACGAAATGAATCTTCATATACAACGTACATTAATTTTGTCCTTCAAATGGTAAACGTAGCCTCTAACAGTAAATTTGCAATTTTCCTCTATCTACGGCCGAAGCGCCCAAAAATTCGACCTGCCCGAGATTTTTAACAAAAGTTTATCTGCATAATTAGCTACCATACGTGAATCAGCAGGCCAGTAGAGGACGGTTCATTACTTTGAATACCAGCATTTCCAGTCAATTGATCATAACTGATCAGCGACTATCACCAGTCCTCTAAATGTGCACCTTTGGACGAATAAATTGGATTAAATAGCTGAAAACGGTTTTTTGTTAGTCTCTAAAATATCTAAATTCTTCAATAGCTAACAGGCTCAATTTCGTCATTGTTATCCACAGAACCGTCCTTGCCTCCCGCACATGTAAGTGTTAATGATCATGGGGCCTACAACTCAAGAAAAATGGACGCCTGTTTTATAGGGACAAGTTTTGCCAACACCATAAGCTGTATGTTAATTTGTAAGGTATGGCTCTAATCTAATTACATCGTTGATAGTGTTGGTTCTATACCTAAGTAATATCTTTGCGTTTTCTTGAATTATCCTTTCGTCAGGAAATTGGATCAAATATTTGGAAACAAGTCAAGGCATCGAAGGAATTCAGAGGTGAGACTTGACGTTCGTACAGCCGTGTTGATGAAGGTTAGAGTGTTCTGGAATATGACTCCTCGGCTACTGATAAATATCTGCCCATTTTTCGGAGCAGACGTGCCTCAATGCAGACAGTCCAGTATTTCTGGGGGTGCTTGGACACTAAATATGAATGTAGCAAGCTCATACGACATGTCCGCATCTACGTGTTTCAAAACGGACACAAGGCCCTATCCCTCAAGTGCTTCCTAGGGTGAAATGGCCGGTAGGGTTTTCCCACCTTTAGTTGGTATCGGCGATCCTTTGTCATGGGAAACAGACCAGAGCAAGTATTGACCACTAACTTTCACCTCTTGATGAAGTCAAGCATACATGGAGTTTTACCTCCACTTCCCATACTTCTTTCTAAGCTCAGCCACATCAATATTTATCTTTCCCTTTACGGGTTACACGTTTGGTGCTAATTCAGTGCAGCAGTAATAATTAAATTTGTGTACGTGTGTATATGTTTTGGCTAGGAGACAAGCATTCCATTCCACACTTTAGAATCTGCCCAAAACATGAGACTGTAATGCTATTTTGTTCCTTCAGCATCACACTTTAATGTTGAATTTATCACGGGACACAGTGAAGGGTTTAGAACAGTCTGCCGTTAAACTTCCACATTTCTGTTGTCAGTTGCGTGCGTAGAAGCTGCAGATGCTTTTTGTTAACTTCCAAATCCATTTGTTTTGGTCGCTGGGAGGACATAAGGACGGTATTAAATGCCGGACGTACGTTTCTGCAGTGGCGGATTAGCTATGCTGGTATATAAGTGTCAGTCAACACACAGGCTTAAGGTACTGCCTTTCATAAATCCTCCAAATGTTATATATATATAATATATATATACATATATAAACATAACGATTAAGAAATTCGGAACTATAATTGTGCCTGTTATTTTGTAGGGGTGTGAAACTTGGTCCTTCAAAAAAAAAGTGATAGCACAGACTGTCGATGTTTGAGAAGAGGATGGGCAGGAGATTATGTTGAACGAAGAATCAAGAAGCGAAATGAATTTCATAAATTTTTTTATCAAATATTAGTTGGGCGAGTAAACAGTAAAAATGAGTGTCTGGGCGTGTAGGGTACATTTCGCATGACAGAAATGATAAATGCATACAAAATGAAAATTTGGTCGGAAAAACTTAAGGGAAGACATTATTTAAAAGACCTAGACGCAGATGACAATAGGATGGGTAGGAACTGATTTCGTTTGGCTCGAGGCAGTAACTACTGACGGGCTATTCTGCGCACGGTAATGAGACTACGGGTTCCGTAAGTGCGGGGTACTTGTTGAACAGCTGAACAAATATTAGTGTCTCAAGAATAACTGTGCTACAAGAAGCAATTTCGCCGTGTACCAGAACACGAACGGCAGTAGTTACTCTTGTGTTTTCGCATATTCCCGGCACTGTGACATACGGCAGTCTCTGCCAAGTATCGGCGTAGTTTAGTTGGCCAACTTAAGGAATGTGGCATACAGTTCTCCAGCCATCGTCGTATTCAGCACAAGACGTGTTGTGCACACGGCGGGGTCCTGCCTCCACTGGCACATCGCCGCATACCGCAACTTCTCTCCCTTCTTACCCTGTTCGGCCCTGCCAGTTTGTCTAGCTCTTCCTATATACTTCATGGTTTGAAATGCAATATTTACTTTACAAATAGCCTGTTTCGAGCCGCGATAGCTCAGTCGGTATAGTGACTAGGCTACAGGCAGAATGTGTGAGGAATCGTTGTTCGATCAGCGGAGTGAAAAAGGGGGGGCTATCTCTTCTCTGAACTGTTAAAGCCGGCCTGAGGCTGACAGCCTTCTATTCAACGAATACTGGCTGCTCCTTCCGCTGTAGGAAGGCCACCGGAGCTTACAGCTCACCTCCCATCTCGTGCCGAGATTACGAATAAGGGGAGCCGTACCTCCAATTCACCATACATCCCGTGGCATGCAACGGACAACTTCAAACAGCCTGTTTCATCTTCCAGTCTTCGAATTTGAGCGATAGTGTTTTGTCAGGACATTTCTGGGTCCAATACAGAAATAAATTTGGCGCTTCTATCTACTCGAAGTCATAACCTGACAATGCGCGTAGAGCAATGTAAGAAAGTACATGAAAAATGTTTCACGCAAAACAAATACAACGAGCATTTTAGCCTCCCCCCTCCCGTTAGGCATCATGTTGCTGCAGAGACTGCGGCAACGTTAGAGAGGTCATGAAGACGACGACGCGATACTGGGTTGATATCCGGCAAATTGAACATACACGGAATCTGTACGTAAGTACTAAGGTCTCAGAACACAACAGAACAGGCAAAGTACGTATACCGTAACACTGAGGCGCGTTCATGCAACCACTGTTGCAGTGGAAAGGCAATAATAATAATAATAATAATAATAATAATAATAATATTTATTAACTGCAATTGGTTTATCACCCGGTGGCAGTGGTTATTTTACATGTATACAAAATATGAAATTTGTTACTACTAAATTGAAGTCGGAAGGGCTACATGAGGAGCATGTAGTGGCAACTTGGAATGTTGGGAACCATCTCAGCATTTGCTTATAGACACAAGGAAAGCAAGTAAACCCTGTGTCGAGGTGGCCGGTCGCAGGGCCTTCCGAATACTGACTTACAGCCAGCAGTCCGGCATCTAAAGTAAAAACAG
>Ga0123357_10008908_pt1 | contig 12608 bp, 7 predicted proteins | sample TergutEmb28metaG_FD_89873 | JGI IMG/M metagenome (GOLD analysis project Ga0123357, IMG submission 89873) | Embiratermes neotenicus P4 segment gut microbial communities from Petit-Saut dam, French Guiana - Emb289 P4 | ecosystem: Host-associated > Arthropoda: Insects > Digestive system > Gut ... | reverse complement strand
TGTCCTTTACGGACTTCGTGGTCTTCCCTCCTGGGCATGGCAGAAGTGTAACCGACTTCTGAGGTTGGGACGCCCATGAGGCGCGGTTACGTTGTCCCGATGATGTGAGTGGTGATAAAGGAGGTTGTAGTGCCAGGAGGGCCCTTAAACCTAATTTCTACTAACCTACCCAGACCATGGTCACCGCGGGAATCCTCCCCTTCAGGGAAAATTCCCGCGGTAAAAACGGGAATCGAACCCGGGACCTCATGATTAGTAGTCAGAGACTCTGGCCACTAGACCACGAGACTGGTCCCTGTCCCAACTGTAACTAGAGATGATTAGCTTTAAATTCCGACCTCTGTAACTCCTTGGAAAAAATGCTCTGCACTCTTTTGAACAGGGTTAAATGCGGCAACAGACACACTGGCCTCGGGTATGGCAAACGTAACCTCCGCTTATTGAAAGTACTAGTTTCATTATAGCACGATATTTGTCATTCAGTACTGCCTACTGACGTGTTACATAGGATTATACTAATAAACATGTAAAGTAATTACTCTCGTTACTTTCTTTCTTGGTCTGACATTTCTTACTTACACACACACACACACACACACACACACACTCGGCAGGACTCCTCTAGACATGTGACCAGCCGGCCACAAAGACCTCTACCTGGTGTGCGCTGGCACAACATTCACAAGAGACAGGTTTCCTCGCGCCCGGCGGGATTCGAACCCGCAATACCAGCAAGTGAGTGGCCGCAGATCCACGCCTTACACCGCGTGGCCACCGCTCACTACCTCGTTACTTACCATAGCTTTACTAACGTTCATTACATTTCATTTTGACGCAGGGAGCAGGGTTGGTGAATGATGACTGTGAGAGGATTTAGACCGAAGTGGTCGTGGTCGAATAGATACAGCCACAGCATCTGTCTGGAGGTAAGAGTCCTGGCCGAAATACGAACCATTCACTACCGAATTCAAATCTAGTGGATTGCCGCTGTGCTGACCTGCTAGGTATAAGCAAATTTACCAGAAAGCCACAAAAACAAAACAAAAAAAAAACAAAAAAAAATTAGTCTTACCGGAACCTAATGCTTGTGGGAAGTAGAAATTTATTTTTTTACGATGGTGGATTCTAAATTTGTCTGTAGTATAAAGCAGTACATTTCGATTAAATCTTGGAGCTTAAACTAGTAACGTTACTGAGATCTCTAGTTATACAAAGAGAGCTCAGAAGCCCGGAACTATTATTAGAAATATTATTGCACGTAACTAACCAAACAACATTACGAAACTGGTTGAGTTTCATGTCTGTTTAGTACAGCAGTCTACGCAGACGGCTAAGAACAGAGGCAGACTAACGCGCGACTAGTGACCTCTTCGGTGAAAATGTTTTGTCTGTCTGAGTTGAGATCTTTGGCCTAGCGGGTGCGCTCTCGCTTGTGCAGGCAGAGTTGTCCGTGTTCAGTGCGTCTCGAGTCCTTCTGTTAGTTGGTTGTTTGGTGTGTTGCTATCTTGTCGACATCACCGTGTGTATACGTTAAGTCAGTGATTACAAAGGTCATAAACAGCGAAAACAAGTCTCATTCAAACGATCTGTTGTTGTTGTAAGCAATTGTGCTGCAATATAACGAAGGTTTCGAAAGCATAACAGAATCTTTCCGTGTGTTTGGTGTGTGCTAAGGAATATAGTAAGACAGATTGTTTACGTACCAACTGTCGGAACTTTTTAAACAGACGTTTGCGTATCACGCAGCGGCCATTACAACACTGAATGTATTCAGCAGTATTATTATGTGAGTGGAAAGTGGATTTTAAGTCTGCTGACGTTGTGCGTCTTTTACTGACGCAGGACTTGTGTGGGTTTAGAGATAATAAGGCTTAGTGTATTTGTGTTTTGTGGTTATGTGCGAAGGTTACTTTACGTGAAGTTTTAACATGTGAATTACCTGGTCGTCCTTTGAGGATTTCATTTCTGTTATGGTAAGTTCGCCATACATTGTTTATGCTCATTGATAGCTCATTTAATCGCTCAATGATTAGTCTGCGTGTTGCTTACGTGGTATTAGTAATTTATAATCCCTGTACAACATCATACTGCCTAGAGCAGGTAGATGTGCCCCGTTGTACAGATTACATAAAACTTCATCTGCCACCAAATTTCGTGCAGTAGTCTGTTATTTATACTTGACACTAAACAGTAACGTAACCAAGTCCATGGAGCAGAGTTATTTCTGACAAGCTAGTAGTTCTCATCTAATCAAGAAATTATCCCGCCTTTTGTGGAATGGCGGTTCGTTACCGTACACTAGAGCCCTCCATTGGCCCAAACACAAACATAACCATAAATTTAATTACCTGAACTCAACTTAGGCCACCTGTCGTAATAAGTAATCAGAACTAGATTTATTGAAGAAGATACTAATAGGTTCAGATTCCCATAAATGTAGATTTTATTTGAACTTTCGTAGTAAAAAATATATGCGCTGATAGTAAGACTTTTAATCTTCTCAAATAATTTCTGCATAATACCACGAGAGAAAAGAAGACTTATACAACCGATCGCCCATTAATTCATAGGCCTAATGGAACGTGCATGACGTCAAATATTTATAAGTATTAAGTGAAAACGGGTATTTAGCTGTATTTGGATTAGACTTCGAAGTTTAACGCCGCCCAAGCTATGTGCAGTTTGAATATAATTTAGTAGAATGCAGTCAGTAGCTTGTTGTGGGGTTACAGACATGCGAAAGCATCGGAGAAATCTGCCCCCGAAGGACGAGGTAGATGATTTTGTTCTGAACGCCCGTTTGTTTATGTAAAAGTATTCGACGTCATATTCCGTTAGTATTCTTCGTTGTCACTGTTGCGACAGCATGGAGCCGTACCTGATGTCCAGTTTCATTTCCTACGCTCGCGATACTAACGTTATTCTTGTAATGTATACATTAGGGTGACCGAATGACCTGAAGAAATGTATGTGGACATTGATAAGGCATGCACTGAGTTTGAAAGCTAACCTGCGTCAGGAACATTAGACTCAGTAAGCGTCTAGTGTTATTTGTTAAGTAGCATGTTAGTGCAAGCAAGTTGATTTCCTCCAGAACGTAACTCTGAAGCGTCGCAAAAAGTATTTCGTACAGATAAAGCTTCGTAATGTACCGCAATTAGACATTGTATAGCTCAACACGTGTTAAGTATCACAGTCTGTATAGTCTAATGGGTACAGGCTCCACGGATAGCTTTTTTTAAAAGTATGTTGTTTAGTGATGCTGTCAGTATATAAACTTACAGTACAGCGCCTGTGATACGTGAATGATTTTTGTTTTGTTTGGCATCTCGTTGTTTTGTCTGTTTTAACAAATATTAATTGTACATCGTCAAGCACAGCCTTTATTAGGAATTGTTACTTGTTCGTATTAACCTGTGAACTACCCGCGTTTGTATATGCCAACGCGCGTAGGAAAACACCTCCAGAAATTCGTCGTATTATGTTCAGGCAGCAAGGAAATTTATTGAATTTTTAAGACGTGCCACGAAATCTCTGCTGTATATTTTCCACAAAAAACCATTTATTTCATAATTTTATCTTTTCTATTCAAATAGTATTTTTTTCATAAACCGTGCGCTAAAATTTAAATACCCCAGTAGGAAAAGTGTAAACTAACGACACATGTTTCGAATTATTCAGTCATTATGAGGCCAATCTATTAAAATACAAAAATCTAAAATTGTGAAAATACAGAGTATAATGTGTCAGTTTTGTTAACAAAATAACATCGGGATTTTAAACGGTATGATAAACAATTTTTTAAAAAATCGAGATATCATTCGTACAAAACTGACACGAGATTTTGATTAGTATACAGTTTTACATTTTTATATTGCAACAGAATGCCTGATGATGACTGAAAAAGTCGAAACATGTGTCACCAGGGTTAATGCGAACAAGCATTAATTGCAAATAAACGGTGGTTGGCGGTGTACAAGTGCTGTTTGTTAGAGCATGAATGAGTGTGGCGTATTGGTGGAAGTATACTGAAGGGGAACACTGGAGTGCTGTCTGCAGCCTCGCTTGCTGGAATTGCGGGTTCGAATCCTGCAGGAGGCATGCATGTGTGTCTCCTGTGAGTGTTGTGTGTTGTCAGGTAGAGGTCCCTGCGACGGCCGATAACTCGTCCAGAGGAATCCTACCGCGCGCGCGCGCGCGTGTGTGTGTCTGAGTGTGATGGTGAAGCCTCAATAATGAGGAGGTCCTGGCCCAATAGGGACTGTTGCGCCTTGGAAGAAAGCAGCTCTGGTTATAGATCTAGGTAGATATTTGGACGAAGTTAAGTGTATCGTGGTTTACTTAGGTAAAAGAATTGCAAATAATGCACGAGTTGAATAGCGAAGATCCTACCACCTTGACTGTTCTGAGTTCATCGACTTGTAACGCCAGGCAAAGGAGTAAGAGTAACCTCAGTTTATTATATTATTATTGTATTATACTATTATTATTATTATTATTATTATATTATCATCATTATCATCATCGTTGTACTGTAAGCTACTGGATACAATAATAATAATGTTTTGTTTGGTTGGTCCCCAAACTCAGATTTAAAGCCAGTACCTTCATAATTCGAAAATGGATAATAACTACACTGTACCGCAAATGCTGTAGCATCAATAATCAGCTTTCGTGCTGTTACTCTGACGTCACACTGTAAATTGCCTGTACACAGGTAAAGCCATTCCATATTTTTATTCTTTTGATATATATGTACATATATTGCATGGCGTAGAATAGTACGTGGTCCTGCTTTTAATATGCATATTATGGAGCAAATTGGGAGTTTTGATAGCGCTGTAGACTTTCATTTCTGAGGTACCCAAGTTCAAATCTCGGCACCGTTACCATCTGCTCCCTATCTTTCGCGGTTTTCTTTTTCGTCTCCGTATGAGTACAGGATATACACCGTCAACAGTCAATGACGCACCTTTTTCCAGATCCTTATCGAATCTGACTATCCAATTAATATGATTTTCCCATTTCTTTTGGCGCCCCGTAACGTCAGTTCTCGAAACGAAAGCAGTGTCGCTGTTGCCTGCGTGTATAAAGTAGAGGGTTGAAAGGTATCAGAACGTATGCAGTAAAGGGATAGACAGAGTGTGGCGCGTGAAGTGAAAGTCGTTTAAAGACTCGTATGGGATACTGCCGTGGCCTGGCGGTGGGCGCTGATGTGTCAGTAACGTTGCGATACCAGACTTCGTCTGAAAGTACAGACAACGTGGAAGGTATGTTCAGTTAGACCTGTGCCGATGATGAATAAATAGCATTACGGTGGACGAATTCGCTGAATTTTGCAATGGTGTAAAAGAGCCTTTAAATGAACTGGACGAATTTGGCTCTTTTATTAATAATGTTAATTGACAGAGTAGAAGATAACGAGGAAAGTGATTAAAAGTTTGCAAAGTACGGTAGGAAAGATAATGATTGCCTTGAAATTTTCGATTATGAATATACTTAAATTACTGGGAAGGATAATATTTCATTGTTGGTATATATATGGCCTGTAGATTGAGGAATTGGTTATTAAATAATGCTGATTGTAAAACTACGTACAAAGGCTCCGTACCGCCAAAGAAGAAAAGGTGTCAGACTGTACAGTTTTCGATACATTTTGACTGTACAAATGACTATGGATAATGTGGGTAGTGACATCGCATCGTACGGTTTGATATCTGACATGATGATTATGATGGTGATGATTTTGATATGATGACGACTACAACATCTTTTATTTATCTCAGTAATTAACCAACTTGATGCACAAAATTGTTATTTTACAATAAGTTGAGAGATAAACACAACTTTTTTTTAGATAGGTAATGGAAATAGACATCGTATTTTTAACAGTTCTAACAACCGGATAAACATAACCTTATAGATACAACTAATCAGCAATTTATACGATTTTATGACTAGATAGACTAGCAAACATAAATGTAAATAGACATAGTACCTTTCTAATAAGTTTAATAACTGGATAAACATAACCTGTACATGACATAGCATGTTTATAGTAAGTAATACACAGTAATCACACTCGAAAAATTCACACATAAATTTTACTACTATTTGCTCATATTTATATAATTGTATTTTAGTAATTTTAGACCACTCACTTGTTTCAGTGTGATGATACCAGAGGCTGTGTAATGCAATTTTGGCCTCCTCATGATGAGCACATGTTCTCGAAACATGTAGAGGCATGAAATAAACTTATTGTAAAAGAAAAATTTTGTGCATCAAGTTGGTTAATTACTGAGATAAATTTACTGAGATGCACGGTCAGCAAAACGTCAAAAAAAAAAAAACTACAACATCGTTACACAATAGCCGTCCGTAAACTAGCTTGTGTGTCCAAATTCAGGAACACTTTTTGCAGTGAATTTGAACGCTTCCCTTTAAAGTTCCTCAAGAACCAATCCGGCCGCTAACCATCCCTCTCGCCACGAGGCATGTAACGGAATTCGTTCACGAATATCAACGTATTTATTTTAAGCATGTTTGTGATCTATAAGCGAGTGGATTTCGTTCAATGACCGGTAGGTTTCCGGAGTCCTCGGTATCAGACAGTTTTTAGAAGAGTTCGACGTGAGTTCTGTGGGTTTCCTTTACTTTTCTTACATAATTAGCGTCTCTGCATGGCGTGTGGGTGACGTACTCCATCGCCGCTGTTCCGAAAATTCGGTTCGCTGTGGTGTGCCTGAGAACTGACAGCGTGCCGATGTCGTGCCAGGATACTGAAGGCACTGGCATATTGGATCGTGCGGGTTGTGTAGGAGGAATCCTTCCTAGTATTTACTTATTTATTTCATTGTATATGGTTTATTTAAAGACGCTGCCATTAAGCCAGACTATATAGGATCGAGTGGTAAGATGATTAGTGAATAATGAATTGAAGGGGATGTTGAAATAAACGTTCATGGTCTGATCTGAGTTCGTACCCCGGTACGTGCATGGAGGGAAGGAGGAAGACTGTGGAGGTCTTTGTCAGGGTAGCCAGTTTGTGGATCGTGATATGAAGTCTGGGACGCCCGCTGGAACAGGAATCAGGAAAGATTGGTGCGCACTCGTCCGTAACTTTCGGTAGGAATACTGGACTGTACACCCGTGTTTATATATTTCATGACTCGCACTTGGCGTGTGGTTAGCGGCAGGGAAGATATTTCCTGCGGAAGAAAAAGTATCGTATCTAAAGGCAATAGTTAGGTTCTTGTTCTAATAATTTGGCTTTCCAGTTAGCCCGTAATATTTCCTTTTACAAGATGTTTTAATCGTAGAGAAAATACATGAGTGGATTTTTATGTGCATAGCAAAATGAAGGTTACAGATTTCATAGTGTTAGTCGTTATTGTGCATTTCCACTTAATTTAGTTGCAACACTGTTTTGAGAAATTAGATGTGACTTTCACGCGGATGTGACTTCGGGATATGAGAAAGTTGAGTGGCTGCTGCTTCAGATTCGGTTAAGTGCTGATCTTAATATCACGAGAATGCCAATCAGAGCGTAGGATATCTTGTCCGAATTCAATGTTTGTCGGTTGAGGTAACTCCAAGACATATCCTGCCTCTTTTGGAGCCGCTGGTTCATTACCTTGCTCACAAGACCTCGTCACTGGATTTTCTCCTGAGCTGGATGAATTTAATCCACGTCCACTCACACACAGACACACACGCACACACACAGACACACGTCTTTCGCTTCAGGACCAATTGTGTATATGTTTATTGCTTTCAGTGAGCGTGGTCTGTAGTCTGTACGGATTGCTGATATTCCGCATTCCAAATCTTTTATCAGCTTATGTTGCTTAGCTCCGTCCACAGCATCCAAGTTTGGGGTCCTGTAAATGTTGTAAGCTCCCAGCACCATTCCCAAGCTGAAGACTACCCCTTGTTGGCTGTCCGCGACTGCGTATGGAGTTCTGTAAATGTTGTTAGCTCCCAGCACAAGTCCAAAGCTGGAGACTTCCCCTTGTTAGCTGTCCGCGACTACATATCCGATACGCAAGCGCACAGCTATTCTCGGCCGTCTCCCTCTTCGACAACCTGAAGAAAGAATTTCACAACGAGAAGCTTGAGCACTTTCGCTCCTCACCAGATGTTACAAAGAGAACAAATCAAGGAGGACGAGCCTGTCGGACTGTAATGTGGCGAGTCTTAACAAAAATTTGGCGAAGATATTTAAGGAGCAGTTGGGAGACTGCGGCATACTTGGATGACTATATTAACATTGATACGGAGTTAGATTCCCGGCAAGAGCAAGGATATTGCTCCCAAACGTGCAGTCCAGTTCTGAGTTCCACCCAGCCTGCCACCGAATGGGGACGAGCGACACTTTTCCTGGTGGTTAAAGCGGCTGAAACGCGAAGCTGACCATCCATCTAGTACGGTGGTTAAGATTGCGCGGGATTACTTACATCCACTCTGCCATACATATTAGCTTGGTGCTTCATTAAACGTAAGAACAGCTGTAGTACGTTAGTTTGCCCGCAACTGACAAATTTTGAGTTCCCTTTAGACTGCTTTATGAACAGGTTTTACTGTATCTGCTAGGTTGTAGTAACGTGTCTTGTGGCAACGTGTGCTGCTGTTTCTCTTGTCGTAGTTCAGGAGTCTCAAATTAAAATCGTAGGTAAGCCAAAGAAATAAATTTGAAGATTAATGCGGGCATCAGTAAACAGGTTAAATATTTTGCTTAAAAGTCGACTTGCTATCAAGAATATTTCATACCTTTAGTAACAGAAAGTGAAATGTATTATCTAACTCCATGACGCAGAGTCCTTCGTAAGGTCAAGGAATTTCCCGCATTCTGTGGAACCCGAAGGTTCATTGCCGCATTCACAATTGCTCGCCACCTGTCCCTAACCGTAAGCCATATCCACCAAGTCCATGCCTCCCCCCCCATCCCACTTCTTGAAGATACATTTTAATATTATCCTCAATTCTACGCCTGGGTTGTGTATTATAATTTTAAAACTTTAAAATTTACTCCGTTGTTATCATGTTTGCTGACGTAAGTCGTACTGGCCTTCAGAGGATAGCAGACCTCCTTGAAATCTTATGGTCCATGCGGAAAATCATGTTTAATTCTTTAAATTAAAAAAATCTTCGTCATGCCGGAAAACTTTCTGTAATTCTTCGTCGACTAAGGTCAGATTGAGAGCTGCATAAAATTAATTGCGGGCTGCGTTTTTGGCACCCCTATCGCAAATTACGAAGTGGACGTTTCGTAGTACATGTAGGCCTATTACTGTGTTCGCTTGCTGAGTCGGAAAGCTTCGTTGTTCCAGACGGTTGAAGATTTCATGGTTTTGTGTTTTGCAGTAAATGAATTGACCTAACATTATTTATTTCAAAACAAGCTGTTTATTTACAAAGGTACACTCACGAAAATTAAAATACGCACAGGGGAAGCGTCGGAGCGCTCACTCTTGCTTCGTGGCTTCTGTCGTCGGATTCTCGTCACGTTGGCAAACTCTTTTGTTTTCTTCCATGGGCATGACAGCGTTGCTAATGCAATACGCAGTATTCATAGTAAGATATAACACTTTATTTTCTGCACCCATTTGTAGCGAGCTTGAACCGTCTGTGTGTCACTATCAGCGTGTTCAGGGCAGTGTGGAAACCGTAACAAAACCCATCGATTTACAAGGATTTCTGGGAAACCTGTATAAGTCATTAACAGTTAATTGACTAGAGTTATAAATCCCTGGCTGTAATCCCGATTTTAATTCAGCTGCTGTTTCTAGCACGACTTTTTGCTGTGTATCGTAGATTAAAGATACAGCAATTGTGCCATATCTGGAACACTGTTATGTTATGTTTATTTTGAATAACTGAAGCGGTTTATGACATAAGCATTATACAGATTTACAGCATAATACCACCAGTACCAAATTCCCGATGATTTTATTTCCTGGCATAAAACGTACGCATTACGATTTATGTCTTCATTAATGGTTGTCTGGTTGCTTTTTCCCTTTTTTGCATATCAGCCTCCATATTTGCGAGTTGCAAACCCGTCCATGCCGATGTGGCAGTCCTACTTTCAGAAGAGCAGTCCTGCTGTCCGAACTGATCACTCGTCAACACATAGGCAACTGTTGGGAGGTGACCCGCTACTTCTGTGTACTCAGTTCTATGTGTAGTATGTTTGCGCCCTTAGAGTCTTCGTTGTTTCGCATGACAACCTTCAGTGCCAGTCTCACAAACCTTACGGTCCACCTCAGTCACACGACTGCGGCTACTACGTAAACCGACGGATACTGTCACCTCCACCGCTCAGACCGCACAAACGCACTGATCAACACGCAAACGATTTCGTGTACTCCCGTGACTTGTGACAACAGCTTATAACCTCGGTAACGTTATTTGTGCCTGAAGCTGGAGACTTTGTGGAATAAATCCTGCTGTACCCGTAACCCTTTTACACAGTCCTTGTGGAATGCCCACTTTATGACGTCGATCATCGTAGATGCCGTCTTCTTGGCTGTTTGGCCTGATTCTTTGGAGAAAATTGTCCTAGCGGGGGAATGCTGAACCCTTCTGTGTGATGTAGGTAACTTGGGCAAAACTTGGTTTTCATGCGGGTAACATGAAATACAACACATAGAATGAAGAATGAATAAGTATAGTATAATTACATGCATAACTTTACCAGTGTATTTGTTTATATATCATGTCGGGTAACAAATATACTGATAATAGTAATAACAATTTATGAAAAATTCAGTTCACTTTACAAAAAAATGCTATTCACATTCTATTCTATGTTGTGCTGCTGTTTTAGCGTATTTTACGCAGCGTATATACACCTCTTCATGAATAAACAGCTCACGCGTTTTCAAAATTGCTTCTGCGTTCTTTCTCGCGTTTGACAAGGAAAGGGTTAAAAGATGTCTTCTCATTTCAAGTATTCCACGGGGAACATATTGCCTGCGAGGTACGGGTTGGTCGGCCCTGCCGTGGCGTGTCTGAGGCTGTGGAATTTCTTAATGTTACTTACGAGGGTTGTAATGTCTCAGTTAACCAACAGTTATGTTGTTTGTAGGACACTTGCGTTGTGTTAACGCCTTGTGTCCTGTAGGTGATGTTGTTATACGTGATTTTAGGTTTCCGGCGCCACTTAAAAGACATCTTAGCTCTTCTGGGATATCACGCAGCATCGATTGGTAGTTACTAACCTCTGAGAACAACCTGTCCGTCCCATGTTCAAGGGTCAAGCAGTCCAAACATGCTTGACTCTTGAACATGGGACAGAGTTGGTCTCGTTACGTTGCCTCGAAACGTCGGTAACTACCATTCTACGTGCATGACATTCCGGAAGAGCGAAGGTCTGAGGTATTGTTACTTTTCATCTCATCATTCGTACCCCGATCATGTCTCCCAGCCATCTTATTTCCCGACACGCATGCAGTGTTATTCGCATGTCAGGTGATAACCTGAAATGTTTCATTTGGGAGGGCTGACCCAGAGTCTACATATAATTTATGTTCGATTGTAAAAATTATGTTATCAAAATGCTGTCGTACGTATAACTGTAACAGAACATGGCAGTTGCATTTATGCACCTACAAGTATAGCTACATGTTCCGTGACTCAGTCACAGTGTCCAGTCTTCTTGTTGGTTTAATTTTATTTATTTTTAAAAATTCTAATTTACTAGTCACCAGCCGATTTCAGTGGCCGACTTATGTTGAAGGGTAAACGACGTAAAACGTTTGATATTATTGCGTACACAGCGTTTGTGTTTTTTTTAATTTCAGGTTTTTTTTTGGGGGGGGGGTAGGGGGAGATGCAGCTCGGCAGACCCTCCCCCCTTGGGTGCGCCTGTGTAGCATTTAGATTAATTTTACGCCTTCTGATATATCATAATTCTTTTTTCAGTTTTATTCAAAATTAAGTGGCATGTGACGCCGACGTACCGTAAACTCCACACACACACACACACGCACACACACACACACACACACACACCACGAGTCTCCATTTATTATGAAATAAACTTAATTGGAAATATTCTTGTAACATTGAGCCGCGTTCGAATTTTTGTATCCTAATTTGTCCACTTTGTTTTTACTGCCCTCAATTACATTTCTGCACCTTATGCTTAGAAAATGTTTTATGATTTTCTGTATGCTTTTTTTTAAAGAGGTACAGTGCACTATGATTACATACACTCACCACAGTCTATCGTGTAGGTGTCTGTTGTTGCCGAACACACGCATAATTAACTGGAGGCTTGTACAACTGGGCTTTGCCCAAATATCGCCGTTCACTGTCAGTTTTAATCGTGCAGTTGCTAGTACATATAGTGATACCTCGGCTAACGAAGATAATTCGTTCCGGAATCACATTCGTTAGCCGAAATCTTCGTTAGCCGAAACGTGATTTCCCGTAGGTTTCTATAGAAAATCGTTTAATTTGTTCTGGATGCTGCCCAGTATTTAAAGATAAGTTTTATAAAATAATAAAAAGCACACTATAAAAGGGCAAAAACTCACCAAAGGCTGAGATGAACAGCTACCCAATTGGATGAAGGAGAATGGAAAGTAGAATGAAAAACT
>Ga0123357_10008907_pt1 | contig 12608 bp, 11 predicted proteins | sample TergutEmb28metaG_FD_89873 | JGI IMG/M metagenome (GOLD analysis project Ga0123357, IMG submission 89873) | Embiratermes neotenicus P4 segment gut microbial communities from Petit-Saut dam, French Guiana - Emb289 P4 | ecosystem: Host-associated > Arthropoda: Insects > Digestive system > Gut ... | reverse complement strand
TGACATTATCTTTCATTCATAATATGCAATTCAAATGGCATGTAATTACGAAGATTTTTCTGTAATAAAATTGCTTTTTCGTTAAAAAACAAGTGAGTACTGATCATTTCAAAAACGTCCGGTGTTGTATATTGCCCAAAAAGCAATGCTAAACATTTCTTTCTTGGCCAATAATACAGCTACTATGTCAGACATCAGATGATACAAATTAAAAGTTCCTGGAATTTATGTACAAAGTTGTAAGAAGTTCAGACAGCACCTCAAAATGCAGTCAGTGACATGCACTAAAGCCATGTGCTGTGATAGAATTCATTGTTGCCACAAAAGAATTAGTGGAAAATATTCACAAATATCTCTGGAATGTTAATGGAAGTGCTACGGTCCACAGAAACACCACTAGTAGGTGAAAGGAAAGATCACTTACAAAATAGGAAAAGCAGAGCACCATGATTTGCCTTACTCTGGCCATAATGTCACAGCTGTTAGCTCTGAGATACTGCTATATGCTAATGCCATCATTCACTGAGATAAATATATCACAATCTGACAACTGGCACTCAGTCCTGCAATCAGCACAGGAAGTGTTAGTCACATCAGCCATGATCTTGGCTATTCAAATATTCACATGTGTGCACAAGACACTTTTCCTTGCAGCTTCATGGATGAACAAAAAACCATCTTCCTCTGAGAGTGGTTTTCACTTTCAGCAAGAGAAAAGAATATGTCTGGCATGAGGTCAGGTGAATTAAGTGGGTGGTTGACCACCATATTGCAATTCACCATTAGGAGGTGTTTCAACATCATGGCAGAAAGACAAGGTTGTCAAGATACAGTATCAGTGACTGCTGTCTCTGTTGCTGCGTTTAAATAATGTGTCATCATGTACATAAACAAACATGTATACAGCAGGTGAGGTACTGAATCCAGCCGAGGCAATGCCCAGCAACTGGGAACAGATGGCAGAACAAGACACCATCAGTGCAGAAGGCTGTAAAAATATATACCACTTCCTCCAAAACCTATCCCTTCATTAGTTGCTGTGATGTGTAACTGCATAACCTCACCCATAGGCACATCCTGATCTTGTAAATGTATCTTCATATTCCTACAATGTACACATAACACTGAATATTCCAGAACCTTATGAGACTCAAATCGTCCGCAGTGTGTTCCTTGACTCCCAGACACTTATCGCAGCTACTAGACTATACCATGGTTGAAGGAAGATATTTTGGATGTTCCTCATACAGTAACAAGGCACCAAGAATGAAATGAAGCGTACAATTCTTTAGCTACACTCATGGGCAATGCCACAAGCAAGCACAAAATTATTCTACCCCCACTTGTGCATGCCTTAGTGCAGTTGCTTTGATATAGACACATGGACACATACTTTACAGTATGTTTCAGTGATGCCAGGTAATGCTAAACACAAATGAAACTCCAAAGCCATAACCTGCAATGCAAGTGAAATGCTAGAAAACCAAACACAAACCCATCCCCTAATCAAATTCTTTAATGCAACAGTGTGAAGGTGGGACACTGAACACACATTCTTATTGCAATAATAAATGTAATACAGTCTTCTGTGACCATCATCCAACATGCAAGGAAAAATAAACACTGGAAAGTACACAACTAGTACTACTGCTGCAACATGTTTTATTTCGTACTTCAGGCATGTGAGCCAACATCTGCAGAATAACAAATTCTCCAAACTGAACACCATTCCATTTAATCTGATGCAGGCGGATTGCACAACATAAAGGCAACCAAACTTTGGACGTATTTTGATTCCAGGCCAATATTTCACACAACCACAAGCAAATTCGATATACGGCTTTCATTTAAGTACTGTATTCTAAATCCGTTTACATTCTAGGAATTTCATCAAACAAGAATGTTTGCGTTACCCACGTGTCAATTTCCGACTGCCCCTTCCGTAAATGGGCCTAAACGGTTCAATCGACTGTAGCAACGATAAACAGAAATACACTGAAATGAACCACCGTAACCCAATACAAAATCACGCAACGGAAGACAAGGTTACATAACCCAACCCGACCTACCTAAGCTAGGCTACCCGTCCCCAAAATCAACTTGAACGTATCTTATACGAAAATCTCTAACATAACGCGATGTAATGGAAAAATGGCTACCTTAATTGCCGCGGCAATTACATTCCTTAACGCGAGGTAAGCGAAAATTCCAGTTTCGTGTTCACTTCACACAACTTACTGTCTTCAGCGGACCATTTCGTGCCCGGTTTGTAGCTACTATACACTACGAGCCCAAACTTCTACGACACAATACACGAATTGCCGGCCGATAATTCTGTAAGCAGGAAACGATTAATCCCGGTTGGCAATCCTGGCTTCTCTGCCGCAAAGTGAGTAAAACTACCGCCACAGATTAACTGAATCATTACACCAAAACGAATGCACTCCTACTACCCTGAGTTCAGCATTACTAACCTTCTTCCTTTTCCAGGGCTTCCTTCAGCCTGTCAACTAGAACGGCTTTGTTTCCCTTGGTATCCAACCCACGAGATGATAATTCGGCACGAAGTTCCACAACTTTCAGTTTTGATGGATCCATGCTAGAGCTCATTTCTGCCAGCTCTTTAATATAAAATTACGGACTTGTCAATAACGCAAGATACTACAAATCATACGACTTCACGCTATTATTTTTCACTTCGCGTTTTGCATTGAAAATGGCGTGTTCGTTAACACACGTTTGATTTACTTTATACGGTCACTCGTGATTGGAGTAGGGAGCGAGTATAATTAAAGACGCCAAACATTTGACCAATGAGAGCATCATTTACAAAACAGCCTCGATATACACCGCTGTTTCCATTGGGTAATGATGAGCGTGTTCCTCTACAAATAGTCCTTACATACTTTTCGTTACCGTGGCAACGGGGTTGTTTACAAATGGACGAAGAAGGTACATTGCATTAATTTTAGCTACTTTATTTTTGCTGTATGTTTTCTAGCTGTATATGGTCCGGGGCATCTGTGGTTAAATATATTTGTTACATGCAAAATTAGCTTACGCGATTCAAGTTTTCACAGCGGTTGTCCTGGGTTTCTGCAAAGTAGTTGTTAAATGTACCCTCATTTCAGAAAAAAAAAGTGCTGCCACTATGTACAGATGAAGGCAGCGGATTCCTCTAAAGTGTTAGTAACCACCTACCAGATTACATGGTGTTACAAATCTACGTTTCAAACCCCCACGATGATGATAATTAACTTGTTGGTCATTTCATGTTATGTGTATTAAATATAAACCAACCACATCCCTCCTAAAGCAATAAAATGGGATTCACAATTTACACATCCAAAAACACTGGCCTCTGAACACAACACATAGGTACTCTAAACTGAACCGACATAAAATTAACTTCCTGAATCTTGCTTGCATTTTACAGAGCCTTTAACTGTACTGGACAAAAAAATTATAGAAGCTTTCATGGTATTTGATCATACAAGCAGTAACACAGTTGATGTTCGAGAAGTTGGAACAATTATACGCTCTCTTGGTAAGTTAATTCTTTTAGTTGAAAGCATTATAGATGTAATGTAAGATAAAAAGTGAAATCTTCAAATACACCAAATACCTCCATAGAAATGGTTCAGATAGCCAGCTGCTGGACCCTTACCATGGAAGTAAAGAACAGATTCCAGAACAGTCCATGCAGGATTTGAGGTGGACAAAGTGGTACTGGAACAATTTTTCTTCAAGTGCTTAGTTATCCCATGAAACTCATTCCAGCGATGCTCCATACTCTTCCTTTCATCTGTCACTAATGTTATATGATCTTCATTAACCAAAACATTGTTATGTAACACACTTAAGCTGTAGGAATGAATTCTTGATAACAAATTATTTATGTTCTTTGCAACAGTGTTCACTGATCCTTGCAGCAACAACCAAGTAAGTTCAGAATTTATTATTATTATTCCACATTTGTGTCACTACCATGGAATGGTGCATTTCCATGTTGCACATGGAATAAACTCCAAATACAGAACTGCAAACATTATGAAATTAACAGTCAAGGGTAACAGCAAGGTATGGTCCTTCATCTTCAAGATTCCACACAGGACTATATGACCCATCACTACTATCAATAATCACAAAAAATGCTGTCAACACAACTATTTATTACATAGTATAAAGCTACGTTTTTCAGTTTAATGAGACCATTATCAGGTTAGGTATAAAAAAATTATACAAGCAAGAAATTAAATGTAAAACTATATACAGTTCGTGTGAGATTATTAATGGCTATACGAACACAATGGAATGTGGAAAACTGTCCCAGTATTTAAATGCCCTTCACAGCTGAATGGGAAAACTGTCCCACAACACCATGTATTTTTTAAAATTTTCTGCATTTACAATTACACATCTCTTTTTTACCTTATTTGTCTTAAAGGCTTGTATAGGCAAAAAAGATCGTGTGAAATGTAATTCTAGTCAAAATTATCACCAATGAGGTGTAATTTTTCTCACAGCCTTTCAATTTTTCCAGCAGTCATGAATTATTTACAGATGTCTCCAGGCAGTGGTTCTTATTTTTTCCTCATACTGGTGAAACGGAGAAGATACACTCACACATAAAGGCCCTTCCAACAAGTCACTGTTCCTTCATAAAGCCTCTTCTGGAAAATCCACACCCCCTTAAACCCCACTATTTCATCATAAGATGCTTCTGAAAAATATCAGTTCAATAATTACAATGGTAATATTTAACTGAGTGTTCTGCTCTTCCATTTTTGTGTCAGTTGGTTCTCAAAAATACAGTTTGGTTTGATATACCTCAAAACATGGGGTAGCACACAGCCCTATGTTGCATTCTCAACACTTGTATTTTGTTCTTGTTTCTTTGTTTTTGATGGAACACACATGGCACCGAATTCTCTTAAACTGCATGAGCCAGTGTCTGTTGTGTCTTTAGTCAAGTCTTTGTATATGGCTTGTGGATGGGGCTTGTCTTCTTCATCTTGGGGGCTGTGGTTGAGGCACCCTTCCTGCCTCTTCTTTTAGGTCCCTCTCCAATGTCAATCTGAATTGTAAGTGTGATAATTTTGAACCACAAGAGGCAAGAATGATAAACCTGTTAAGAATGGTAAGGTTCATAAGATGGAGGAATAGCTTCTTTGTCCATATACAAGTCCGTCTGCTAATAGAGTAAGAGTTCGTCATGCAGTCAGATTTGTCCACATACCTCATATGTTTATTATAGTCCTGTATTACGGCTTTTCCATGCTGATCACAGAAATTACACTCCAGTGGTGAAGAATGCATGTTTGTCAGTATGTTAACATTTCATTTGTCTTTCCATCCTATGGCTGTCAAGTTACCTTTCACCTTAGTCTTTAGATCACCCCTCTTCATTTCTATTTTATATCAAAAATTCTATGGCATCCCTTTTCTATTTGGTCTAACAGTTGCACAGCAGTTGTCTAAGTATGTATATCATCAAATAACACTGGAGATGAAATGAAAACGTCCATGTAGAAATTGTGTCCCACATGTTCAATCCTTGCTGCAAGTCCTGTCACTGTTGCATGTGTAGCTGTGAAGGAAGAAGTCGCTTGTTTCCTGCCTTTGCCTAAATACACGGTCATATTATATGCATATCCCTTAGAATCACACAGCCTGTAGAGCTTAATCCCAAACTGCTTCTGTTTCTTTGGTATATACTGCTTGAAGTTGACTCTAACTTTAAAGAGCACAATGATTTCATAAACTGCTAAATTTTTGGTTGGTATGTAATATTTAACATATGAATTATTGAGCTGTCAAATATAGTTCTCATTTTCCACAGTTGGTCATAATTTTCGTGTGTCTTATCAGGTTCATTTTTTATGTCACTAAAATACAGAAATCTAAGTATATGAGAGAATCTGTCTCATTTCATAGTTTTTCCATAAAAGGGCACAAAGTACTGTTCCAGTGTCGACCAGTAATCTTTCAGCACATCCCTCTGATCATGCCCCATCTGCACAACAATTGCAAACAACAAACACATTTCTGAACTGTCATATTAGGCAGTGAGGACCGTCCTTCATCCAGTGTGTCCAAGTACTGGTGATAATATGTCTCTTCCACCTTTCAAAAAAGATGGGGATGAAAACACCCAGTGGCACAGAGTCTTTATTGATGTGGGGTGCAACTGTTTGTTGTAACCCACCGTGACCTCCTGTAAACTTGTGGACTACAGGTACAGTAGGACAGTTTCTATTGTCAGTCCACTGTGTGAAGTTTGGGTCAGTACTGTCCACTGTATCACTGTCAATCTATGCGGAAATGTCTACATTTGCCGATGAATGTGCATCAGAGTCCAATTCTAAAATAATTTCTGCGATGTGTTGGTTTGTAAGGTTTATTTCTTGTAGCCATAACGCTAAACACACTTCGATCCAACTTGGCACACACCAAACCCAACACCTGCTGACGCAGAGATTCAAATGTAAGCAGTGCCTGCCCTGTTGCTTCAGTCTATCCCTCATAGGGATGGACTGAAGTGTTCAGTTGAAGATGGACATAAGTATGAATGTACAGTTCAAAGAAGTCACACAGAAATCTTCACAGCTGAATGAAAGGCATTTGCCTCTGGTCCCATATTACATTAAATAGAGAAATAAATGCCAATATGCATTCCTTTTCTCCCCCACTGATTGCATATGAACTCATTCACCACAACATCCAGATAAGCCAGCTCTACCACCATACACAAACACATTATGAGAGTGAAACATAAACAAAGTCTGAGGATAAACATGACATGTATAGCTAGCTCCAAATTTTAGAGCACACAGTCTCCACTCACAACAGGAGCTATTTGAAAAGAATAAATCTACAAAATGAAACAAAGACAGAAAAATGAATAAAATAAAAATTACCTTCAACTAAGCTTTGTAAAAATAGGTGGATTTCCTTCAAACTTGCGGAACGGGTGGATGGATTCATTCTTAAATGTGTACCTTTCATTTCAAGTTTTTATCTTTAAAATGTATGAATTACAGCAGATAATATCAGCAAGTGCAAAAACGGGCATTTAAAGATAAAAGTACCCTGGCTGTCAGCGGCTACTTTGGAATTTAAATCTCTCATATGTTAAATGTTAAGTTAACCCCACTGCTACATATAATTCACAAACATGACCAGTACACTGCAAGACATTGCACTTTCTGCTTACAAAATAAATAAATGTGGTAACATGCTTCAGGAGAGTTGTGATGACAATGGTAATTATATGGTTCTCTTTGGATAGTGGAATAATTATATTTTGTCAAACTGGTCCTCGGTGAGACTCCAAATACCATTACAGGAAGCAGAAGCTGCTGTATATAATACTTCAGCTGGTGAAATTCAGTACAGCAAATTTTGAGGTGCGTCATCCCCGTTGTGTTGGTTCAATAACAAAAGAATTTTTGTGTATTACACATACACCAATTTTTACTAATGAAACTAATTGTAACATATCCTTAGCATAAGAATAGTAACATACTTTGACATATGTACATAAATAACTAATGATAATTCACTTGTAACAGCCCTAGGTCATGGTACCCACTATTGAAACAACGTGATCTGCGATGTTTAGCAACTGTAACTCATCATTTTGAAAACAGCACACAGTAAAGAAATCATTATATGTGTTTTACTGAGTTTAGTACAGACTACTACCACGTTATTCAATTGTACATTTAGAGTAACTTACTGTGTGTAAATATCGGCCCTTTAGGTAATTCAGCCCCCCTTCCCCACCCCTTTTCTATGTATGTACACACACACACATGACCCCTAAGTTAGTCCATAACAAATTATGTAGCTTTCTTGTGGGTTGAAGTTGGACAGCCATGCCTCATGTAATGTTGTATTTTTATTCAGTCTTATCATCAGCATCAACAAAACATATTCTTAATTAGCAAAATAAGTAAATACACTGTGCAAACAGAAGTCCCAATTCTAGAATGGATCTTAAACAAGAGAATATGTTTGTGTGGATTAGACTTGTCTTGTTCAAGACTGGGCCAGTGGTGGGATCTAGTAACCAAGGTAATAAACCTGATTTAAAATTTTGTGACTGAACTTGAAATTGAACCAAACTTGTTTAAGGGCCAAAAACAGTCTGAATTTAAAAGTGTTTGTATTTCCTGATTATATGCACCTTACTCTTTCCTGTAAAGCATACTTTCAAACTTGCAAATCAGAAGGTGTCAATGTATTACTGATATCAGTGAAATCAGAAGTTTGAAATTGTACAGTGGAATACCATACAGAAAATGGTGCTTGCCTGTCGTACATGATTTCTTTAGATTAAATTAAATGTAAAAGGATTCAAGTCTAAGATTTTTGAGGGCTTCAATGTTTCTCTTTATATTGACAGATGTTTATCACCATATTCAACCCTTAACAGTGTCTGCTAATCCTTATTCATCCTATTTTCAACTGCCTTCCTTATATGAAGACCATCTCCTCCATCCAAAATGTAAGAACACATTTTGCTATGGTCAGAAATTTTTAAGTACTACTGTAAGTTAACTGTATCTGCTGTAGGGTGCTGTCCCAGTGAGGCTGAAATTCAAGAGATCCTTGTTGCAGCAGAGGATGAGGAAACATCTGGAAGTGTCAAATTAGACCGATTTTTGTCCACTGTATCACATATAATTCAAGAGAAGAGGTCTGTATCTAAGTTAATGCCTGTTAAACCCCCACCACTCACGGGACTCAACCCAAATAATTCCCTGAAGATAGAAGAACATATGGCATACCATGTAAACAAGTTTAGGAGGTCATGGTCAATTTGTTTGAAGTAAAAAATAACAGTAGATGGTGATAATTCTTCCAGCGCGAGGGATTTGCTCATCTCACACACGTAGATGATTTGACATCACTGTCACCCACTACCACCCAATGGGAAGACAGCTACACAAATCAAATTGGTTGTTTGGTGATCAAGATGAGTACATAACATGCTTGACTCACAAATCATCACTTTTAAACACATTACTGTCTTCACCCTGAAGCTTTTTTGCTCAAAACTGAAGTCTTCAATTGGGAGATGCACATCTGCATTGCTCCACACTGTATTTCTAAGTAAAAGAAGTTCATAGCTGAATTCAGTGAAGTCACTGTACTTACAAGACAATTGAAGAATGAACTGAAATTTAACAATTAAAGTGTCAATACATATAATGCATCATCAACCAGTGTTCTGTCATAAATTTAGCAAAAAAATTTGTGGGTGTGAACTTGAGCCTAACAAACTAGAATATTAAAAAATATTCTGAGCCATTTCATCAAAGTTACTGCATATAAGCAACCCAGTTTATATCCACCACATGCTGTCCTTTATATATCACTACCACTATTGATCAAATACCTGTATCTCTTTAAGACTTCATGACCCCACTAACCCTAGCCACAACCTAGTCAAGCCATATGAAATCCATTCTCTTTTCTTTTACTGCAATGGTAATCATGCTAAGTCCTGAAAGATGGTTGTGCTTGCAAGCAGGAACTGTAATTGTAAGAAGTTAATTCCATCAGCAGAAATCTGGTTACAGTACACTGCTAAAAAATACTTGCAAAATTCTAACAAGCACTTAAATCTTATAGACTGCAACCTGCATCACCAGAAAAGCTCCTGAAAGCTTTCTTAACACTTGACCATGACAGAAAGGGATATCTGACCAAGGAGTTTCTCAGTAAAATTATGATGGAGGAAGGTGAGCCATTTACTCAGGAAGAACTGGATGAAATGATGGCTGCTGCTATAGATGGGGAAACAGGAAACATTCCATACGAGTACTACATCAATGAGCTCATGGTAAGAAGTGTGCTCTAAGAGGTAAAAAAGGCAAAGTTGCCCCTGTCCATGCCATGAAAGAATATATGGAGTATACAGGTATAGCTCCACTCAATCTTATTCTAGGTACTAGGTGGCAGTGAGTTGTCACCTTCACGAACCTGGCCACTCCATATCCTGGGAAAGGACCCCAAACACCCACTGAATAGGAGGCTGAGCGGGCCCCACACCTTGTGTGGGTGTTTCAGGAAAGAGAAAAATGTCTTGCCAAAGCTTGGCATTGAGCTCTGGATCATTCAACCCATAACCCAGTTGCTATACTAGCTATGCTGTCCTGACTGATCCATGTGGTGTGATCTAAACAATATACTTCCCCTGTACAACTGTTCTACGACAGATTTAGTCTGTGTTACCACCAACATAAAGTAAAAAGTAAAATAATGAATGACCACTTAGTAAATATTACTGTGAAATGAATAAACTGCTCCAGTTTTTCCATAAGCCTTGCAATCAAGTGCCACACTGTAATATGGACCCGGTCAGCAATATAAATTCTAGTATTTGAGAGAACAAAACTACCTTCAATACAGAAAACACGCACACCAATCTCTGAAACCTATACCTGACTTACAACTTTCTAATTGGTATTGACAATAATATTTCATGAAACAAAAATGAACTGTTGGAAAAGATTAGATCTTCTGAGGTATGATGTCACATAGCTTGGTAGGCACACTTGTGTTTCTGAGGAGCCTGCAGTTGGAGACACGAAGTTCCTCTACAGTTTTTGTGGCTGTCTACCACACTACACAGAATTATATCCCAGAAGACTGTAACCTTAATACTCACCACCTTGAAAACCTCAAATCTCAACTGACTGCTGGGTAGCAGATTCTTTGCTCATATTCTTTCCCAGGTTTGCAAACTGTTAAGAAAGAGCAGATGATGAAACATGACCAAACTCATATTTTTAAGCTTCCAGCAGTTAAAAGACCAGTCATCTCAAACTGTATGTTTTGCATGTACAAGTGTGTGTATGTGTGAAAGGTTTGTTCCACCACAAACAGACCCATTTTTATTTCTGATTATGCATCCCCTTGTGAGTGAATACAAAGTGATTCACAAAAACATGAGGGCTGTCAAACATAAAAACTTTTGCCCAAGTTTGAGCCATCATACACATTATCATGTTTGTCATAATGATTTATCACCAGAATTTTGTTGTGATGTGTACTGCCTTGATAAAAATTTATGCGTTTTGGAGACCAGTCTTGTTTCTGTGTTCAGCCAGAATAAAAGGACATCTACCCATTTGCTCATTAGATAAAGTTGTTACTTACATGGATGTGAAATAAAATTACCACTGTTATCTCCAGACAGATGCAGAACAACTAAACATATTTAAAGAAGACCACAAGGTGAATTTGAATGACAGCACTATGCTACAGAAAATACACAAAGAATTAGTTCACACGATCTTTTCCGATTTATGCATAATACAATGTTGGCATCTGTTATCAAGCAAATGTTTATGTAAAGTGTAATCCCACACCATGGATATTTCTCTGTTATCAGAAAACAGTTTTCTGTTTTCCTAGTACACTTTTCTTGATCTTGTTTGCTAGGAAATATCTTTGTGTCTGGTGTTTCACACTTTCATACCGTCTTGTGACATAAACTGTGGCTGGTATTGCTACTTTCTTCTACCAGGGCTTGCATGCCTTCCCCTTCTGATCATTTTATCCAACAGGTCTCATGCTCTCTCTGAATATGTATACACAAGCAGCCTTTAAAATGCCAAGGTAATTTTTGTACCAAACATGGATACTGTCCAAACAGAACTCTTCCCTGACACATACGTGACCTGGCATCAGCTGAGAAGAAAACTTGCAAATCACAAAGGCAGTAAGAAATTCTATATGACAGTTGTTAATCCAAAGTGTAACACAAGCTACATTAGTTGTTAATAAATAAAATCTTTATGTACAATTTTGTGCCTGCAGGTTAATCCAACTGATGACAACCTCATTCCTCAACCAAAAGGAATCTCAAGAAATGAACATTCCAGTCATTAAAAACAAGGGCAACAGCTTACTACACACAAAAGATTACTATATTGTATTTATATAGATTATTACAGCTAATGAAGCAAAAATCAGCCATTTATATGGTAAGGCGAAATGGAAATTAAGAAGGCCATTCAAACATACAGAATAAGGCAAATAAAAGCAAACAAGTTAAGTCACCATATATAAACCAATGAATCAATGCTCCATAACATCCCAGAAGAGCAATGGTCAAAAAGGGAGGGAGTTGAAGTCAAATGCAAGAAGTGTGATGTGGGACTATGCCTTGGTGAGTGTTTTCAAGAATATTACAGTACTGAGATTGTGATGAATCAGCTGGTGATGGCAGGTCCTCGAAAGCACAACACATCACAATAAACCAGTATGTAACAGAACAGACTTACTTCACAAAGTTTTACGCAACAAACTACAAAGTAAACACACAGAGACCAGCACATGGCATGCTAGGCCATTTGCCAGTACATGTTAGAAATCGTCATATGGTTGCTTAGGATATTAACCTTTTGGCGCCGGAATTATTTTTTTAATTTTAGCACACCCTGTATATAAAATGTGAATAATACAGAAACCAAATACGTTAGATTTATGAAACAAACTGCATTTTGAAGAGGAAAAAACGGAGAGTATATACCATGTTTAAAATATTCAGTACCTATATTTGTTGAATAAATATATAAAATGCAACGTTT
>Ga0123357_10008906_pt1 | contig 12608 bp, 6 predicted proteins | sample TergutEmb28metaG_FD_89873 | JGI IMG/M metagenome (GOLD analysis project Ga0123357, IMG submission 89873) | Embiratermes neotenicus P4 segment gut microbial communities from Petit-Saut dam, French Guiana - Emb289 P4 | ecosystem: Host-associated > Arthropoda: Insects > Digestive system > Gut ... | reverse complement strand
CGCAGGCTCCTGAAGATGGTCGTATTAACGGCCGAAACATGTTGAGCATTGAATGAACATTGAATAAAATAATAAAATAAGTGGCATCAAGTTGATTTTCTCTTTACTCAACTATCAAGATGACGCACGGGCCCCATAAACATAAGATCGACAGACATACTTCAATCAATCCACTACTATAAACTACAGTCTCTGGGAGATATTAATTCGGTCGATATGCAAAACCCCCATGTAATTTTCTTCAGCAAAGGCAAATACTGCCTGCAGCTGAAACATATAACACCATCTGCCGTTTAATGCTGACATTCTGGTACATTTATTAACTGCTACCAATGATCCACATTCCTCAGCAAGAGACAAACGTAGTCATTAGCCGTCACCTGTCACGGCTAAAATGGGCCCATTTGTGTTCCACCTTTTATTAAATGTGGAGGACATTAGTTATAAATTATTCAACAGCGCCCTTACGTAACCATCCAGTCTTTCCTTAAGTCGAACTACGCAGTGTATTCGATCTACTAACACACGAGATGTTTAAGCTAGGGGATTGGCAAGAACAATTATGTATAATTAAAGTAATTACATATCTACGTTCCTGCAAGTTCCCTGCGAAAGCGTGATGGTAAAGTTGTCCCTGTTCAAGCCAATAAAGGGACAGAGGGGGAGAAGAATTATCGATCCATTCATTCTTAAACTCGGCACTAGACGAGGTTTGGTTTACATCACGCCCTAGCCACCTTACCCTTGGGAAAGAACGCCAGTACGCACTGCGCAGGAGGCTGAATTTGCCCCAGAGCCGATCTGGAGGTTTTGAAAAAGATAAAAATCTCGTGCACTTGCCGTAAGTCGAGCCCCGGATCGTCCAGTCCAGCCCACTGCATGGTCACTATACTACCATTCCCTGTCTTCTTACTTTCTTGCAAAATGTAATGAATTCTAAATTATGTGTTATGTTCTGACCTCTCAGGTACAATAAGCGGGCGCAATAAATCACTTTGTTCCTTTTTCCACACTGAATTTCAATTGAGCTAGCAGAATACTCAACTCAAATATTGTTTCTCCGCGTATTCCCCACTCTTCTGATGGTGTATTCTAATTTCGAGGAAAATGAAATTTTAGAGGAACACTGACGGTTTGCCACATCGAACTGAAATGTAACAGCATTTTCCACGAAAACTACGTGTCCGTCAACATTTTATCAGGAAACATTAATGTTCATCAAGGCAGTGCACGATGGAGTCCGTAGCCGCGGATTTCCAGCCATCCTATATAGTCCGCGTATATTAAGAATTAAAAAAGCGCTATTTTAATGTACATGATTTTATTACTCTACAGAACGGAAAGCATATTTGTTTTTGACAGGGTGGCACAACGCAACGTCCCCGCTGCAACATCTGCAACACCTTGCTGTACAGTCTCTGTTATTGTGTTACAAGTAACTTTCTTTTCGGTGATATCAGCAACACTCCCCCTATTTCTTATTTTTGTGCAAGTGTAGTCTACTGCAGTTACATGAGGGACTTCACGTGTATGCATATTAGAGAAGTCGACATATTTACACTGTCGGCCCGGTAGCTCAGTCGGTATAGCGACTGACTAGGGCTGGACGGTCTGGGATCGAATCCCGGAGGGAATGAGATTTTCCGCCCGTTCAGACCGGCCTTGGGGCCCACCCAGCCTCCTGTAAAATGGGTACCGGGTCTTTCCCGGAGGTAAAGTGCGGCCGGGGCGTGCTGCTGACCACTCACCCCCTTCTAGTGCTGCGGTCATGGAAGAGTAGAGCTATACCTCTACCCACCCTCTGGGCCACACCGGGCCTGTAACGGGAAAACTTTATCTTTTCACATATTTATATGTCAAGTGGACACGACTTGATACTTACATGTAATCTCTCAGAACACTTAACCCTTTCAATGACGACTCGTCAGTCGTTCTATTTAAAGAGGCCGCTCGTAGCGCGCAGTAAACACTAGTCATCTCGACCATACAAACAAATCAGTTAATATTTTATAGGGTAAAATCGATATTTGTTCTAAGATTCAAATAAATCATATAAATACACTGTGGGCAGAATGTAGAATTTGGAATCTTAGAACTGGGGGTACGTGCAGTATCCGCCAGGCTCTAAAAGGCTAATAAGTAAGCTTTGTTTTGACAGCGACACGTTACGTAATTCCGAGGCCCTTTCAATTTCCCGACGGTCTGAATAACAGTATCTCCTACGTCTTCGTGCCAGGTGTTACAGAAGTTTGGCACCACCGGAAGGCAGCTGTTTACTGAATCGACAAGGAGAAATACGTAAACATGTTTCACACCTTCAAGCCGCAATAAGAACTGGACTGTGATGAATATCCTTTTTCCTGAAACGTATGTAATTTCGAAAGCTACAGAAACACACGAAGGAGAGCAATGGCGTCGTTTAAGCAAAGTGTCCACAAAATATGCTTAATATTCGTAATCGCGATACAGAGACACACACCTCTCTATCATTGCACATACATATGCATATCAACATATACCGAAACAAAACGAATTTACCTCAGTAACGTTCCTCTTGTAATAATGCCGATATCCATATGACACTGGGTCTCGGGAACTCGCATCTTTGTCTGGGCCAGCATGCACATGGGCACGCTTGGACAGTTCGTTTTCCACAGCCAACAGAAAAGGAAGTGGAGGTTTTCCAACAATATTATACGATCCACCCGTCCTTTAGCAGCCGCAATGGCTGCTGTAAGTGAAGGAACGGTGGACTGGGAGAGATTTTCTGACATCATATCCCTTTGCTCTTAAATGGAGTAAAAATTCTTAAATAAATTACAGTAGAACTCCACTTATCCGGATTAATTTGGATGGTGAGCCATCCGGATATGCAGAAAATCCGTATAATTGGATTTTTCCTTGAAAATAGCCCATATTGACAGTTTGAAGTTCTGCTGTTACTATTTACAGCATGCAACTGTGTCTAAACCTTTCAACCACGCCTCACTGGAAGTTCTAAGAGCCGTAGCACGGCAGTGACTTGATCCGATAACCGGTAATTTCAAGGAAAGTAGCTTTGCAGAATTCTCGACAAATCTACCCGAAGGGCAAAGCCGATCCCGATAATTGGCCATCCGGACAACCAGGGTTCGGGTAAGTGGAGTTCTACTGTGGAGCTAAACAATCGCACAAAGTATCTTCTATATATGCTTAATGTTATAACGTAAAGTTGTATTTTTTTAGCAGACAAAACAGGGAATGTACGGTGTCTCTAGCCTTGGTTACGCAGCATGCAAAACGTCCACGCCATATTATACTGTGGCCTGTGGCCTGTGGCCTGTCTGACTCTACCATATTTCCCACATTGTCTCATAAACAGCACGATTTTTAGGAAGAAGTTACTTAACACAAAATGTGTTTTGATTTTCTGTAGTCTGTCTGAAAATATTCTAGGAAGAATTCAGCAAGATATTGTCATAAGTGTGCAAAGACCGTCATTAAAATACCCGTTCAACACTATATAGTGCTTTGACGATGGTGTATAACTCACTGACACCATCTACTATTTACGACTTTGACCATCGTTTAAAATTTGTTAAAACACTTTAAAACACGACATTTCGGAAGCCGACTCTGCTTCCGTCTTCAGATGAAGACGGACCTAACCTGGATGACACTTTAGATCTAGCTATTCTCAGTCAGTGGGTAGAGCTCAGTTGAAAGCTGATGGCACATGGTGACGCACGGTAGGGGAAGTGAAGGGGAAACATACAAGTGGAGTGGGTAGCCAGTAGTCTTGCACTCTACCTCAGAACATGGTGTATCCAGCATTACTACCATTACTACCACCGATGCGCACACCTCGGCTGCCAGTAGTCGACTGAACTGACACCCCTCCGCCAATTTAAATGGAATCGTCCGTTTCGCTGAAAGACCGAATCTGGTTTCTGCGCGTGTGCCATCACGTTTCAAACGTGCTCTACCACAGAAACACTCAACTTGCTAAGGTCCTCGTCTAAGAGCTGATCAGGTCCACTGGTTTTGACAAGAAAAGAGCTACAGAAAAATTAAAAACAACAGAACTTAGGTTGAAAAAACTGAGACGAAGATACATGGAATACCACTGTGCAGGAAGCTAAGTTAAAAAAAAAAAAAGTACGTACGTACGTACGTGGACTGGATTAATAAGGATAAGAACTGGGTCCAGTTGTGGGTTCTTGTGAAGACAGAATGACAACTTGAGTTCCATACAATGTGATGAATTTCCGAGTAGCTGAGTCACTATTTGCTTCCCAAGAAAGACTTCCTTCCATGGGATTTTGTACGTATTTTGGTGGGCAGTCAACGTCGCCGGCAAACAATGTTTCTCATTTCACACGACATCAACTTCACGCGCATCAGACCACAGACATGTTCAAACTCCTGCACACCAGTCACGTCCCTGTAATGACCGATCGCACCATACGCCATCTGGAGAACCGTGTGGCAAAAATCAGACGGCCAACCAGACGAATCTTGGAATGAACATGGGTCTACGTAATACTGCGACTGTTAATCCATGGTTCATTTAACAATGTTGTCTGTATCTCTATACCTCGTCATGTCAAGAAGGGTTGGGCGATCAGTGAGTGATAAATTGCAAACAAGCTTTCACTGTCTGACTTCAGGAGGCCGGCATTTTAATGGAAGAAACGAAAAAAAGCTATGAAATATGTCCGACATTTAGTTCTCCAAACCTGGAATTAAACGGAGGACATTTCGAACACCAAAAATGGGTGCTAAATACGACCCTGTCGTTAGATTATTTCTTGTCCAAAACAGCGTCCATCATATACCGAGGGAACTTCAACTATAATATTCTTGAAACCCTCACTATTCGGGGATTTACGCAGCGTAGATTGGCAGTCAATCACTGATGTTTCGGGACTATCGGTCCCATATTCAAAGGTCCCGAAACGTCGGTAACTACCGATCTAAGCTGCGTACATCCCAGAAGAGAGTAGATCTCATTTACGCCGCGGAGGAACCTGAAATCATGCAATAATACTCTTTACCAGGCTAAACATGTTCTAGAGTGAAAGGGCTGTGTATAATTAAATTACCAGCAGCACACTGCCAACAGAGACAGCGCACATACATGTAAGTTATCATCCACAAGTACGGTAAGTGAATTCGCCCGTATTACCATGCCATACCTCTCCTACATTAGCATTTCAAGTAACACCTCCTTGCTGTTTATCAACATCACAGAACTGCAACGTGTTCTGCGCCACTCCCATTAGTTACACTGATGTTTGAACAGGCCGGTGGCCACCGGAATCACAGCCCATATTTTACAGGCTCGAATCAAGCAATCATGAGGAGATCCACTACGGTGTTTGCTGGCAGCTGACAGGTACAGCATATGCATGCAACAAGTGGCTGCCGAAGTGGACCGCCCGTGAAATCAGTGGATACCCCACCTTGAAACTGCGTCCGTCGTCACAACCCATCTCAAGAAACCCATAAATACGTAAAACAAATTATAAAATGAAGGTACGGTGTAACTATCGCGGCACCCTCACTCCTTTGAAACCCCTAAAAACATGGTTACAATTCCGCCGCAGTTCATATTACACTTGACTGCAGCGCTGCTGCGGGGACACTGAGGGAAACAAGAACTATATGGGGTACAGAACTTCCATCTGTGGCACGTGCAGTTTGGATTACAAAAAGTGCAAATTTATTTTCCAACTTCTGCATGGGCATAAAACATTACAGGAATTGTGCATTAGCACAGCAGGAACGAACAATAATTAAGATTAATTTCGCGCTTGCCGCGGGTTCATTATCGGCGAAACTGTTCAGCATGAATGTCATGTACAATATTTGAGGCAGCTTGCTACAAAACTCACGAGCGGCTAGATAGCCAGGGTTTTACTCCAGACACGGGCCGCCATTTCTGTACGTACCACGCACGCACACCTGCTGAGGCCCACCCGGCATCCTGTGTCATGATCTCCGAGGGCTCTTCTTCGAGATTAATGCGGCCGAAGCGTAAAGTTAAATACTTCCAAACAGCGGAATCTTTTCTTTACTTACACCTCCCTGCAAGCTTTCATGGAGTTACACTAAACTCCACCTTCCATGAACTTTATTTCAAGACCCGTGATTATGTACGTGTTGAAACGAATAATTTCTATTGTGAAAAAGCTACGAATAGTTACGATTAACTGTTCACAGTTCTTTATTATAGATTTTTTCTCAAACATCAAATAGAGGTTCCTTTGATGGGCTGATCACTAGTCCCGGGGAGTCATACCGGGTGTGGTGTGTCTGAGTGTGATCGTGAAGCCTAGATAATGAGGAGGCCCTGGCCCACTAGGGGCTGTTGCACAATGGAAAAAAATTAACACAACTGACAACAATAAACTCACTGAAGGGTGAAAAGTCAGATGAATAGGAAATTACTCATTCCTTTGTGTGTATCCTTTTGCTAACAGAAACAGATGAACATCCAGAGCATAATAGTACGCCGGTTTCCATGGTACCTTCCACATGAGTGCAGGGAAGTGCATTTATCAAAGAGATACCTGATATTTGCAAATTCTGCTCATCTGGACCTAAAGAAAATCAAATGATAGAAAAATGGCATACATCCAAATACAGGAGACTAATGCTGTCACGGTAAGTTGAACAGCCTTCGTGAAAAAGCAAGGAACGATCAAACTAAAACATGTACATTACTGTACTGTGCAAACTCAACTGCTGCGCCAGTGCTAGGGTCCGGTAACTGTCGTTAATCGTCGAACTGCTAGTGATATTTACTAAACAAATGTCACGGACAGACAAAAAATGAAGGAACGGAATGAGGTTCGAAAGGGCAAAAAAAAAATAATAAAATAAATTAGATGTGTGAGGACTGCGGGAAATAGGAAGGAAGGTGATAAAGGGCAAGACAGTTCATAACAATCTTCCTGCAGAATTATCAATGGCATTTCATTACGCGCACTCTGTCGTTGATAAGTGTCCCATCTCATCTCCTCACCTCCTGAACTCCCTCCAAATCTGAACCATGCTTTGATAGCTCTCGCAAGTCATCATGCCGGTGTGGGCAAGAACTTCCACACCCGTCCACACCGGCCCCGAGGCCCACCAATCCTCCTGTACAATGGCTATTAGGTCTTTCCCGGGGCGACTGTGCTACCGTGGGGTAGGGGCTAACCACCCGCCTCCTTCAACCGCCGAGGTTGCGAATGGAATGAAGCTATACGTATGTCTCCCGTCTGTGCCAACACAGGCATGCTATGAGAAGAGCTTTACAGTTACACCGTACTTACTATACAGAAAACATTGTATTCCTGAAAAACGACTACAGAATAATTCTTTGTAAAGGGACTCTGTTAAGAGCCCATTACAATTTCATATGTTGAAACCATTTTTAATCAATTTCGTTATTTTTTTTTACCAGAAACAAAGAGCAGCATATCAATATGCGCAGTACATGTTTTGACTTACTGTCATCATCAGGGGAAACAATCGTCTATAAGGTTCAAACTAACTTTTCCAAATTTAAAACGTGTTCCCGTTACAGGCCCGGTGTGGCCCAGAGGGTGGGCAGAGGTATAGCTCTACTCTTCCATGACCGCGGCACGAGAAGAAAGTGAGTGGTCACCTTCACGCCCCGGCCGCACTTTACCACCGGGAAAGACCCGGTACCCATTTTACAGGAGGATGGGTGGGCCCCAGGCCCGGTCTAGACGGGCGTAAAATCTCGTCCCCACCGGGATTCGATCCCGGACCGTGCAGCCCGTAGTCAGTCGCTATACCCAAATGTTAAAACAATGCCTAAAGCATGCCGTGCATCTCTCATAGACATACAGATGAAGTGCACGAAGGACGTACTTAAATCAGTACAAGTATTAACACGAAACACAACCTAAACAACAAACTAGCAACAAGACGTTAACAAGACTATTTCAGAGCTACTGGAGTACAGGATTCAGAATGAGAAAGGCATTTCAGTGTGATATACTGACTCTTGTTTTAAGGGATGTGGTTAACGCTGGAATGAATCATTAAGAGCACAACAACTGGCTTGTGTGTAATGGAATGCTGGCGATGATGGCAGTAAGGCGAAAGACATAGATCACATGACCATACATTCAAGCAATATGGATGTATCTAACGGTAAAGACAGTACACGGACAGTCTTGTTAACTGCTGTTAAAGAAACGTGAAGTAGTTCTGTTGTATTTGTTGGTAGTGAATATTCGGTACGTTGTTGCATCGGAAGGTAAAGAAAAGCTAGAGCAATACTGTTGCATCTGACGGCACAGAGAACCTGCAGTGAATATTCACAACAATATTATGCAGTCCAATAAAACTGTTCTTGTTTTAAGGTAAAAGTCACACGTTTCGGTCTAGATACTTATCGTCATCAGGCTAAAAAATACAACCACTAAAAGGCAGGGAGAAATACGTTTGATGTGGGATCTCATTGTTATAAAACAAAAAATGTGATTATGTTTGGTATAGTGCATTATTATCTGCCTTTTAATGGTTGCAATTTTTTAATCTGATGATGGTTGATGTCTAGACCGAAACAAGTAGCTTATAAATAAAAAACAGCTGTGTAAGCCTGAATAACATTGTTTCGAGTATTTTCTTAGGACACTACGGGATGAATTCTAATAAGTTAAAACTACAGTGGCCTTACGGTATTCGATGACAAGGAAAATCTACACTTACCTTGTCGTCGCTGACGGTAAACTCCAAACAGCTTTATATTTTGACGCTGTCAAATGCTTAGTCTGTACACGTCAGCGGAAGACTGACGAAATATTAGAATGGAGCACTGGAGGAACGATAGTGACAGGGTAAAACCTAAGCACTCGGAGAAAAGCCTGTACCAGTGCTCCTGTCCACCATATAACCTATATGGACTGACCTGAAAACAAAACGGGGCCTAGGGGGCGAGAAGCCGGCGACTAACCCCCTCAGCCACGGCATGTCCCTACATCGTAGAATCTTCGTTAAAAACGTAAATTCGTCCACAACACTGCTTCTAGAACATACACACGTGTGACAGCGGGTACAGCAAATGATCAATACATCCCCCCTCCCAGGTCCTCGCACCAAAACCAATGAACACCCTCCCCCCTCTTCTCCCCCATCGAACCGATCTTGTTCCCTTTGCAAATTCTATGTAGAAGTGCGATGTTTTTGTGGTAAACAATGCAAAGAGAGGTTTTGATGGCTAATGATAGTCATCCATTCTCTCCCTACTTAGAACAAAGGTGGAACTTCGTTAATTACGTTTAGATAGGCTTACGTAACTCGATTCTTTTGTTCGCTTATAATAAACGTCTTTCCAAACTCTGTAGTTCTGCAGTTCTCTCGAGCTTACACTACCTGTGCCTAATTGCTTTTCATTTTATGTCTTCTGACTTTGTCGAGGTGTTCCTAGAAGCAGAATATGGTAACAATGTTCAACTCATTTAAGACCCAGCCTGGTGTTGGCCCAACTTTGAGGAGGAGATAACCAGTTATTGTTTTGTTCAAAAGTTCAGCATCCGATAATTTCGGTTTTACACGTTGTTTGTAAGGCAGCAATTCAGGTTATTTTAGTATCGAATAAGCTTGCTGGTATTTCAAATATAAACTTGTAATTAAATCTGATACATTTTATTGGAATCTGAAAGGAATGCCTGCTTTCAATGTTCCTTTACAGGATGGATTTCAGACAGAACTGAGATAGCTCATTTGGTATAGTCACTAACTTAAACAGAAAACCGGGGTTCGATTCCAGGCAAAGGCAGAGACTTTCCACTTTGCCACGACAGCCAAATCATTACCGGGGCCCATCAGCCTCCCATAAAAACGGAAAAGTTTAGCCTTCCAAGTGGGAAACAGAAAACACACCTCCATTTAATACCAAATTACAAATACAGATAGATGTTGCTAAACGAAGGGGATACGTTATGAGAAATGCGTCGTTGGCGATTTCGTCGTCGTGTTAACGTGTACTTAACACAAACCTAGATAGTACAGTATAGCCCACTACACACTTAGGCTATATGGCATAACCTATTGCTCCTAGACTACAAACCTGCACAGCATGTTACTGTACTGAATACTGTAGGCAACTGTAACACAGTGGTATAATATAATATTATGGGATCACCGTCGTATATGCGGTCCGTCGTTGACTGAAACGTCGTTACGCGGCACATATTTGTATGTGCAGCTGTCATCTCCACTCCTTCAATACGCCTTCATAATGTCAAGCTTAAATAAGCAGAGGGACTTTATCTGGCACTTCACACACAGTTCAAATTAAACAAACGCACACCCTAGCTGTACCGGGATATAATAGGAATCTCTGTCATAAATTATGACTTCATAATAGCTTTCCATTCCGAGGCACACGCAAACTCTCGTGCCGTCTGGTCCACTACAAAAGCATCAACTCACTGCAGTTTCAGCAATGAGAAAGTGAAAACCGTCAGTCACAGTTTAGCTTTTTGTAAAATTATTTATTGCCTGCTACATGTTTCGGCTTTTGGAGCAGCCATCGCCAGGCAATTAAAAATATACACGAAGAAAAATTATTTAAATACTACCCACTAAAAAGATACTTTTCAGATAGCTGAGATTTCAACTTTACAAAAATTAAAGTTGTAAAAGCCGAAAGTGGATAAAAATTAGATTGTAAATTAACATATTCAACTATAAAAAATGTACAATATGTTAAAACATTAAAATTGTTTTCCAGCACTTCGAGGGTGAAAGGGAAGCTTTTCAAAAAATAAGCCGGGTGGGGTACAATTTTTTTTAAAGCTCGTGATTCCGTGCATCGTAATTCAATGTGACTGAAAATCCAACCAGATGCAACACTATGCAGATATTTATTTACTGCAAAGCTACTCTACATGTTTCGGGTGTCACAGCACCCATCATCAGGAGTATTAAAAATATAAATAAATATCTGCATAGTGTTGCATCTGGTTGGATTTTTATTCACACTGTACAACTTTTCGTTAATTTTGATTCTGATCATCAACGCAGGAGAGCTTCGGTGTAATACGAGTATACAGCATTTCAGCGACGTCACTCGCTCTTCGTACCGCATCAGTCAAATTGTGGAATTTCAAAGTAAAATAGTATGTTGAACGTATCTGCGAAGGAATCATAAACCGTCCATTGGATCGCCATAATACGTATAAGGAAGCTACGTTTCACTTGTATGTAAAGCAAATTCTGTAGGATGTCACAAAATGCGTTGCCACTGAAGGTTGAAGCTCCCTTTCTGCTGTTTATACATCACAGAGGGATGTCATCGATGACAACAAAGACACAGCAGTTTCCACTGTCCACAGACACAACACTTGCCCTGGTCAGATTTAATTCCGCGCACGTCAATTAGGCATTCATTTGACCCGAACGCAGTGTAAAGCCACCGCTGTTTCAGTGTTTAATTAATTTAGCGCCACGCCGCGAAGAGGTGGGGAAGAGGAGGTACATGCTGTTCTTTATTAAACTTCGGCACTAAATGAAACGTGACTGCTCCCCTTTACTCTCCCCACCCCCGCGCTCCGTCACAGGTAACCACCCGTAAATATGGGAGCATAATACTAAAATGGAAATTCATGAAGTGGGATGGGGAAGCATGGAATAGATTGCTCTGGTTCAAAATAGGGAAAAGTGGCGGGTGAATATGAATGCGGTAATGAACTTTCAGGTTCCATAAAATGTGGAGAATTTGACTACTTTCGAACCTGTTAGCATGTCGTATAGCGAACGCCGCGGTCAAGCAGTGACCACTGCCACTGACTTGGCATTTTTCGGGTTCAAATCTCGAACAGGAATCTGGCTGCCTTCAGCCGTGTATCGTGGTATTCCTCAGTCCATCCATGAACACACCACGATCATTTCCATATTCTTCCGAATTCAGTGTCCATTTGTGGGACTTGTTGTTCGATGTTATGACGTATGGAATAGTGAGAGCGTTAAGTAGTGCGCACAAGCGTCCAGAAACAAGGAGGCTGGAATTGTGGCAAGGACCAACAATCTGGAACTCAGGTCAAAAAAGAATTAAGTCACATTTTGAGGTGTACTATCTCTGATCGTTGCTGTTTCTGTCAGTCAGATGTTCCCTTGTGTAACATGTTGTGGTCTACCGTGTCATGATACCGTGCAGTCTGGTAGCTAAAGATGAATATCTCGAAGGAAAATAATGCCTCCATATGCAGGATAGAAGAGGACTTACAAAATAATCTTGTTACGAATGAGTGATTTTCAGAAAATCTGTGACGTTCGATTTCAAATTGCAAATAAATTGCTGGGTATATTAGTGGGTGTATCTATCTGTAAACTTGTTTCTGTGCGCGCCATGAAGAAGGTATGTAGGACAAGCAGAGGTATACATGTAGCTCCACTCATTCTTAACCTCAGCACTAGATGGAGGATATCATCTTCAGGCCCAGTCACTTTATCCCCAGAACCCCGATGTGTGTATATGTATATACAAGGTGTGTCCCAAAAGTCATGAAATATATTTTTTTGCCGCTCTCCTACTGGTCGCAGCCTGTTCTAACCGGTTGGGTGAGGTGGGGGGGACCCTTATCTTCATAGCGCACCAACGG
>Ga0123357_10008905_pt1 | contig 12610 bp, 8 predicted proteins | sample TergutEmb28metaG_FD_89873 | JGI IMG/M metagenome (GOLD analysis project Ga0123357, IMG submission 89873) | Embiratermes neotenicus P4 segment gut microbial communities from Petit-Saut dam, French Guiana - Emb289 P4 | ecosystem: Host-associated > Arthropoda: Insects > Digestive system > Gut ... | reverse complement strand
GATTTTGCCATAATCAATCCACATGAGAAGTGGAGTATTTTTGATAAAAGCGCGAGGCGCTTGCTTGAGAATAAAGATAAAGGTGCGGCAAAATATATGGAAGCGTTTGCTTCTTATAAAAAGCCGGCCGCTCTAGAAATAGAAAAACTTCCTTTAGAGAAACAGCTTTTCAATGAAGTTCTTCATGGCAACAGGGACTCCGTTCCGGATATAGTCAACAAAATTATCGCAAGCGACAAAAATCCATTTAAAACGATTAACGATAACGTTTTAGCCGCTCTTAATTTGGTTGGCGATAAGTTTGAAGCTAAAGAATACTTTTTGCCTCAGATAATTTTATCAGCCGAAGCGGCTCAGGCTGCTTTTGCGTTAGCCAAAAGTGTTTTGAAAAGAGAAACCTCCGAAGCGGCGGCGGGAAAAGTGATAATGGCTACGGTTAAAGGCGACATACATGATATCGGAAAAAATATCGTTATAGCGGTTCTGGAAAGTTACGGATTTGACGTTGTGGATATGGGCGCTAACGCAGACGGCGAAAAAATTATAGATAAAGCGCGCGAAATAAAGCCGATCGCCATAGGATTGTCGGCGCTTATGACAACTACAATGCCTGAAATGGAAAAAGTTGTGAAGTTGAGAAACGCCGCGGGTCTTGATACACCTATTATAATAGGCGGCGCCGCGGTGACGAAAAAGTACGCCGAAGAGATAAATGCAGATTACTACGCTGAGAACGCAATGGATACTGCTAAAATAATCCAGAATATTGTACGAGGCATAGACGCATAGAGGCGTGGAGGCATAGTAACAGCTCTAAAAGCCGTTGCTATGCATCTTTGCCTCAATGCATCCAAACATCTAATGAAAGCACTAACTCAAGATTATAAAATTAGGTTGCTGCCCTGGCTGGCCGCCTCTGCAATGTTCATGCAGATGCTTGACGGCTCCGTATTAAATACCGCTTTGCCAAAAATCGCCGACAGCTTTGCCGAAAACCCGCTGCAAATGCAGATAGTAGTTATCGCTTATCTTCTATCAGTCGCAATTTTTCTTCCTATAGCAGGCTGGCTTTCCGATAAAATCGGCATAAAAAAATCTTTTCTTTTTGCCATAACCGTTTTTACTCTCGGCTCTTTTATGTGCGCCATGTCAAACTCTCTTACGATGCTTGCCCTTTCTCGCGTATTGCAGGGCGCGGGCGGCGCGTTTCTTGTTCCCATCGGAAGGCTTGCCGTTTTAAGGGCGTATCCCCGAAGTCAGTACGCCAACGTTTTAAGCTTTATAGTTCTTCCGGCTTTGATAGGGCCGCTCATCGGGCCTACGCTCGGCGGAATACTCGTTCAATACGCAAGCTGGCACTGGATTTTCCTTATAAACATTCCCGTCGGCATAATCTGTTTCATAGCTACGCTTTATCTTATGCCTCATTTTCCCGATGTGAAAACGCCGCCGTTTGATTTTATGGGGCTTATTATAGTCGACCTTGCCGTGCTCTGTCTTTCCGTTATAAGCTTTACTGATAACATTATTCCGGGGTTTTCGAACTGGAACTTTTTATTCTTTGCCGCGGCGTTCATCGCCGGCTATTATTTTTACGCCCGCAACCGCGCAAACAGCATTTTTGACATAGCGATGTTTAAGATACCGAGCTTTGCAATCGGCATTACCGGAAACATTTTCATAAGAACCGTCGGCGGCGCGCTTCCGTTCTTGGCGCCTTTGTTTTTCCAGACGGCGCTCGGTTTTTCTCCTTCTAAATCCGGACTTGCCATGCTTCCTACCGGCGTAACCGCAATGTTTGCGAAAACTTTTGTGGCGAAACTCATAGTGAAGCTGGGATATAGAAAATTTTTGATCGCAAATACGATACTTCTAAGTTTTTTCATTTTTTGCGCAAGCTTCATAAAGCTTGCCACTCCGTTTTGGACGATTCTCGTGATTTACTCTTTTATAGGTATGGCAAACTCGCTGCAGTTTACCGCCATAAACGCGCTTGCACTTATAGATGTTCCTGATAAATATCTTAGCGGCGCAAATAACGTGCTGTCCGTATCTTTCCAGGTGTCTATTTCGCTTGGCGTCGCCATTGCCGCCGTTCTGCTTGCCAAAGCCGGAAGTTTCGGTTTTGTGCACTCGCATCAAAATGTTTTGCTTGCCGCGTTTAACTTTACCTACATAGCGATAAGCGTGATATCCGTTATAAGCGCGCTGCTATTTTTATTCATACCGAGAAACGCGGGAACTAAAATAACCCAATGAAAAATCTTTCCGGGCTTACCTCTATATTCCTGTGCAGTTTGATGATCGCTTTCTCGCCCATCGTGGGCAAAATTTCCGTGGGAGTCGTGCTGCCGGCGCTGCTGGTTTTGCTTAGCGCCATAATCGCAACGGCTTTTTTTATGCCATGGGTAATAAAAAACAATCAGCTCAAAGTTCTGTTCGCGCGTAAAACTCTTCTGCAATTTTTTACCATAGGCACATTCGGCACCGCGCTTATGTTTACGGTTTTGCTTATCGCTTTAAAATACACGACGCCCGCCAACGCCGCCGTTCTCCAACAAAGCGAAATGGTTTACTCGCTGATATTCGCTTATTTTTTATTCAAAGAAAAACCGACAGTAAAACAGCTTGCCGGCACCGCGCTTATAATACTCGGCGTAACAGTGCTTCTTATAAACGGCAGATTTTCTTTGAATTTGAAAGGGGATTTGCTTATAATCGGCTCTACGTGGATGCTGCAGTTAAGCGCAAGCGTAGCCAAACGCCTGCCGAAAGAATTGGATTACAAATTGATTTCAACCGCCAGAAACGTATTCGCTATTCCGGTTATGATTGTCGTAGTTTTGGTGCATTGGCGCAGCGGAGGCTCTTTATTTTTAACGCCAAACATCAAATTTTGGGGCGTTCTCGCATACACCGGTATTTTCAAATACGCGCTTGCCATGATTTTTTGGTACATAGCGCTTAGAAAACTTGACCTTGCAAAAATGACGGCGCTTTATTTGAGCTATCCGGTTTTAACTTTTGCGTTCAGCGTGCTGCTCGGATTTGATAAAATAGAAATTCATAAAGTGATCGGACTTGCTCTTACTATGATCGGCGTTTACTTGATGACGATTACAGTAAATGCTAAGACAAACAAATTGAGAATTAAGAATTGAAAATGGAGAATGTCAGTGCGCGCGAAGCGCGCTTTTAACAAGTTTAGCGAAACCAAACACATAAATTCTCAATTCTCCATTGTCAATTATTAATTGTTTTTTATCTCTTAGTTTCTGCTTATTCTCTGACGCTGTTTGACCGCGATACCTACCGCAAGCAGCAAAATCAAAAATACTATAACTATCGTTGCCCCGGAAGTCCAGTCAAACCTTAAAGACATTTCAAGCCCCGCTACGCAGCCTATGAGCCCGAAAATCCAGCCGAAGATAATTCTTTTGGTGGTTCCGTTTACCGCAAACGCCGCGGCGACAGACGGAATTATCAGAAAAGAAAACACCAGCATCACTCCCGCGACTTTCACCGAAGAAGTCACTATAAAACCGAAAGTGGAATAAAATAAAATATCCCACAGTTTTATATTCATTCCGTTTGCAGCGGCTTTCTCGGGGTGATTGGTAACCATCAAAAACTTTTTCCTGAAAACGTAATGGATAATTCCGACAATTCCGTAAAGCACGGTTATGAAAAGCAGCTCTTTCGAAGAGACCGTAAGTATAGAGCCGGTCAGCATATCTTTCAAATCTTCCGTTCCCGAAGCCGAGTGCTGCAAAAGCACAAGAGAAACGGCAATTGCGCCGGCGTAAGTTATTCCTATCAGCGCTTCTATCGGCACCTTTTCTTTTTTGCTTCTGAAAAACGAAAACATCACCGCGCCAAGCAGCGTAAAGCAAAGCGATATAACGTAATTCAAGGCCGGGTGAGCGGCGGCGCCAAATCCTATGAAAGCCGCGACAACTCCTCCGAGCGCGGCTATCTGCGCCAAAGCGAGGTCTACAAAAATAACTCCGCGTTTAACAATGTGGTAACCCAAATAAGTGTGCATCCCCGTGAGAATCAGGCAAAGAGCAAGGGCGCTCAAAATGAACGGATACTGAAATAGCATCATAGTTTTATCCTTTTGTTACCGCAGCGGCGGTAATCTCTTTTGTAAGCTTGTCGAAAAAATCGAAATAGCTGTTCGCGTCCGTGCCTTCGCACGACGGATTGCATTTTATGACGGGTATGCCGGTTTTTTCATGCAGAAAGTTCGGAGCGGAATCCGAAAAATACGCTTCCTGAAGCACGAAGCTTACAGACTGGTCTTTTATTATGCCGATGAGTTTGTCCAAGTGGCTTGCCGTCGGGGGAATTCCCGGATAGGGCTCGATGTTGCCGGCAATTTTAAGATCGAAAGCGTTCGCGAAATAAACCCACGACGAGTGGTAAGAGATAAAGCTTTTGCCCGCCAAAGGTTTCATGTTTGCTTTCCATTCTGTCATCTTCGCTTCGATTTTGTTTTTGAAAGCAACGAAGTTGTCTTCGTAGAATTTTTCATTTTCCGGATCGGATTTAACAAAAGCGTCTCTGATGTTTGAAGCTATTATCACGGAGTTTGCCGGATTGAGCCAGTAATGAGGATTGCCGTCCGGATGAACGTGCCCAAGCGCCATGCTCGGGTTTTCAAGTTTTTCAAGCACGTTGATTCCCGCGGAACAGTCCACTACCGTCAAATTGTTGTTGCCTGAACCGTCTATAATCTGGTCGGCCCACTGGTCAAGCGCCAGCCCGACTTTAAGAAATATCTTGCAGCTTGCAACTTTTATCATGTAAGAAGGAAGCACATCTACGGCGTGCGGGTCGGAGTTTCCTTTCGCTATCGAAACCACGCTAACTTTATCGCCGCCTATGTTTGCCGCAATTGACGCGAAGTCCGGCAAAGAAGCGCCTACTTTTATCGCGCAAAAGGCCGGCATCGCCAAAACTGCGGCAAGAAACGCCGGTAAAAAAACGTATTTTAAAAACTTATTCATGTTTTCTCCTATTTAGTTTGTCATTCCGGCCTCTGAGCCGGAATCTGTGGTTTTCTTTTGAACTTCAGATTGCGGGTCAGGGTCCTCGACCCGAGGGGTCATTAACCCAAGCCCGCAATGACCGATAGTCTAGAATATGTGGGCTTTGTGCGGCCCCATCGCGAATACTAACTGAAACATTACAATGTTTGACGCCTGCTCGTTTTGCGGAACGAAATGTTCGGCGCTTACTCTGAAAACCGTGGTTTCTTCAAGCAGAGAAAATCCGGCGAAAGCTTTATACGAATAATCCGTCATCGAATTATCGCCCTGCCTCTGATACTGCTCGTATATAGCGCCTGCGTTCCAGCGCGTGAGGAAAGTCATGTTTGCGAAAGCGTAGAAACCGTATCTTCCGTCTCCGCGGACATCCGCAACGCCTAACGGAGTCAGGTTGATTGTGTCAACGTAGTTTCCGAGATTGTAAAAATATTCTCCCTGCACAACAAGGTTGGCGGCATTGGAAAAAGTTTTTTTCACTTTAAAATCCGCTTCCAAAATGTTGTTTACATTATCATCAGCAACGTTGCTTACGCCCTGCATCCACGAAAAACCTACTTCAAGAGGCATCGAGTCCGAAAGCATGTAAGAGTTGTTAAGCCTTGCCGCGTAAGCGTAATGCCCGAGTGACGTATCGTTTGCATCGTGGAAAGGTTCTCCGGTGAGAACATTACCGGAAAGCGTGGACGCTCCGCCGAAAAAGCTTGGGAAGAGATAAGACGCTTCGACTCCGGAGTCCGAATAATTGCCGTCGCCCGCTGGAATGAACTGAGAAAGAGATCTCGGCGCGGTTATAAACGGCAGCGCGTGCGAATGCACCGTGTTTATGCGGCCGAAATCCACAAAGAATTTTCCGAGCTTAAGATTAAGTCCGCTAATCGGAAGGCCTTTGAATATGCTGATGTTTGCTTCTTCTATTTCGGCAGCCAGATTGTTCTGATTGTCATAATGCATGCTTACAATTACGGAAGCCTTGGAATACGGGTTGAGATAAGAGTCGGCGGTTATTTCAAGCTCACTGAGCCCGAAAACCGTTTTGTTTTGATTTGGGTTTAACGGTGAATTGTCGTGCGAAGCTATAAAATTCCCCAAAAAAGATATGTTGGGGTTCATTGCATTGTCTGCCGCAAAAGCGCCTGTTGCAAAAAATAAAGTTGCAAACAGCGCTAGGCTGATTTGTAAAATTTTCATTGGTTCCTCTTTTATTTTTGTTTGATACTACAAAAATAAAGGAGGCGCTCTGGAAGTGTGAAGAGGAGTGATGTAGCTAAGGTGAGTTTTGACGCGAATAAGAACTGCGCATATCGCGAACAGCGCCACGATAAGCACGAACAGCTCCGCGCTTGCGCACATTGCGCTTAAAGTTGCGCATACGTTACAGTGCTCGGCTTCTTTGTAATCGCTGTGATAATGAAACGCGGCGATGCAAAATGCCGCAAACATCAGAAGCGTTATTAAAAGGATTTTAAGTTTTGCCGTTTTCATGAATTGTTTAATTATACTCTTTTTTGCGCAGGCGGTTACAACCATTGTATAAATGCGGTTTTGTCGTTGGCGCTGTAGCCTGCGCGTTTGTAGAAGTTTAAGGTAGATTTTTCTTTTGAGCCGGTCATAAGCATTATTTTATAGCAGTTGTTTTTAAGCGCGATTTTTTTTGCAAACGCCAATATTTTTGACGCATACCCTTTGTTTCTGAAAGATTCGCCGGTTATCACATTTTCAATCAGCGCGTAAGGCTTTTGGTTATGCGTTAAATTCGGGATAATGACTATTACGCACGATGAAACTATTTGCCCGTTTACCGAGCCGACAATTATATGGTGGTTTTTATCTGATAGTATCTTGTCCCATAGACTTTTAATCTTTCGGGTTTTGATATTAGGCATAGCGTTATCGTGCAGCTGCGTGTAGAGCTGTAAAAGCCGCGGCAAATCTTTGTTTAGCGCTTCTCTTATTTTAAAATCGGGCTTCATATTTATTTTTTGACTCCGATAATCGCGGATACCGATTTTTCCGGCTTCATCAGAGAGGAACTGTTTAATGTTATGCCTACTCTCTCGGCATTCAACCAAGCTAAGAAATATTTCTGGGCCGAAAGACCCCAATCGCCGTATCCGGGTGAGTAGCGTCTGGTTAAAATGTTTCCGTTTTTTTCTTCCGAATCTTCGATTTGTTTATTGGCAAGAGTTACCGCTTCCTCGGCTGCAACAGATCCCGCCGCGTCAAGAACAAGCGCGGCGAAGGTCTCCTTCTTTTCAATAAGCTCATTTCTTTTTTCTTCCAAAGCTTTGCCTATGGTTACCGCAACGCCGTAAGCTTTGAAACATTCTTCAAACAGCTTCGCTATATTCTTGCTTTCTATTTTGAATCCGCCGTTAAAAGAGACGGAGTCTCCGTTTACGGCTATATCGCTGAAAGCAACAACAGCTTTTGGCGCAATAAGTTTCTGCGCCAAGCTGATATTTTCTTTAATCAGAAGCTCGGTTTTAGAATCAAGTTTTGTCTTGGCTTTCAGATAGCCAAGCCTCGCCAAAACCTGTTCAAACGGGATGTTAACCTTAGATATGTTAATCATTGTTTAACCTTTTTTGTCCTCTTGCGCTTGTCTTTTGAGTTTATGCTGCATCGCGCGTCGGCTCATGTACCACCCGCTCCGCTTTACTTCGGTACACATCGCCTAGCGCTCTTTGCCTAAACTCAAAATACTTCGCGTTAATGACACTACAAAGACAAAGGGTAGTTTTAAGTTTACTTAAAGCGCTCCGTCGCGTGATATTGAGCTGAAAAGATTTTTGGAAAAGAGAATTTAAAATGTTTGAGCATACAAAGTATGCGAGTTTTTTAAATTCCCAAAAATCTTTGAAGCGAAATGCGATAGGACAATTTTGAAAATAGATAACAGATTAAAAATAAGCGCTTCTCCGTTATGTCGTGCCGCCGCATTAACGAGCAAAGCGAGAGTGGCAGAGCTTTTGCTACTTTTTACTCGCTTGTAAAAAGTAGGCGGAGTTCGGGGACGCAGTTCCCGAGAGCTAATGCAAGGCGCAGCGCTTGCGAGAGTTTGAGTGCTCGGCTCTCAATAACCATTTGAATTCTATCAAATTCCCACCGATTTTTATATAATAGACCGGTATGAATCAGCAAGAGAAGCACAAGGTGCTTAGAGCCGGTCTGGATATCGGCTCTACAACCGTAAAACTTTCAATATTAGATTCCGAAAATAAACCGCTATATTGCAACTACCAAAGACACCAACTAGACCTCCTAAACACGGTAATCGGACTTATCGACAACGCGCCAGCAAACTTGCAAAACGTTCCAATGACAGTTTGCGCGACGGGTTCCGGCGCTATCACTTTGTCCCAAAAAGCCGGCATCGCTTTTGAACAAGAGGTTATCGCCTGCACAAAAGCCATAAAAACTTTGCTTCCCAAAGTCGACGTCGCCATAGAGCTTGGCGGCGAAGACGCAAAAATTACATTTTTTGATCAATCGTCGATAGACCAGCGCATGAACGAAACTTGCGCAGGCGGCACCGGCGCGTTTATAGACCAGATGGCGCAGGTTTTACAAACCGATGCCTCGGGAATTAACGAGCTTGCCAAAAATCATAAAACCATTTACCCGATAGCTGCTCGCTGCGGCGTGTTTGCAAAAACCGATATCATGCCTTTGCTCAACGAAGGCGCCGCAAAAGAAGATATAGCGGCGAGCGTCTTGCAAGCTGTTGTCAATCAAACCGTAGGTGGACTCGCCAGAGGCCGCGCGATAAGAGGAAACATATCATTTCTCGGAGGCCCGCTTTTCTTTTTGTCCGAACTTCGTTCCATTTTCATAGAATCTCTCGAATTAAAACCCGAAAACGTTTTCTTTCCCGATAACGCGCATTTCTTTGTATCTTTCGGCGCTGCAATTTTGGGCAGTAAAGATAAAATTACGCTGTCCGATCTTCGCGCGAAGTTTGAAGGTTTGAAGTCAGAAAATATCTCTCGCGCCGAAGCGGCGCTGCCGCCGCTTTTTAAAGACAAAGCGGAATTTGACGCTTTTGCCCAGAGGCACAATAAAGCCGCGGCAAAAAAAATAGATTTAAAAGACGCCGAAGGCGAACTGTTTTTAGGCGTTGACGCAGGCTCAACTACCACAAAAGCGGTTCTAATCACAAACACAAAAGAAATTGCTTATTCAAGTTACGGCTCCAATAACGGCAATCCTTTGCAGTCTGTGGTTGATGTGCTCAAAGATATTTACGCAAAGCTTCCCGCAAAGGCCGAGATTGCCGGCGCGTGCGTTACCGGTTACGGCGAAGCGTTGATTAAAGCGGCGCTCGGTTTTGACGAAGGCGAAGTTGAAACCATAGCTCACTACAAAGCGGCGTTCCATTTTAACCCAAAGGTATCTTTCATTTTGGATATCGGCGGGCAGGACATGAAATGCATTTACGTTAAACAAGGTTTGATAGACAAAATAATTTTAAACGAAGCCTGTTCGTCGGGCTGCGGTTCGTTCATACAGAATTTTGCGCAGAGTTTAGGTTACAGCGTTGCCGATTTTGCGGACCTGGCGCTGTTTGCCAAAAGCCCGGTGGACTTGGGCTCGCGCTGCACTGTGTTTATGAACTCTAAAATAAAGCAGGCGCAAAAAGAGGGCGCTTCGGCAGGCGATATTTCGGCGGGCCTTGATTACTCTGTTATAAAAAACGCGCTTTATAAAGTTATAAAAATTTCTAACCCAGAAGAGCTCGGCGACAACCTTGTTGTCCAAGGCGGAACGTTTTTCAACAACGGCGTTTTGCGCGCCGCGGAAGTTTTGTTAAACACAGAAGTTACAAGACCTGACATCGCTGGCCTTATGGGCGCGTTCGGAGCTTCGCTCATCGCTCTACAAAACAAGAGGTCTTCGACCTCCCTTATAGAAAAAGAAAAACTCGAAGAGTTTTCCTGCAAAATGCGCAACACACGCTGCAAAGGCTGCGAAAATAAATGTCTTCTTAACATCACCATTTTTCCCGACGGCAAAACTTTTATTTCCGGCAACAGGTGCGAAAACGTTTTGCAAAACAAAAAAGTGCAAAGCTTTGCGTTCAACATGTTTGACTACAAATACAAAAGGCTTTTCGATTACTACAAACCGCTGCCGGCTGAAAAAGCGCCGCGCGGAGAGATAGGCATTCCGAGAGCCCTGAACATGTACGAAGATTATCCGTTCTGGTTTGAATTTTTTACAAGCCTCGGCTTTAAAGTGGTTTTGTCAGACCCGTCTTCTAACGCTCTCTTTAACGAGGGGCTTGAAAGCATACCATCACAAACGGTTTGTTTTCCGGCAAAGATGGTTCACGGCCATATAGAAAACTTGGTTAAGAAAGGTTTGAAAACAATATTTTATCCGTGCATTCCTCTTGAAATCAAAGAGTTTAAAGACGCAGACAATCATTATAACTGTCCTGTTGTAGGAAGCTATCCGGAAGTCATACGCTTAAATATGGGAGTGCTTGAAGAAGAAAAAATAAATTTCATGCAGCCTTTTCTACCCTTCGATAACATCAAAAAACTTATCACGAGGCTTCACAAAGAGTTTAAGGGTTACGGCGTAACAAGAAAAGAGATTGTTCTTGCCGCGCTCAAAGCGAGAGCTTCGCTTAATTTGTTTAAGCGCGATATCAGAGAGCAAGGCGCTTTGCAGATAAAAGACATAAAAGAAAACGGCAAGCCCGCCATAATTTTAGCTGGCAGGCCTTACCACATAGACCCGGCTATAAATCACGGCGTTGCCGATTTAATCGCTTCGCAGGGCATGATTGTTTTAAGCGAAGATTCCGTAGCGCATTTGGCGGGCGCGATGCCCAAAATAAATTTTGTCGACCAGTGGATGTATCATTCGCGCCTTTACCGCGCGGCCGTGCTTGCCACAAAAATAGATTCGTTAGAGCTTGTGCAGCTAAACTCTTTCGGCTGCGGGCTTGATGCCATTACGACGGAGCAGGTTGAAGATATTTTGTCCAAGTCCGGAAAAATTTATACCGTTTTAAAAATAGACGAAGGCTCAAATTTGGGCGCGGTAAAAATACGCATACGCTCGCTACTAGCCGCAATTAAAGAAAGAAAAGGTTTGAAGTTTGGCGAAGATATTTTTGAAGGCACAAAATTCTCGGAATTTACAAAAGAAATGAGAAGCTCTTACACAATCTTGTGCCCGCAGATGTCGCCGATACATTTCAGGCTTGCAGGTTCTCTTATGCGCAGCTACGGAATCAAGCTTGAAGTTTTGCCAAAGGTTAGCAAAGCGGATATCGAAGAAGGATTGCGTTACGTCAACAATGACGCGTGCTATCCTACTATAGTTGTTGTCGGCCAGCTGATTAACGCATTGAAATCCGGGAAATATGACGTCCATAAAACCGCCATGATAATTACGCAGACCGGCGGTGGTTGCCGCGCGACAAACTATATTGGTTTTTTAAGAAAAGCCGCGGAGAAAGCGGGGTTTGGAAACGTTCCGGTAATTTCGTTATCTGCAACTAATACGGCGCTAAGTAAAACGCTAGGCGTAACGTTCGGTTTACTCAAAGACGCGCTGCTTGCGCTTCTGTACGGCGATTTGCTTATGAGGCTTTCGAACCGCATGCGCCCATATGAACTGCATGTTGGGCAGACAGACGCTCTTGTTGAAGAGTGGCTTATAAAACTTTCGTCAAAAATAAAGAAAACTTATATCGGCGGTTTTAAAAATACAGTCCGTAAAATGGTAAAAGAATTTGACGCGATACCAGTTCAAAAAATTAAAAAGCCGAAAGTGGGCGTTGTGGGGGAAATTCTTGTAAAGTTTCATCCGGACGCCAATAACAACCTTGTTTCTGTTTTAGAAAAAGAGGGCGCGGAAGCCGTAGTGCCTGATATGACGGACTTCCTGCTTTATTGCATGCTTGACGGCGTTTTCAAACACAAATATCTTTCCGGAAGTTTTAAAAACAGGGCTATTTCGTGGGTAGCGCTAAACTACGTTGAGTTTTTGCGTTCCATAGTAAGAAAGCAGTTAAGAAAAAGCAAAAACTTTTCTTCTTATCACACAACAAAAGAACTTTCCGAAAAAGCGTCGGAGATTATTTCGGTTTGTAATCAGACCGGCGAGGGGTGGCTGCTCACCGCGGAAATGTTAGAGCTTATTGAAGACGGCGTTGACAATATAGTTTGCATTCAGCCGTTTGGATGCCTGCCGAACCACATAACCGGCAAAGGCGTTATGAAAGAGCTGCGCAGAAGATATGAAGACGTAAATATTGCCGCGGTGGATTATGACCCGGGCGCTAGTGAAGTAAACCAAATCAATCGCATCAAATTAATGATGTCGGTGGCCCACCAGAAGAACCGATAGAAATAGCGGCTTAAAATTTTGGGCTGCGGCATTGAAAAAACGCTCAATCATGTACCGAACTTAGTACACTTCATTCGCGTTTTTCTTCGCCTCGCCTCAAACTTTTAAGCCTTTAACGACAAAATTATAATTTGTTTTTATTTTATGAGATTTGTAAGAATTCCGGATTTTATATATAATATCCGTCGTCG
>Ga0123357_10008903_pt1 | contig 12611 bp, 9 predicted proteins | sample TergutEmb28metaG_FD_89873 | JGI IMG/M metagenome (GOLD analysis project Ga0123357, IMG submission 89873) | Embiratermes neotenicus P4 segment gut microbial communities from Petit-Saut dam, French Guiana - Emb289 P4 | ecosystem: Host-associated > Arthropoda: Insects > Digestive system > Gut ... | reverse complement strand
CCTTTAAACGCCGAAATAAGTCCCACCTGCCAACTGCTGGCATTATTAGGAGCTCACCATATTCTCCACGTTAACAGGATAAGGGTTAATACCAGGCACTGAATATTTCGGCTTGCTTTAACAACATTTTGTTTAATGATTATACTTCTTTAGCCATTTAGACGCCGAGTTAAATCCCATCTGCCATCTGCTGGCATTATTAGGAGATCACCTTATTCTCCACGTTAGCAGGATAAGGGTTAAAGGCGATAGCAAAACAGACGCAGTCTCGCACCATCTTCCCCCAAACAAAAATAAAAATAATACAGTGTGATTCAAATGGAAATGAACACTTTCAAAAATCTTGATGAAAGCAAGTACCCCCTGGTGGCGGAAATGCTTAAAATATTCAAGAGCCAAAAGAACTTGAAAAAATTATGGGTAGCTCTAAAATCTGGTGCGTACTAGGTGCTCATATGTTACATAGTGGGTGCTCATATGTTACTTACATGTAGTTCATGAGAAATACGTTTTTGAAAGCGTTAAATTATTTCTGAACCGAACTGTATATATTACAAGGTCAGTTGAATCAAAACGAAGGTGGGTGATATAAATATGTAAATTCACGACGCACAGTAAAACTTAGCATATTTGACAAAAATGTGTTACAACAGAATAATTATAACAGCTGAACATATTAAAGGTAAAGGTCGCCCTATAACCTGCCTCTTTCTCTAACATCGGCGTTAGATGGGGGTGGGGGGTCAGCACCACGGCCCGGCAGCTTTACCCCCGAGAAAGAACCGATACCCACTGTATAAGAGTCTGGGTGGTCACCAGGGGCGGTCAGAAAGGGTGCGGAAAATTCCGCCTCCAGCGGGATTCAATCCCCGGACAGTCCAGCCTGTAACAAGTCGCTATAGTAACTACGCTATCGGGATGGCTGTAAGCATAGAGGATAATACATATGTGGGAATGGGTGCCAGGATATTGGAGTGAATTAGACTCGTTCACAACAGGCCATACCATAAGGTTTGTGCAAACATGGCACAGTAATACTTGGAGATCCCATAAAGCCTAGGATTTACTGGACTATAGAAGTAAGTGTCCACTGTTAGAGCAGTCTTGGAACTATAGTATGTGGTTGGTTAATTTCTTAATTAGTGGGATTTTTGATGGAGGATTAGTGGATAGAAAGGGAAGTTTCATTTCAGGATAATAGAAAACAGCACAGATTCAGACAGCTATAATCCCCTCAGTGTATTCGAAACCGGTACACCAGTGTCCAAATTAAAAACGCATAAGCGGAGACCGTCTTTACGAGTTTCATAAGGCTGGATCGAGCATAAAGCAATGAATTTTTGTAATGGACATGAAGGCCTGCTTTTCCACATTACTAACTTCGGTGTGGGACTGAGTCGAAAAGTTAGTTTCGCTCTACTGCCGACTTTTTGCATGGGAAGGAAGCCATTAACCTTCAGGACAGAGAGTGGTGGCGAAAATAAAAATGTCTGAGAAACAAGCTCTTCTGAAACAGAGACTGACCAAAAATTAGAAGGAGCCTCTAGCCTCCATCTCCAGTACAGAGTCTTTCCTTAGAGGCTAATCGTTTCTAAGCTAGTCAAGAAATCTCTGCATTCTGTAGAACCGCAATCACAAGCGCCCGCTAGTTGTCCCTAACCTGAGCCGGATCAATTTATTCCATGCCTACTCATTTTACTTCTTGGAGATCCGTTTTAATATTGTCCTCCCATTTAAGCCTAGGTCTTCCAAGCTGTCTCTTTACCTCAAGTTTCCCCTTTATGCACACCTTCTACCTCCCACACGTGCCTCATGCCCCGCCAGTCTCATTCTTCGTGATCTGATCACCCCAATAAAATTTCGTGGGGAGTACAACCATAAAGCTCCTCGTTATGCGGTCCTCTTCACTCTCCTGACACTTGGTCCCTCTTTAGCCCAAATATCTCTTGTCACGCATTACGAACAATAACCGAGCTGACTGTGCGAACGTACGAAGTATCTTGGGGTAACGGGAACAGATGAACGTGGTGTTTGGAGGGCAGACATGAGAAGCAGGCTGTCTCGCCTGGCCTTACGGATTCTCCTGTGGTCGCGATGAGCCACACAGAATCCCTTACGCACCAAACCAACGCGTGTGTGGAAGGGTCTCTTACGATCACCAAGAAATTTTAGGAATGCGATTGTGGTCCCGCCCCAACTGCAGCTGCCTCTAACCGAACTGAAGCATGCTGGAACATTTCACGCTTTGTAACACCCCGAACACTTCTTAAGAAACTGATGGTAGCGGCGTTGGTCAAAAGTTCCCTGCATCTTACGAAACCTGAATTTTCATTACTACATTGTCAGTGACCTGTGTAACAAGGAGCTTTATGATCTGCACTTCTCAACAAATATTTTTCGGGTGATCAAATCAACAAGAATGAGGTGGGCGGGGCATGAGGCACGTACAGGGTTTTGGTGGTTAGACCTGAAGGGAAAGAGACCACTTGGAAGACTAGGTGTAGATGGGAGGATAATATTAAAGTGGATCTTCGAGAAGTGGGATGGGTGGCATGGACTGGATTGATCTGGCTCGGGGTAAGGGCAGGTGGCGGGCGCTTGTGAATGCGGTAATGAACCTTCGGGTAAGCAAAACACAGGGAATTTCTTGACTAGCTGAAGACCTGTTAGCTTCACAGGAAGGACTCCGCTCCGTGGACTTAGTTAGTTAGTTAGTTGGTTGGTTGGTTAGTTAGTTGGTTAGTTATTTAGTTAGCCAGTCAGTTAGTTGTTAGGTGACCGCCACTATGCTGAACCAAAAGAAGCCAGTTTATTCTCATCGCCCCGGCAAATTATGTCCTGTAATTGAGTAAAGAGAGACCAACTTGATGTCACTTGTTTTATTATTTCTTTATTTAATGAACAGGACAGTAGTGCTTCAGCCTGCATACGGATACCGCACCACCACAGCCAAACCACAACGTAAAACCAACACACATCGAACCAGGTATGTGTAAGCTCAGATACACGACACCAAAATATATTCAGGAAACATTATCAAAACATACGACACACAAAGAACACTCAATAACCATAAGACACCGCAGCAGCCAATATTTGCAGAAACACGCTTTCTAAAACAACTACACACGTCACGACTGAACACTCCCTACTAAATAAGCGCGCTAATCCAATAACCTCTGTCCTTACAAAACAGTACAACCCATGAGATAACTCAACACATAAGTCGCAAGCTCCTGAGGATGGAAGTATTAACATCCGAAACATGTTGAGCATTAAATAAAGAAATAATAAAGCAAGTGACTTCAAGTTGGTCTCTCTTTACTCAACTATCAAGATGATGCACGGTCCAATAAACGTATGTCCTGTAAGTTCCACTTTAATATTGCCTTTCCATCTAAGCCTAGGCTTCCCACGCGGTTCGGTTATCTCTCAATGCTGTACCGTCATAGAGAAACCACGTAATTCAGTTTTGGGTAGGTGGAAGAGAGTCCCTGCGACTGGGGTTGTGGGGTCATGTTGAAAGAATGCAAAACCAAAGAATGCCATAACATTGTAGCAGCCACAATGGAAGGAACAGGGAGAAGAGGAATGCCACGCAGAAGATGGAGAGACTAGGTTGAAGGGAACACATGTAATGGGAATAACAACAAGCAGGCAATGTGCTGAGACAGTCGGAATGGGGGAAGATGGCATTGAGAGACAAGGTCCTTAACAGGCTGTAGCGCTTGAGGAGGAGGAGGAGGAGTAGGAGGAGGAGGAGGAGGAGGAGGAAGAAGAAGAAGAAGAAGATGAAAACATGAAGGAGGAGGAAATGAATGTGGCATAATTATATTAACCTTTTGGCGCCGGAATTATTTTTTTTAATTTTAGCACATCCTGTATATAAAATGTGAATAATACAAGAACCAAATATGTTAGGTTTATGAAACAAACTGCATTTTGAAGAGGAAAAAAACGGAGAGTATATACCATGTTTAAAATATTCAGTACCTGTATTTGTAGAATAAATATATAAAATGCAACGTTTAGAGGTTAGCGGTGCGGTAAGACCACTATAGTCGTCGTTAGGCGTCAAAGGGTTAAAAAATGGAAGGTACGACAATGTGGATCGGATTCATCTGGCTCGGAAATGGTCCAATGGTAAACTCCTGTGGACACGACCGTTAACCTAAGGGTTTCATAAATGGCAGGAGGCTCCTATACACCTGCCTCAATTCAGCTCGTATATGATTCTGCTCTTTGAAACCGTCATTTTGAACACAAATTGCACTATTTTCAAATACCGCATTTTATCACAGTATCGTTTCAGAAGACATGAATATGATCCCTAGCGCAGGTTTGTCTCGTACTCAAGTACTCACCTTCGGATGACGCAGCTAATGTCGACATGGCAGCACATGCACTTCCGCTGGGGCCAACAACGCAGAACAGTCTTCCTCCCTCGCCTGCCTCCTGCTGACCCACAAGTTCAGACTGCTCTAGTGGAACGCCTTCCTTCCCATCTGTGCTGTTACACTGCTCCACCCGCTGGGAGCAACCCTCTTCTCCTTCTAGAAACTTATGTTCCTCTTCTAGACACTGTTCTGTTGAATGCCGATACGGATCTTTGTCACCGGTTAACTGATACTCTTGAATGTACTCTGAATGTTCTTGGAAATAGCCGTCTACTTGATACGTCTCGTGCTCTGGAGTGTAACCGAGTAGGTTATATTTCTCCTGTTCTTGAACACACTCAGTGACATAATGGTTTTGTGCGGACTGACTCTGTATACATCCGTGTCCCTGATCGTACTCACTCAAAAGTTCCTGAAAGCGACCTTTTCGATGACACTGTTCTTGAATGTACCCATTCGTGTAGTCTCCCTCTTCTTCATACCGCTGGGCTTCCTGCTGCAGATAGAAATGATGTTTCTGCTCCTCCAGAAAGCTGCGATACTTTTCGTATTGCTGCTGTTGACGTAACTTCCGTTCTTCTTCTATCTCCTGCAAACCTTGTTTCTGTTCCAGTTCTGTGTCACTACTCTCACTGCTACACGCGTCGGGCAGTAAACCAAATATGCGAGTAGGAAGTGGGGAAAATCTCCAAGAAACAGGTGGCGCTGGGGCCAGGGGATGAGACTGCTGCACTGCCATGGTTCCTTGACCTTCACATCCCCTTCTGGAAAGCAATACAAAAAGTATTTCAACCGAAACTCACGATTACGGCAACACGTGAATAACTATAAGGGGAATACCCCATGCCTCACTCTGCATTTCAATACAGGATTCAGCGTTCTGCTTAAAACAGCCTTGAATCTCATTGCAGGCAGGTACTAGTTCACTTGAGGAGAGTTCCTTAGAGGATGTTAGCCAAAATATAAAGAACCGAATATTCGTCAGTTAACAAGAATAAGCTGCTGTTTTCTTAAGGAGGCCATCCCGTTGTGTATCGTCAATTATTTATTGCATTAGTACCGTCAATACACAATACACAATACACAATACAGATGTATTAGTATAACGACCGAAGCATATCGCCAGATATAACCCAGCTGTACTAATACATTTGGTCTTTGTATATGTTGTGTATTGACGGTACTAATACAATAAATAATAAGTTGCTGTACTTTATTCCAGGCCAGATACATGCAGTGCACACTCTTGCACACGGTTTAAGTGATATTTTAATATTATCCTCCAACCTACGTATATGTCTCCCAACAGAACTTTTCTCACCAGGTTTTTCCGACTAAATTTTTAAGCTTTTCTCACAGGCCTATCTCCACGCTTACTACACATCGACTAATCATAACTGTCGTCGTTGTGGTAATAATATTATCATCATCACTATCATCATTATTTAATTAAGGGTACGTGAGCTTCTTATTACTGTAATTTTCTCTATCTTTTCGTTACTTTCTCTTACTACACTGAAACAGGCTCCTCTGCACCCTGTCATCCATCACCCTAAGTCTATGCTATTCTCTTGGAAAAATAAACCAATTTTCACACCCACCACAAATTTGTATCTTCTAAATAGACGTTTGTAGATAGGAAACTGGAAGCTATCGTGAAGCATTACTGCAAATTCTGACCTTGTGACATCTAACATCATTACAGTGAACACCCCTTCGTCCCCATTACCTCAGGGTCTACTCAGCGCTTCTCATTTCTTAGGTCCCTGTAATGGTAGAACTGCTGTTCCTGCCCCTCACTGCAATGGATCAGTTCCTACTTTCACAATTATTTAGCCCATCCTCAAGACGTAACACGATAGGCAATGTATGTACGTATGTACTTAACAATGAGGCACGTGTGCGTAACCATTGTTGCCATCGAAAAACTATAAGTATTACACATTCTGAGTGTGTATCTGTAGCTTTAGTTACCCTGCATGCAATGCACATGTTTCACATCTTCGTCTTGGCTTGTTTGGCCCTGCCGTATTTTTCCATACTATATCATAAAAGGCAATTCTTGGGAGAAAGTTGTTGAACATAAAACATATGTTTTTATCTATGCTACAGCTGTTGTCCAAAACGTTTCTCATTCTGCGAAGAACTGAGTGACGTATGATCACAAACGTACACAGTTCTTCATGTAATGGGCCCGCTATTTTTGTCAGATTTCAATTAAACTTGAATTTTTTCGACAGATTTTCGAACAATACTCAAATATCAAATTTCATGAAAATCCGTCCGGTGGAAGCCGAGTTGTTCCATGCGGACGGACGGGCGGAGAGACGGAGCGACGGACGGACGGACGGACGGACGGACAGACAGAGAGAGACAGACACGACGAAGTTAATAGTCGCTTTTCGCAATTTTGCGAACACGCCTAAAAACGCAGACTTCAACAAAACCTCACCTTGCACAATAAAAGAACATTGCGAGCAGCTCTCAAGACAGCGAGAATGAAATTCGGTTGCATTAGCTCAGTAAAAGCTAAATGGAATTAATAACTAAGTTGTAACAAAGGACTGTACGGTGTGAAAATCTGTATGATCTGTTGCGTTATGTTGGACAGCACGTAGTACGACCTGTCGCATTATGCTGGACAGCATGTAGTATGATCTGTCGCATTATGTTGAAGTACCTGCTGCATTATGTTTGACAGCAAATAGTACGACCTGTAGTATAATATTGGCAGCATGTAGTATTGTATAATAATAATAACAATAATAATCCCAGTCAATTCTTCACGCCCTAGTTGCCGTTTGAACGGAAGCTCACTGATTAAATATTAAAGTGCAATTCAAGCAACGTTTACTTTCTACGTATTACCTTGAAACCAAACCATAACCTCCTTAACAGCTGCAATAAATTTTATATATATTTGCAGAATGTAAGTTCCAACTTTCAACACGATTTATATGAAACGAGTAGCGTTCAACGAACCATGAATATAAGTAAATGATAACATGGCGGTCAGAGCAATTTCTAGTTTCTAGACCGCAAAATTCATTTGTGTGAGATGAAACAAAGTGGATGGTATTCAATGCAAAATAGACGCTATGACGTCACACTGGCCCCAGTCGCATTATAAGTGGCACACTTAGAGCATCCACACTTAACTCTTCCACCTCTCTTTTATCTTTATAGCTTTTGTGCCTTCTTCTAACAGTCTCTCACTGAGTGCTCACGTTCATTAAGGCTTCACATAACACGGTCCGAGACCAGACCACCCGTGACACCAAATCATGAGAAACGGAACAAAGGAAAATTAGTGTGTCACAAAATGGCCAAGTGAATTACTCGTATAACTGTCATTTTATACCAATGGCCCCGTGAGAGTCTTCCGCGTTGTATTTAACCTTTTGGAGCCGGAATTATTTTTTTAAATTTTAGCACACTCTGTATATAAAATGTGAATAAAACAGGAACCAAATATGCTATAATTATGAAACAAACTGAATTTTGAAGAGAAAAAAGCGGAGAGTATATACCATGTTTAAAATATTCAGTACCTATATTTGTTGAATAAATATAGAAAATGTAACGTTTAGAGGTTAGCGGTGCGGTACGTCCACTATAGTGGTCGTTAGGCGTCAAATGGTTAAGTCCAGACAAAACCAAAAGTATTTTCCTGTACCCAACTGAGATCCGCTTTGTTTCTACACGACAGTCAAGTGCATCCCAATCACACTTCTAACTTGTAAGCGAAGCAACAGTTTTTCTGCAAGACGTTCTTACAAACTTTAGACACAGTTTCTGTGATGTATCACCACCAGCTTCCCTTTTCTGTCACACAGAACGATATGTAGGAATTCACTTTAGCCGAAGAGAAAATCGGGCAAAAAAAAATATTTAATAATATTAAAATAATTACTTAAAACCGTCTATAGCAAGAAAGGTTGTGGGAAATGAAAAGGAAACACTTTCCTCACTTTGAAGCGATAAGGCGGGGCTGACCAACATGCGGCCGTCGAGGAAAGTATTTGCGGCCCTCAGTCTCTTGAATAGTTTCAGTACGATAAATTAAGTAACATAATATAATAGGTCAACAGACCGCAATATGGCAAATTTATCAGCACAGAAAATGTTTACAAACTATATCTTATTCCTCTGAAGGCAGCACACAGTAAACAAATCATTCTTTGTGTTTTACCGAGTTCAGTACAGCCTACTACCTTGTCATTCAACCGTGCTTTTAGCGTAGCTTACTGTTTGTAAATAACGCCTTCTAGTTAATTCATTCCCCTGTGTTTTCGACATATGTACACAAGCGTGCGTCCCTCAGGCGATTCCGTAACGAATTATGTGGCCCTTCTGTGGATTGAAACTGGTCAGCCCTGCGATAAGGTACGAAGACCTCAGTGTAATGAGAGGCTCTGTGTTCCATTAAGTGCGGGGAATCTCTCAATCAGCTGGGCAACTATTAAATCCCCAAGAAAAACTCTGATCCACGGGGTTAGTTATATTCTTAATTTTTCTCTAAATGTCATGTATCTGCCAAAGACGTATCCATGAGAGCGGCTTACGAGAGACGCATTGTTGCGTGTGCTGCTAAGAAACTACACTTGTCAACACTGTGCTGTGGCAAGTCCCGGTGTGGAGTTTATCTTGCCACCAATTTTGACTTGCAGCACGACTAATTTTGCTGTTAGCGTTTTCATGATCTTTATTCAGAGTTCGAAAGCTTCGTTAACACAATACAGAAGAAATCAAAATAAGGGCCTGCTTCACAACCTCTGAAAGATAAGCTACTTAATTTAAGTTTGTTCCAAAAGAGTCATTTTCTGCTCTAACGCGACAGTTGCGTTCTTGTGAGACCTCGCCTTACAGAAAGCCACGCAATAAGAATAATATGCTTATGGCAACATGGATACAACATGTAAATAGAGTTAGTAAGTAAGTTAAAGTAATACCAGTGAGGGACTATAAGTTAAAGTAATACCAGTGAGGGACTATAAGTTAAAGTAATACCAGTGAGGGACTATAAGTTAAAGTAATACCAGTGAGGGACTATAAGTTAAAGTAATACCAGCGAGGGACTATAAGTTAAAGTAATACCAGCGAGGGACTATAAGTTAAAGTAATACCAGTGAGGGACTATAAGTTAAAAACAATACTAACCAAGTGATCTGCCGAAACATGCAGCATGATACAGATCCTCGCCGCCCGGTGTTCTGCAAGCCACTCACTCTCCTTCCTTCACTGTAGCTGTTCTGATAACGGCTGTGCAGACTTTACTAACGTCTAGCTCATGATTACAACAGGATCCAGGACTGCGTGGAGGGGCGCCTTCACTGGAGCGCGTCCAGGCGCGAACGCCAACTTCAGAAGAAACAGCAGCACCCGACAAACGTCACGCCCGACGAAAAATGTTTGCGAGTAGAAACAGCTGAGCTAACTCTGCTTGCGCTCTGCACAGATCCGCTGTTTAACCTGAAGGGTCTGCATTCATATTCACGAATGTTTAGGAATTTTGTACGTCCTTTTCACAAATAGCAGAAAATGAGGGCAAAATATCGTCGATGATGGTCATTAAGATGTTTCACCTGTGTTGTTCAACACATGTCAAGTAAATTTGTTGTTACAGTCTACAGTGTTAATTTATATTTAATTTGGATTAAGCAATTATAAAGCTGTCTTATGAACTATTTTGTTTGTGGGGGTTGCATGAAGATTTCAAAATAAATGTGGATACACGAGACGAATTGCTGGCTCGTATTTTGGATGCTGCTTCCAGCATAAAGAAACGTGAAGCTCAACTCAAAAAAAAAAAAAAAAACGCGATCTTTTCCCGCGAGTTGCATAGTGCACTAAGGTTGACGGTGGGATTTTCGAAAATTTATTATAAACTGTAATGCCGGTCCCAGTGGCCGCGCGGTCTAAGGCGTAGGTCTGCGGCCGCTCGCCTGCTGAGATCGTGGGTTCGAATCCCACCGGGGGCATGGAGGTTTGTCTGTTGTCAGTGTTGTGTGTTGTCAGGTAGAGGTCTCTGCGACGGGCTGTTCACTCGTCCAGAGGAGTCTTACCGACTGTAATGCGTCGTTGTGTGTGATTTAGAAACCTCAAGAATGAGGAGGCCATGGCCCGCGTTGGGCTGCAGCGCCACAGGAAATTATAAACTGTAACATGTCTGGCATTTTTATAACAAATTTGTAATTTAAACATTAAATTAAAATTACAATTAAACTAACACTAAGCAATTTCTTTTTTATTATCATTCACAATTTCTTATTTCTACATTTAACCAGTCATATCTCGGTTACCATTCAGAATTAGACACGAGTTAAGCTTTTGGCGCCGGAGTTATATTTTTAATTTTAGCACACCTGTATATAAAATGTGACTAATACAGGAACCAAATACGTTAGATTTATGAAACAAACTGCATTTTGGAGAGGAAAAAACGGAGAGTATATGTCGTGTTTAAAATATTCAGAACCTATATTTGTTGAATAAATATATAAAATGTAACGTTTAGGGGTTAGCGGTGCGGTACGACCACTATAGTCATCGTTAGGCGTCAAAGGGTTAATATGAGTTTCTTCTTGCAATGAACGGTAATATCACCCCCCAAAATATTGATTTTCCTTCTGAATTACCCTCTATAATCCTATAATAGAGATCCGATTTTCGACTGTAGATTTGTTTGTAGTAATAATATAACATAAACAACTAACTAGATGCAACAATAACAATTTATTAATGATTTCAATCAGCTCAACATGTTTCGGGCGATAATTTCGCCCATCCTCAGGAGCACTAGACTGTGTTTACAGCTTGTGGTATAATGCACCAACGATGCTGCTGGCTAGTCACCAGCCAGCGGCATCGTCGGTGCATTATACCACAAGCTGTAAACACAGTCTAGTGCTCCTGAGGATGGGCGAAATTATCACCCGAAACATGTTGAGCTGATTGAAATCATTAATAAATTGTTATTGTTCATTTAGTTGGTTGTTTATATTATTGTATCAGTGATGCACGGTCATACAAACATCAAATTTATTTGTAATATTCTTCCAAATGGTAAATACGGGCCAATTTAAGGAAATAACATGCAATAATTACGCAGGCTTCAAAAAGTTATATCGCTCTATGTTAGTAGGTTCAGAGCTTACTACTGCACAGTCGGTGCGGCTAAAAAACGAAGAAAACTGTAATGAACTGGTCACATTTTATTTAAATTTCAAATTCAGATGCTGTTACTCCAGTCTCGAGTCTGTAAAAACGTAAAAGAAAAGAGGGAATAGGCAGTGAGTGTTGTACGTACAAACACAAACTCAGATGCAAAAAACAAAAGCAGATCCGGCAAAGTGTGGTTGCCAGGTAACACATTATGCCGTATGCCGTTTCATGTCTGCACTCTCTAGAAATCTCACTGCACTAAATTGTCAACGAAGACTTAAATGTAACGTCAATGTGCTTAATCCCTAGGAAATAAAGGGATTTTTAAGTAAAGTTCCACGCATTGTCTTCACGTATGAATGGAAATTACGATCCATCCGAGCGTCTTCTACCAACGGAAGAACAGTCGGATAGAACATTACATTCATTTCAGATATGACAGCAATCTGTAGAACCCCAACCCTCTACCTGGAATGAAACCCGCAGTTGTAATGTCTGAGGCATCCTCTCCCATGCGGTTAATACTCGCCACATTCCCGTCTACTGCGGTGACTGTAGGACGCTTGCTAAAGAGGATCTGCGGAGAAAATGCTGAGTCGGTTTACCGCACAATGCGAGAGGAGGAAGTGTACCAGAACACACCGGAAGTGGTGTGCAACCTTTCCTCTTAGTCTTCCTGGAGAACAAACAAACATTCTTAATGTGTGTCAGTTCAGAATAGAGTACAGGAAGAATTACTATATCAAGAGGAAGCAAGACAATGTCGAGTAGTACATAAATTGAACGATACCGACTAAGAAACAATGTACGTATGCAGAGCATTGCTGTCACTGTTGTTGTTGTTGTTGTTGGTGGTGGTGGTGGTGGTGGTGGTGGTAGTGATGGTGATGGTGGTGGTGGTGGTGGTGGTGGTGATGGTAGTGGTGGTAGTGGTGGTGCTGGTGGCGGTGGTGGTGGTGGTGGTAGTGGCGGTGGTAGTGATGGTGATGATGGTGGTGGTGATGGTGGTGGTGGTGATGGTGGTGGTGATGGTGGTGGTGGTGATGGTGG
>Ga0123357_10008900_pt1 | contig 12613 bp, 6 predicted proteins | sample TergutEmb28metaG_FD_89873 | JGI IMG/M metagenome (GOLD analysis project Ga0123357, IMG submission 89873) | Embiratermes neotenicus P4 segment gut microbial communities from Petit-Saut dam, French Guiana - Emb289 P4 | ecosystem: Host-associated > Arthropoda: Insects > Digestive system > Gut ... | reverse complement strand
TAAATTATTCCTTTTTGGGTAATTCCCCGGCGTCTGAGTTCTAATTGCCGACGTTTCGGAACTCACTATCGGTTCCATCTTCATAGGCACCTGCCTATGAAGATGGAACCGATAGTGAGTTCCAAAACGTCGGCAATTAGAACTCAGACGCCGGGGAATTACCCAAAAAGGAATAATTTACATTTAGAACACGGCGAAAGCTTAAGAACGAGAATCCACTAGTCCTACACGCGGTTTATGTAACTCCGTTTATGTTATTAAAATATACGTATAACACCTTAACCGCTGAGAAAAGGACCCAAGGCAATAGGAAGATTTTCGAGAAGAAATGCGTAAGAAAATGATATGCTACATTTATCACTATAACTCGTGAATCACCCTGTGTATACAAACCGTAACATTATTCGGTACCATACTGTAATTAAGTACCACTAATTTTTGTGCTGGCGATCTAATTTATTTAATGTGTTTACGTCTAATCTGTATCACAATAGGGATGTACAAATTAAGAAAAAGGGACCTAATTATGTTGATGGTGATTCAGAATAAATCACGCAGGAAACTAAATCACCAAATCTGCCTGAAATGTATATTTTGTTATCAACGTATAACATTTTGGCAGTTCGTAACAACTGAACCACATAATTCCGAGTCTCATAATATTTTGTGGCTGTCTACAGTGCTAACTCAGTGTTGGATGAGATGCACCGTTACCAACACGAATCCTGCTTCTGATTGGGTTACCGGTTACAGAATTACTACAGCAAACGCGTAGAGGACATCTCCTTAGATAACTTGCTTACGTCGCAATCGCAGTGCGCAAATTGTGTTAGTTCTAGATCCAGACAATTTTGTGGTAACACCGTCGGTTGCAAATACAGTGACGTGGTAAAGTTGTTCTTATAAATCATTGACAGGAAGTCAGTGGGAAACTTACGAATCGGTGGAAAAATTCAAATCAGCACGTCCTCTTGGTAGCCATCGACTGTGTCGTTTTTGGAATTAAGTTGCGTGACTGGTGTCATTGCAACACACGGTGCGGTTTGACAAGGACTTCTTCAAGCCAGCCGAAAGTATTGTAACAAATTAACAATGTATGTACAAATTTGAGTTGGGAAATCAGTCGCGCACAGACGCGACAAGCTTTTGAATGCTGACAAGAGCGGTGCACTGCACTTACAAATATGTGCAACTCAGATATCGATTTACCTTTTGCTGTAAATTAGCGGAGTCTATGAACTTTCAGTGAATTTCCCCGTAGCAAAAAATGTAATTCACTGAAGAATACGCATATTTCTAGATGTGTTAGAGGCCCTAATCTATATAGCCCACTGTAACTAGGCAAACTCCCCCATTCTCATGGAAATTTTGGTTATACTTACGTGATTGGTCAACGTGAAGTATTGTTCTGACTTCTACGCTGAAGAAGAATTTATATTATGTGTACGAGACGCAGACTTCTGCTGAGTATCCAAGGTGAGCTGTGTTGGGCGTGTTAGAAAACTGTTTTGAGTTAATTTACGCGAGTTGAGCAATTTTGACGAACAACTATTTAGGAAAATTATTTAGAACTTTATTCTAAATTTCCGGCGTACATCGGGCTATATAAAGGAAGGCAAATCGAGTATTTGGTCAACTACTAAGATTAAACTTTTTATTTTGTTACATTTTGATTGTGTAAATTGTGGTTGTTTGTATATTTTTATAATTACTTTAATATTAAATATTTTGGGTTAATTATTAAATTCTACTGACATAATTGACGTGCAGTTGACCACTGATTGATGTCTCTGGAATATTAGATAAGTAAACTGAAATATATAGATGAGCGCATTTTGTATTTTACTTCGTTGTGTGGCAGAGCAGTTTGTCAGATTCCCGACAGTCTAAATTTGGTTGGAATCTGGCTGGTGGCAGCATAGGAATTAGTGACTTCGGCGCTGACGTTAATAACCGCGCCCTTTAAATTATAGTGTCTTCACGAGGCAGGTGCAGTTAGGCCGGAGTACCTTCTCGGGAGGCATTACAATATTTCATGTATTTATTACTTCATCATTATCATCACCAACATCATGCAGTCTTACGAAAGGTCGTAGCCTCTTCCAAAGCGAGCTGACCACTGAAGTAATGCAAATGCATAGAACTGCCCACCTTAGAGGGAAATATTGTTCGGTTTTTAGTGTAACTGTGTGTACTTACGCCAACGCGATTTATTTTGGCGCAGTTTTTAATATAACTTAACGCACATTTAATTCTGTTCTGTAATTTTGAAGTACAAGAACAGTAAAAAATTTATTTAACAATTACCACCAGAGACGACACTTATTCTCAGAGCATGTCATGTAGCTACACAAATGTCAAAATTAATTACTGCAGCAGGTTGTACCAATGTCTGACATTTTCCTTTCCTTTTGCAAAATATCACACATATATTCTTTCAAGAATTACGTTCCGTCTCTTCTGAATAATTCCGGTACCATCAACTTACACACGTGCAGCACAGTTTGATATCTTGTGCGAATTCTCCACAGACTTGACACACGGCTGCAGGCAAGATATCAGCATTACCCAGTTCACTTTGTCTGTTTCGCTCTTTCCTTGTTCCATGCTAAATATACCCTTTCTATCCACGTGGATAGCTAAATATTTCCTTATACACACTTCTCAATTGAAACTGCACTCTAGGTTCTTCGATGCTGAAAGCTAATCGGAGTTCTTCAGTTGGCTTCCCTCATTTCCTGCTTTTGTAAATTTCCCTTGTTTTCCTCGCAACTATCCCTGAGACATGTCACAATTATTTCGATAAATTGTGATCTTAAAATACGCCACGCGTTTCACAAGCCAAGAAAATAGAAACATAATTTTATAGTATAAAACAACTTTATTACATAAAATATAATCAAAGGAACATAGCAGCTACACCTTTCGGCTCTCATGAAGCCATCTTCAGGCTCAAATACAAAAGGGCCTTAATGTACAAATGGCAATGCCTTAAAATTACGAGATCTCGTTTACATTTCTTGATTAAAATTATATATTAGAATATAAATGTAAAATGTAAAATATAATTATAAAATATAAATAACATAAGATAATAGAGACATGTAAAATAGAAACTTTATGATATGATATATTTGTTTACTGCAATTGGGTTGAAACCCGGTGGCAATAGTACAGTACACATTTACACACAAACAGTGCATAGAATAACACAGTCGACACAAACAATACATAGAACAACACAATTAACTAACTGGGAAGAGTGGGACCCGTGCCCCGCAGTTTGCACGATGAAAACAGAATATACATAACATAGCGTACATAACAATAAGAATACATGGGTAAAGGTAAAGTGATCCCGTTACAGTCCCGGTGTGGCCCAGAGGGTGGGTAGAGATATAGCTCTACTCTTCCATGACCGCGGAACTAGAAGGGGGAGAGTGGTCAGCAGCATGCCCCGGCCGTACTTTACCACCGGGAAAGACCCGGTACCCATTGTACGGCCCCAGGGCCGGTCTGGACGGGCGGAAAATCTCGTCCCCACCGGGATTCGATCTCGAACCGTCCAGCCTGTAGTCAGTCGTTTTACCGACTGAGCTCCCGGGACCATTTATATATTAAAATATAAATGTAAAGTGTAAAATACAATTATAAAATATAAATAACATAATAGAGACGTGTAAAGTAGAAACTTTATGATATGATATATTTGTTAACTGCAATTGGGCTGACACCCGGTGGCAATAGTACAGTACACATTTACACACAAACAATACATAGAACAACACAATTAATTCGGGAAGAGTGGGAGCCGTGCCCCGCAGTTTGCACGATGAAAACAGAATATTCAAAACAGAGCATACATAACAATAAGAATACATAAACATAACAATAAGAATATATAACTTACAGAATTAAACAAAAGTATACAACAAGTACAACCATATGAAGGAATACGATAAACGAAAAAGCCAATGATGGGAATTTTATGTACTGAGCAGTCTTGTAGAAGTTTTAAATATTGTGGCATTATTTAAGATCCATTTAATTTTGATGATGGGAAGCTGGCTCCTTTTTTGAAGTATATGGAGCGGTTGTTCATTTAATTAATTGTATTTTATGTAATAAAGTTGTGTTACTTACTTACTTACTCCATGGTGCAGAGTCCTTCTTGAGAAGCTAACTGGTCTGCAGCTAGTCAAGAAATTCCCCGCATTTCACGGAACCCGAAGGTTCATTACAGCACTCACAAGCGACCGCCACCTTGAATAAGCAGTCGCGGACAGCTGACGAGGGGTGATCCTCCAGCTTGTGGGTTGGACAATGTGCTAACAACCCCTCCCTGTAAAAAATAATGTTCAGAAACACTCACAGGCGAGATGATTCCTCTGGAGACAAAACAATCCGGAGTTTACTACTCCCCCACTCGGATCTCCCGGGGGGGGGAGTGTTTCTAGGGGAATCATCGCGCAACATACAAAGAGGTATGAAAGTTGTGTAAGACTATAAAATTATATGTTTCTATTAATCACTGAAAACACAACGGGGATGCCTCACCTGAAAAACGGCTAAGAAAAGTTTATATTATTTAGAGTTTTTCTGAAACAGAAAGAAGCATCATCGCTCGCCAAATAAGTATTATTAAGCCCTGCAGAATTAGATATTAAGTCCTTTTTGAATGTTGATAGCCGACTGTCAGGCTGCACGGTGTCACGGCCTCTATCACAGTGTAGCTCATATTACTTAAGTTGACTTACAACGCAATACGCACCGAAAATATAATTCGTGGTTTCACGGAACTGCCACAACTGCCCAAATGCACTTCCGTAGCATTGCCTCACTTTACTGCAGTTTGCTGTTACGGCAAATTAGAAACTTGTTTTTGGTTACTTTTAGGGAATTGAAGTTCCGAACAGTGTTCAGGTTGCAGAGGATTACATTAACCAAAACAACAGAAAGTGGTGCACTTACATCAGCTTATTAAAAGCATTGCATTGCTTAAGGGAACTAACGAAACGCAACTATCTTTTCCTCAGCAGGGAAACGGTATTTAAATGTGACATAGCATTACTGCGTAGTTGCCATGTATGTTGGCAGGTAGCAGCACACGTAACGTGTATCTAAATTACTGTCAACAATACAAGACAGCGTAAAGATGTAAGTATTGTGAACGCAATAAATTAAATACGTTTATTGTGGAATTCTTTCGATATATCGGAGCTCACCGAGGCAATAACCCGAAGGTGAATGCAGTCGGGTACAAACGCGTATGCATTTGTAAACAGTTGGATTTTGCCTGTGAATACTTAAATATGGCGACTTCATATAACAACAGTAGCACGAAACACATTTTTACATTTTGGATCAAGAAAATAATCCATTATTGCCTTCCCTCAGGATGTGAAAAGGCTGCACAGCAGTGGTCCTGTTGAAATACAGATTCTGGTGGTCATTGCCTCCGGAGATGCTAGAGGGCCAACCGACCTGCCTCATAGCCTTTCGTTTCTGATGACCCCTGCATCCGGAGATGCCACAGGGCCTTCTCAAACTCACATATAGCCTTTTCGCAGAGTAATACCTGCTGGGGCAGTGCACAGAATAAAGACCTGTGGCTTTTCCCTCTGCCGTCCCCAGACGATTCCCTGACCTTGTGCTGCGCACAGAGGAGCTACGTTTGTCTTGTGTGATCAAGAAATACCTCGAAGAATCGTTACGTTATAACCCGTGTATGTGGCACGGTAGGCTGCAGGCCGCGGGCTTCCAGTTTGCGGCAATATCCAATAAAGACCAGAGGGGGGGTGGGGGGGGCGTGTCTGAAGCAGCAATTACATGCAAATCTGTGTTGACCTTGTCGGGCTGGGAGGGTGAATGAAAAGCAATACATCACACCCTATCAACTTGTAACCCTCACCAGCACAAAGACACGCTTTAACAGGGGTAGATAGAGTGTCGTAATGACGTCACTTGTCAGTCATAACAGTGACTGCCTGTGGACTAGGCGATCGACATTCGGTTCCCGGAAAGGGAAAGCATGCCCTGTGTCACCAGGTTGAGACCCGGTCTGGGGCCCGTGCAACATCCTTCCTGTTAGCGTAACCATTATTGTCGCGGACACATCACAATGCTTTACGTTTTTATTGTTGTTGACCTACATGTAGCTGTCAGCAGTGTAAAGCCGTTAAGTGTTGACATGGAAACTCAAGAGTCCATTCCTTGTACACAGTTTTCTCTCTATAAATGTCGTACAGGTATCAACAGCACAAAAGTACAAAGTTCTTAATGTAAAGTGCCCTACTTTTTTGTCGGATTTTAAGGAAATTTGAAGTTTCTCGACAATTTTTTTAGGAATTCCGAATATTAAATTTCACGAAAATCCGTCCAGTGGGACATGCGGACAACAGATGGATGGACGGACATGACAAAGTTAATACGTCCTTTACGCTGTCCATGCGAATGCGCCTAAAATGCATTCAATTCTATCTCCACCTCTCTCCACCCTATCGTACATAGGCATGTTGTATTCTTGAATTCAACACAGACATTAATTCTTACACTCCACTTTATAATGGCGCATACCTGTTCAGTAATTGACTCAGAATACAAACAATATAAACAGCAGTGTGCAAAATCTCAGGTTCTCACAGCGGTGTCACTGAACACGCAATTCTTCCGGAATATGATGCTTTGTAGTCGGGCAAGTAGATCCCAATGTTTCGGAGTATTGTGGCGCCTCCATTTTCAGTGTCGCGCAGTCTGAATACGATTGAACTTGGACTGCTTGATCATGAACACGAAGGCACTACATTCCTAAACAACATTGGTAAGCACTCGCCAGGACACAATTGAAGTTTTCGTAAGTAGGATAATGCTACTTGCCACAGGGTGGTTCCTTTCAGTACAAAGAAATGTGGGTGCAGTAGAAACAAACCTGCCGTCAGTTGCGTTAACAGTGGAAAGTAAAACTGCAGACTGTTATGTGGAAAACACATATGGGCCTTGACGCGATCAGCCATATATTTATCCTATTCATTTATTTATGATGATCAGGTCAGTAACTCTGCTTTCTGATCACTATGCAGAGAAATAAAATATATTTTTATGGATAAATTTGCACAATCTGGATGTATTATTAAAATCTAAACTTGTGTATGAAACTTTTCAGTCTCGAAGATATTAAATGCAACGTGCCTACACTTTAGTTGAAATACCCGTTCTTCGTCGGGGCATTTATTAAAATTATAAATTTTGTTTACCTAATTCTACATGTATCTCTTTATTGAACTTCACAGACATAAGAATGTGTTCTAAGCTATTAAGGTAAAAATTAATTGTCATACATGAAACAAACATTTATTTGTTTTTAACATTAAATTCTGGTTCTAAATTAGAAAATATGTAACGTCTTAGATACGCCTTACCGCTTTGTCCCCGCTTGGCAATAAGTGTTTTAAACGAAAAGTATTTCGCTTCATTCATTTCACTGCATGCAGAAACCAGTGTTGCTCTAACCTCGAAATTGCCTTCGATCTGATACTTCTGTCTCTTGGCAGCTGTGTTTGTGTATTTAAGTTGTTAGACTACGTCTGATTTAGGGAAGTAATTGTCTGAACTGCCAACTGCGTGGGCAAGTCCTTCTTGAAAAGCCTACCCAGATATCTCTGTATAGGGTCTGAAAGTTTTCTTCCCCATTCACAAGAACCCACATTGTGTCTTGAGCTGTAGGATTCTAAATCTGATCCCATCTACTTCTGGGTCTAGGAAGTATTCTCTTCATGTTTTCTGATTGAAATTCTCTGCGTCTATCTCAACACTTTCTTGCTTGTTACATTGCTCGCCATCTCATCGTCCTTAATTTCTTTATCTTCAATATGATTTGGCGAATAATACAAATCATAAAATTTCTCAACCTGTAAGGCTTTCCTTCCTAATGGTACGTCATTGTTGTTATGTCTAAATGTTGCTCTGAATCAGCGTTTCCCCTGTATTTGGATAAGCCATGTTTTACACCCATATAAAACAGTAGAAAAGATTTGTATTGTTTAATCTTCAGGTCACTTTATTTGGAATTTGAAGGTAAAATATTCAGAGTGAAAGACAGCAAGGACTTCCCGAACCGTTTGTTGTATTTGTGATTTGTAGAATTATCGCTTTGAATTTTAGTAAATTATAAATAGCTTTTGTACCGAGAAGTGTTACAGAATTTGATTGAGTTGTTTCCGTGCTATGTCGGCATGACACTACGGCCTGTCCCCTCGCATTGTCTAACCACAGACATTAACATGGGCAACAGAGGATCAGGGCTGTCCTCATTCTGTTGCTGGTAAGCAACTTCTATCACGCTTCTACGCCTAATCACTGGTCATGAGAAGTTCCGTTCCCTCGGTTCCGTCCTCACGAAGTCTGCGGATTTGTGAGTTTTATGCAAATCGGAGCAGTTAAGTTCCTACTTTTCGTATCGGCGTAAATATAATTACATTTTACGCGTTCATCGTTGAATTGTGTGAACCTTTGAAAGTAACTCCTACCTCAGTAAAGTTCGTGTGCTGCGTCGATTAGTGCACTAACTGTTACCTTGCTTATATTAACTTTAAAAAATATAATCTTCCTGCTTTGAATGGATGCATGCGTGGATTGATTGATTGATTGATTGATTCATTCATTCATTCTTTCTTTCATTCATTCATGTATTTCTATATTTAGAATGTGTGTATATACACGTATGTATGTACGTATGATTTTATGTATGTACTTATGCATGAATGTATTATTTATACATATACGTGTGTACCTATGTATCTGTGCGTATTTATGTACGCATGTAGACCTGTGTATTCAGTATGTATGTACGGATGTATGAATGAAACAATGGATGCTCTCTTGAATACTATTTTCGAAAACTAGTTAGACTATTTTCTGGTCGCTCTAAAACTCTCCAGTATGAGCAGAAAATATTCTGAAATAGCCACATATATTGACACATCCGTGGAGCTGTTCAGACCACTGAAACTAGCACACTGAACATAGCAGTTCTAGTTAGTAGCATTCCGGCTTCATGTTTGGGAGGTTCGTTTTTCATATCTCAGTCCGAAGACCGTCTGTTCTAGGCTTGGTTCCTCTGTTGCTCCAGGCATATGCAGAAGACAATGCTTCAAATAAAGCCACGACTGGTTAATTCTGCGTGTGAACTTCTTACGGCGTTACGAAATAAAAGTACTCCTTATATAATGCCCTTCACAATTCAACCTTGAAGGCAAGGTTGAATTGTGAAGACATCGTTTCCACGTAACAAAATACACTCTGGTTTACTTACGGTGGCACCACCAGATGGCAGTTTTCGCTGTGAAAACACATGAATTTTGACTTAGTTACGGAAGCACCACCAGATGGCAGCCGTCAGTATGAAGCAGTCATGAGGTACCTAGTCTGTCTCGGCATTTCATCATCATACTTTCTCAATAACTTATAAGTTAAGTGTTAACTTTTTTTTGAAAATTCACCACATGAATATTCACTGAATTTGTGATTACACAGTAATCCTCTGAATCTGCAATATACACACACATGTTAACTGATCAGATGATGAGTTATCATTGAAAATCACAACTATAAGCGCCGTGGATTATAGGGTCAATATTAAGGTAATCGTATCGTATGATGCAGTAAATAATTAAATAAACAGGCTGTTTATATGAGTTTGTAACGAAGAAGAACCGTGGGGTATTCAAAATTCGGCAGGTGTGCGAAAGTAATTGCTTTATAAGGAAACTTAAACTAAGAACGTAGTAACAGCACGTGTCTGTGTCGTATGCTTGTGGATACAGCATTATGAAGAGATATGTCGTTCCCTAAAAACTGCAAGACCGCACTCAGTCTCAGCGACGGAGAGATATTGCTCTTCGCCAACACATTAAGCACAACCAGCTTCCTTTCGCAACCACACCGACAAATCTTTCCACAAAAGACAACGTTCCAGTGCAGCGGACCTATGGTATTCACCTCAATACTGCTGATGGTAAGAATGCTTAATTTTATTTCCATTACAGCTACAGGCCTGCTGGATGATTTGGTGCATAGGCACAGGAATCCTCATACCTGTATGATTAACCGTAATAATTTACAAATGATGCATGAGTGAAAGTGATAACACAAACATCATTTAGCTTACATTAAAATAATGTTGGCAGCACTGGATAATATGGCGAAGTGTAGAACCTAAATAGCATGAATTCCCTTTCATTTTCAGACTGTTGATTCTAATTGTCTTTTGAGTGGCGACACTTCTGTGACACGTTTAATATGGCCGTAGCATTTACAAAATTCACAAAGGTACAACAGCGTTCTGTGATGCCATTTGTGGATTTCGAGGGTGTAAAAGCTAATGAAATTTACGACGGAATTGTGATGAATGGAGTGAAACATTTGGATGCGAGTTCTAGTTGGAGTTTACGTGCATCATGTGTTTGGGTTAAGACTGGTAGGCTATCGAACAGCGTGTCATGAACAACACAAGAACAACTGCAGAAACTGAACATAAAATGAAAATCTGCCATGGAAAGAAAGAATGCGCGACGGAAGACATTTTGTTCTTGAGGTGTCAGGGTATGCGTGTGTGTTTTGACTGAACGCACTGGGACGTGTAAGAATGCGAACATACTTACAACGTCCGCTATAAAAGTATGGCGTGTTTGTTTTGGCAGAGCTGCAAACAAAGTTGCCTTCGATGAAAACAAAATTATAAAGCCTATTAAAGTGGAATGGATTCAACATTGAACGTTTCATAGAGCAGGTATATCCAATTTGATTATGATTTGCGTAAATATAAATAATCAGTAATATCTCTTTGTATAATGCAATGTAATCAAACACACCCCCGGGGTTGCAATGAAATTATTGGATTTGATACAACAGAATACATAATTATTCGCAGTTTATTATCAATTGATAATACCTACTGATAGATTGAAGAATTGCAGAAATAATTCACAACTGCTCTGACAAGAATCAGTAAGGGTGGACACACAGAGGTCAGAATGTGAGTGTGTTAGAGTGAATGAGATCTTGCGCGCTGTAATACATTTGTGATATCAAAAAGCTGTTTAAAACCAGAGATTTTTTCTGCTACAGTCAGCATGTCCGACAACCCATCGAATGTCGCTGTGATCGAGGGCGTTTTGGAAGCTAGGAACAACTTTGTCAGATACCTCTCCGGATGATGCAGACCAAGCGTCACTCGCGAGACGCCCCGAGGTGGTTCGAAGTTCATCGGTGTCCTACAGAGACATGATTATCGCACGCATTATCGCAATTTTTTCAAGAGGAATAATTGCATGACCAAGGGGGCTGCCATGGTAAGCGCAGATGACACACTCGAAGGACCGCCAAGTAAGCATGAATTTGCCCTTCTGTCTTCTCAGTCACAAAAATCTGAAAACAAATCCGTGTATGAGCAATAGCAGCCCAACTCTAAATCTGCAATATTCGAGTTTCTCACGGTAGGGTTGCTGAAGACTCGATTTTTCTGGATTTTGGGGCTGTTTGTTGGATGATTTATTCCGGACGTTTTGAATGATCATGGTGCCTTCATTTGCTAGGGTCGACCAGTCCGATTGAATTAGGATCATATCCCAGACACCTCGAATCCTCAACTCCGTATTTCTCTTACTTCCTCTTCAAATCGCGAGCAGTTTTGCATACGGACGTGGACATGGATTTCACTTATGTCTTGTCATAGCAGGGTGTCTGTCAACGCACATCGGTTTCTGTCCTGTCCGAAGGGTGCGACGCGTGGAATTGGAGGACGGGAAGAAAGAAACACAAATGAGTATCCGTTGTTTTGTGTACTTACGATGATTTTTACAGGAATAAGATAAATACAAAATGAGGAAATAATTTCTTCTTTATTAACGAGACAGGCAGTGTAGGTGTAACGTAACACTGAAGCACGTTCGTGCAACCATTATTGCAGTGGAAAATCAATATGTATTACATATTGTGAGCGTGTGTTGCTACCGTCATCTTCACCTCGGATGCTTGGATGTGTAGCTTCCCGTTTGTTCTCAGTGAACCCGAAGGTCTTAATCGCGGGGTAATTTGCGTGGGAGGTCCCTGCAAGGCCCACGATCGGCTTGTACAGGCTGACTTACAACAACCCTTCGTTATGGGGCTATTTTTATTTTATTTGTGGCAGTTCAAACTTGGATTACAGCAATTATAATATTATAACATATTATTAAGTGTATCCACGGCACTTTGACTCACAGTTTATTGCCACTTCTTTCTTTTTTAATCAAGCATATATCCAAAATATTCCCAAACTGACGGAGCACCAAAATTTTATATATTCGCTACTCCAACTGCAAAAACGGAGTCTCCCTCGCTTACATCTTCTACATCGCCAGATCAAATACCATCCTATTTACTGTAATGATTCTATTGGAGAAATTCAAATTTGGAAAACCCCATAGGCTGAATTTAACATTTTGGAAAGTCCTACCTCATTAATTGAGCTAATTCAAGTCAGCAGACCGAAACTTACGATAAACAAACATTTAGAAGTGTTGCCCAATGACAATTCCTACCGAATGAATTACGTCCTCAGCGGAGCCAAAGTCTC
>Ga0123357_10008899_pt1 | contig 12614 bp, 9 predicted proteins | sample TergutEmb28metaG_FD_89873 | JGI IMG/M metagenome (GOLD analysis project Ga0123357, IMG submission 89873) | Embiratermes neotenicus P4 segment gut microbial communities from Petit-Saut dam, French Guiana - Emb289 P4 | ecosystem: Host-associated > Arthropoda: Insects > Digestive system > Gut ... | reverse complement strand
ACAGCAATAAAAAAAAGGCCGGAACGTAATTTAGTTAATGTAAATCGGCCGACTGTCACCAAACGAAGAGAGCGAAAAAGGCTAAAACAAGCCTACCTAAGTTACTAGTGAAAGGCCGGTGGGGATGGAAGGAAGGGAGAAAGGGGAAACAACCACTATACGGCGCAGGTCCACACGGTACAGTCCGGTCCGAAAGTAACGTCGCAGCACAATATCTCACTCAGTTCTTCTTAGAATAAAAAATGTTCCAGACTAAAGTTGTAGAGAAACTCAAAACACACATTTTATGTTCAATAACTTCTTTCAAAAATCATGCCATTGATGAGATAATGTGAAAAAATGTTGTACAACTGGGCAGGCCACAGATGACAATACGGTGCATGTGCACTGCATGCTGAATACCTAAGGCTACAAACAGACACACAGGTTGTGCAATACTCATTGCTTCTCAATTGCAACAATGGTTGCGTGAACGCACCGCAATGTTATGTACACGTACATTGACTGTCTTGCTTTAATGTTAATCTTGTATGATGACTAGTAATATTTGAGGGAGTGACCTTTTGTGGAGCACTCCCCTTTGTATGAAGAACCATATCCTCCTTATCAGAATAATTCTCAACAGGTGTCACAGATACACAATATGCACACAAGCAACCTTCAGCATTACCATATTTCTCTGTAAAGCAGTGTGATAAAATTATATCATCTGAATATCCAGACATGAAATTACATCATTTAGAAACTCTGACAGTTGTTCCACGTCTGAGTGTTCGGATGTTACGTATATCCTCGCTGCTTTACAAGGAAAGATGGTAATGGTAAGCATCATTTTCACCATCCTTAACTGCTTGAGACAAAGTACATAATTCTTATGATGCAAAATAAGCCATGTCATGAATTAGTACTTCTATCAAGACGTGAATTAATAGAGGTCCTGTTGCATTCCTATTGCCCAGTGTGGGCACAGAGAAGCCAGAACTATTGTGCAGCCCTCTGGGATGTGATACTGTACAGTCTAGTGTAAGTACCCACAGAATGGAGAAACCTGCTGCCCCCATATTCATGGTAGAATTGTTGTGAATATGTTAACATGTTATATAAAATTAGCATAAAAGTCACATAAGATTATAGTATGCATAGCAGTACTTCTCAAACTAGAAACAGGGTTTATCCAAAATCAGATATAGGCCTACAATGTAAAACTTTGTACATTAAGCATATGCAGATGTCCACAACTTACAGTAAATGAATTCCTTGAAAAACTGTATTACATCGATTCTGTATTCATGTGGTACTGTAACACCTATTCTAACGTGGAAGGAGTCCTAACCCCAAAACACCCAAATTATTTAAATTCTCAAAACACTGGCACAGGAAGTAAAAAGTCAGTATATTAAGAAATTAAATTAAATTAAACTAAATTAAATTAAACAAAAATTAGGTACATCACCAAATATCTCACAGCTCACTTTGTTGCGGCCTGTAATAACTTGAAACGAGGCACAAGTGGGGAAGAGAGAAATTCACTGCTTGCACACAGATGGACCAGGATCAGCAAACAGAGGTGCCTGTGAATACTTCTAAGTGACACCAAAACTACTCATCTCAAGAACAGCAACAAATTGCTTCACCAATTATGTTGTGTTCACAATGTGTGCAACAAATTTCCTGGCTGAAAAAAAAAGCTGATTATCTTTCACAACATATTGTAATGAATACACACTTCCTGGGGACATAGTAAGTAGGGATCTACCATACATAAAACTCATAGACTGACCCTATGGTGAAGCACACACTGTGTTACAACTGTTAGCCAGTTACAGCAGAAACCTAACTTTTTTGGGGACAGTATGGGGTTGAATCACAATGGAGGCAAGATTTTCCATGCCTGTCCACACCGGCTCTGGGGACCATCCAGCCTCCTGCACAACAGGTAGTGGGTCTCTTCCCTGGCGACAAAGTGGTCAGGGTGTGTTGCTGACCACCCACCTCCATCTAGTGCCAAGGTTAGAGAAAGAGTAGAGCTATACCACTACTCTCCCTCTGGGCTTTCATTTACCTTTTACCTTTCACCTCCTTTTGCTGAGATACTGGCAGTGAAGAAAAACAAGTGAATATCTTAAGGCTGACAAAAGACAGCAGTACTTAAAATGCTGTACTACATTTTCCATGACAATATGTTCTTACAAATAACCAGTAGCATTACTACAAGGGCACTGCCTGTACTAACATAACTTCATGCAACATTTTTGCTACCAAATTCTTGTATTAAACTTTGTACCTATTACACTCACTGGTGTTTGCATGCTCTGCAAGTCAGACACTCTCTTCATCAGATCCACATTGCTTTTCTCCAAGTGATCTCTTTCTGCTTTCAGCATCTCTGTCTCCTCCTGATATTCATCCAGCCTGTCATAAAAGAAGAAGCCAATTATTCTATTTCAATACTTACTGCTGCAGAAGAAGCTCAGGGAGGAATACAGATCACATTTTTTATGTTTATTGGACCGTGCATCATCTTCATAGTTGAGTAAAGAGAGACCAACTTGATGTCACTTGCTTTATTATTTCTTTATATAATGCTCAACATGTTTCGGATGTTAATACATCCATCCTCAGGAGCTTGCGACTTATGTGTAGTGCTTCAACCTGCATACGGATACCACACCACCACGGCCATACCACAACGTAACTACAACACACATCGAACCAGATCATATAACCCATGAAATAACTCAATACATAAGTCGCAAGCTCCTGAGGATGGATGTATTAACATCCGAAACATGTTGAGCATTATATAAAGAAATAATAAAGTAAGTGACATCAAGTTAGTCTTTCTTTACTCAACAGATCACATTATTGTAACACACCACACACACATGACAGACAAACACAAAACTTCATAGCCATGCCACAGCTCAGGTAGTTAGATTCAGTCTTCCTACTGCAAAGACTCCGGGTTTAATCCTAAGGTAGTTCATGTTGAATTTTTGGTGGACAAAGTGACAGTGGGGCAGGTCATTCATTGATTACATCGGTTTTATCCTGCTAGTTATTGTTCCAACAATTGTCCCTACTTATCCATCATCATAATCATATTTTTATTTTTCCATAGATCCATCATAGTTACATGAACCAAGGATACAGAAATTGTCATTAATTCAGTTTCAACACATATACATGAACATAAACACATATCCAACAATTTGCATACCATATTAAGGATACTTGTCAAAGCTCATACAATACATTCATAGTGAAATACAACAGAATTAATATAATTTCATATAACAATAAAATATTAAAAATGTACTTTTATTAACATATTTACTATATAAAACATAGCTCTTATATTTTTCTGTTTTCCTTATAATTAAAATATTCTTCAATCAAAAAAAAAAAAAGAAATATTATTATAAAAACCTTTTTAAGGTGGTTATAAAACATTTCTGGTTGTTCGATACATTTTTAATATATTCCAGAAGATGGTTAAAAACCTTTATTCCTGAGAAATACGCTCCTTCATTAAATTTAGATAAATTTACTATTGGCAGGTGTATATTATTATGGTACCTAGTTCTATTATTTATGAATTTCCTTATTTGTAAGACAGGCCCATTTAAGGCTGCAGCTCCAAGGAAGTCACTCTCACTTCATTCCTACATCTAAAAGAAACCTTATTTAATGATTATCTGGTAATGTACTGAGGGAGCACCAAATATAGCATGGTTGAAAAATGAGATACAGAAAAATTGCTGTTAATGATGTGTATTAAATACCAAGCACCAAAACAGTGGGGAAATGGGATTTGATTTCCCAGCATGGGCAAAAGGTTTTTGCCTTCTCCAAAGTGTCCACATCCGATCTGGGACATAACCGGTCTCATAATCAACATGTATAAGAGGCTCTTCACTGGGAGAAAAGCAGCCACAGTACGAAGTTGACCATCACCTCCTCCTAGCACCAAAGTTAATAATGCACAAAACCAAACCCCCACTTCCCCATATGCCCCCATGTCACAGTGCTTAATTAAGACACAAGAACAACTTGGCAAATGAACAGAACATCTTCAAATTTAAAGTACTTTGGCATTAAACTGTATTTTATTTCTGAATCAGATTAAAATAAGCTAATAATAAAATGGTAACAGAACACTACAAAGGATCTTCCAAACCAAGAAATACTGCCAGATCAGCAAATTTCATTCCACATTAGTGGCAGTGCAATTTAGAATTAGAGTACAGTGCACCAAAATTGTCATGGGCAAGCAGCCATATCAAAGTTGGGTTACAAACCAACATTTTGGAGACTTCCTCTGTCACCAACATTGAGGCACTCTAGGTGACAGGAAGGTGGACTTAAACTGAGCAGTTATTGCTGACAATTCAGTCCTGATACCTGGTTGATTAACCCTGGAAATCAATCTCTCATCTGCAGATTAGCCTCTTTTTGCCACTGTGTTAAGACCATCCTGGAGCATATCAGTTTTATTGTTATTTAACCTATCTGTCTCTAATATCTGGAAGAATGTGATTGCAGGAAGATACTGGATTTGAAACGGGAGTCATGACCTCTTGTCATCCTGTGCATCAATTGGAAACACACATAATATGTACTGACAGATGGGCAGACACACAGACATAAATATTACTCATGGTCATTCACCACACTAACCCTGATAATGTAAACAAAGCAGGTCTTCATTACATTGCTTTCTAACTCAGCTCTGATGTGGATGAATACCTGTTTCTGGTTCAACGCTCAGTTGAGACCACTTTCTACACAGTAAGCGGCAAACATTGGGTTTACCCAAGATATGGGGTTGCCACAGCAATGATGATGAAGGGTATAGCCATGATTTTCAATCTATTTTAGCTCACAGAACCCTAAGAAAGGTACAGAACTTACTGTCCACAATAAGTGTAACATAAAATCAAACACCAGTGTTTGTTATTTATTATGTACATTACATGTAAAAAATCAATGGCTAACCCCAAAATGATCAATAACCTGATTGCTGGCCTGACACATCATCCCTGTCCATGGAGAGCTCTGCTTACTGACTTGACTACAGAATCAGGAAGCTTCCGGTTGAAGCAGCGATGGATTGTCTGTATGCTATCAGTGACAGAACGAATACTGTCGAATGTTGCCACATGAATTTTAATTTGTACATATAAATTTAGGAGTGCGAATACAGCTCTTCAGCCATTACACATTTTCATCTCTTGGAACCCCTGACACCCCATTGCGAAACTGTGGGGTTCCACGGAACCCAATTTGAGAAACAGGGTACAGGGAGATTTGAGCACACTTGCTTGTCACAGAAGGTCTACACCTTAAAGTCCTGTATTGTGCCCATATACTCACAGCTTAATGCGATCCTTAAGGTGACCAATAATGATCTGCTGCGTGCTCAGCTGGCCCTGGAGGTCAGCAATGCGAGAATTGGAATGTCGAGCCATGTGATCTGACACAAGACGATCTAACTCTACTTCATGCTGCTCTTGCAGTAAGTTTAACTACAACACACAGAGTGATGCGTGGTTCAAAAGAAAGGTAAAGCAAATGCTCCAAATGTTCTTAACCTCAGCTTTCAATGACTGCAAGAGGCTACCTTCATGTTCCAGCTGCTTTATCACAAGGGAAAGAGCCCCCAGTACACATTCACTAGAAGAATGGAGAGGCCAAAGAGATGTCTGCCCCAGTTGTGCTGTCTGTGCACAGTCACTTTACTAACTTAGCTAATGTACCGTATTCAGACAGCCAACATAAGCATACACTACGTAAGTTACAGCATTTCAATCAATACATTCACTTCCACATAAAGTTCTATATTGTTATGAACTCTGACAGACCAAGGAAAGGCACAAAAACTTGTAGTAAGGGAGGGAGTAATCAGCCCCAGATTCAAAACAGCTATCTACTGAATTCAAATCTGGAACATTACCACAACACAAACCCATCTGGTAGAAAGCTACACGAACACAATTACAAAAGTGTTTCATTTATTTATTTACTTGTTTTTACATATATAGTTATTTAACAGTGCTGTCAGTGTCTCAAGGCTGCACAGTGTTCAAAAGTAGGACAATTAATGAATAATGGTTTGGAAAAGCTATGGACGGAAGCATCATGGTCTAATGTGAGACCCTACCCCAGCATTTGCATGGAGAGTCTGACATGCCTCACCCAGGATATGCGACGTCCTGGCCAAGATTAAAACTGAGCACCTTCCAAATAGAAGTACAGAGTGTTCCTGCTTGAGTGAATGTGCTCAGTAGGTGTGTATATGTTCAAGGGAGGAATTCAAAAGAGGACTTGTCTGTCTATTCACAAGTGCAGATACTTGCCTCACTAACATCCTGTGGACATTTTCTCCACAAAGCATGATAATTAATTTTTAGTAAAAGTACTGCTACACTCACATCCTGCAGACGTTTTTCCTGCAGACTGCAGTAATTTTCCTCAAGATGCAACAGTTTCTCTCGCAACATGCCATTCTCTTGCTCCAGTCTTTTTACGTCTTCCTGTCGATCAGGAGAATTTGGCTCAAACCGTGATGGATCATACACCTTATTGCCTGATCGCCGACTAGTTTCATTCAGCTGTTCGTTGACTGCTGCTCCTATAATGTTTCAGAATCAGATTTTCTAGAGGTTACAAATGTGGTAACAATGACACACTGTTCACTATCCAACTTTTTTCTGCAACACAATGGCCCAAGTTGGGCCTAGGTCACCTCATTGTTAAGGTTTATATATCACACTGCAGTAGGACTGCTCTGAACAAATGATCAGTCCATCGCAGAGGCCGCCACTACATGCACAACACACACCAAACATAAGAGGCAAACATACATGCTCTCAGTGAGATTCAAACCTGCAATCCCAGCAATCAAGTGGCTTCAGACCTATGCCTCAGAAGGCATGGCCACTGAAATTGGTTTATCTGGCATAATGTGCATCATATGCCAGCTGCCATGATTCAATTATACTGGATACTTTCAATTTCAGAGAAAGGTTGGATATGCATGTTTCTTGAGCTGGACTACCCATGTTTATCTATGTGCATTCTGTATAACTGACTGTGATAGGCCCCCTGTAAGCTCATAATGTGCAAATTCAGTCACACCCAAAAAAAGAAGCATAAGACAACCAAAGAGATGCTGTTTTGGGTTACACACACTTAAAGTAATTTTAATTGCAACCAGTCTGTTTGCAACACACTAAATGGTCAATCCTGAAATTTGTGTGCCTAACAAGATGTTAAAATCACAATTCAGTAAGCTCTGTCTAAATGTTTCCGCAGAAACATAACATTATTCCAACATGTGCTATGTATGGCATGAACATAAACAAAAGCAATGCATTCAGTGCAATGAGTAGTAAATCTCAAACACAATGATCAGACAATTGTAATCACAAAATGCTACTTGTCACAACTAACTACCATTATAACATTTAAACAGAATCTTTGTAAATTTACTGTACATTAACTGCCCCTTTTGTAACGCTGTAACAACCACACTCATGCGAACTTCCATGTCTGGTGGACACCAGACAAGTATTTTGCTGCCATCTGTCAACGTTATGATTACGGGCACCTAAGTCAACCTATGGGTTCAGGCCTCCCCACACATATCCCACTGAACACCAACCCTAGTACATTGCAAAAGGACTGCTTTATTTCCAGCTAGTGCAGCCATACGCAGTTGTCAGAACTGTGACAACGTCCAAGGTACAGCTCACCCCAGAACAGGCCATGAAGGCCAAATGGGGCACTAGATGGGGGTGTCACACCCCAGCCGCTTTATCCCCAGGAAAGAGAAACGGCACCTTTAGACAGGAAGATGGGTGGGCCCAGGGCCTGTAAGGATGGGTGCAGAAAATCTCACTGCCACCAGGTTTCGATCTCCAGACCAACCAGCCCGTAGCGAGTCAGAGACAATGGCATCAATTTCAGATCAATAAAAGTACAAGAGTTTATTCTTGACACAAGGCATCCTGTTGTGTACATGAAGAATTGTTTCTATCAAGGCAACAGTCCAAAATGACTAGTTCATCAGACAAGTGATGACTTATATAAATTATCAAAAACTACATTCTCCTTTCACTGGTGTGAGATCTCAAACCTTACACTGTTGTCCACACAATATATCAATTGCATCAAATACACTAACTGTATTAAGTATTATTTTTTGGTTATATTACATTCTTACACATTTCAATCATGCTGTATGTGGAAAGTTACCCTTAATAATTTGAGTTATTCTTAAAAAATATATCTGCGAACTTTCAAGAACTTATTATTTAAAATTAAAATTACAGTTCTTTGTTGAGTTTTATGTAATATTATATAAAATACTGCTTTCGTACCATGTTCCCTATTCTTCTCCTTTTATTCTCTTTTTAGCTTACTGTTGAAACTGAAAAACATGTCTTCCAGTAAATTAGTTGTGCTGCACTGTTTCCTTGCTTGAAACAATTCAAAAGCTCATTCTTTTATTCTTTATTTATCTGCTTATTGAATTTCATCCTTACAAGTGAGATGAAGGTCATACATGGACAAAGAAAATTGACTTTTAAATTTGAACTGCTTGAGAGTAGCATGCAGCGCACTCCCGAGGAGGTTCAGGGCCTGGACATGGCCAGGTGCCCCATGCCACAGTATCTATGCCCCTGGTCAACATATTCATTCCGGCAATCATGAAATGAGTAAAATAATGATCCTTCTTTCAGAGCACAATAAAACAGCCATAAATGAATGAATATGAATCCCAACAATCCGATTTGTTGACCCCTTTCAATCTTATGTTTCTATACTTTCAACCGCAGTTTGAAGTATAACTTAAGATGCTAAATGCTTTAAAATTCACAGCTTACAAGAGGCACTCATACAAGTAAATCTACCCAGCATTCTTCCAAAATATGTCTCTGCATGCTGCATAGCCTGTAGTGGAAGAGCATAAACAGGGATGGAAAGACACCAGGCAACTGAAAATTCCAAGTTGGCTACAGAAGGTTGCACATCAGGAGGGCAATATATCTCAGTATATTTACCTTAATGTCCAACTTCGTTCCACCTGACTCCTACAAATTTTAGCTGCTCCTAGGAGTTTCAGGCATTTTTCCATCCCTAAGAATGAATCAGTGTGATTACCTTTAATAATCTGAATATTAAAATTGCTTCAGTGTGGTTATCAGGGAATTTACATTCATTACATTAATTCCTCCAAATACAGTCAACTCCTCACACAGCAAACCCCCGCCCAAAATAGTGTCACCCTCACTTAGTGCTCATGAATATCTGTGAACTGAAAATACCTACTATTTTAAAACATGGAATCCTCAGTATTTCATCGCCCCCACTAGCTTCCAGCTGCCAAAGACTTTAGTGAAACAATGTGCCCATAATGTCTCATATAGTGCCATGCTGTAAGCTATTTAAGGAGAGGGGATAGTGTGGGTTGCAAATTCCGCCTGGCAAAACATCTATCATCTACACACTACAAAAATCTCTTTTCAGCTGTTCTAGCAGCTGGCATATAGGTGACTGGTATTTCTCTTTCACTTGCTATTCATTCAAACAAGTACTGACCTCATAACACTGGCTTCCATCTATCTATTCTTTGCCCCAATTTCTCACTCCCATAAATATCAAGTAATCAATCCTGTGCTGCCATAAGACAGCCCAGAGAATTTCAAAATCACAAAGTATACAGAAGCAAAAATTCAGCTCTTCAGTCACCATTAGATGAATGTAATATTACAGAAAAGGTAAGGTAAAGTTCACCCTATAACCTGCCATGAAGGCACAGAAGAGGAGTAGAAACATAGTTGTACTCCATCTTTAACCTTGGTGCTAGATAGTGGTGGGTGGTCAATACTATGGCCCGTCCACTTTACCCCTGGGAATGGCACAGTATATGAGGTGGGATGGGCCCCAGGGCCAGTCTGTATGGGAGTGAAAAATCTCGCCCTCACCGGTATTTGAGTCCCGGACCATCCAGCCCAAAGTGAGTTGCTATACCGCCTACACTATCCCAGTCCACACATAACATTACAGCAAAGATTTTAAGTAGCCTAACTCAATATTTTACTAGTGATGTATGAGGACATGAGGCAGTATTAAGTGTTAGTAAAAAGAAAGAGTTTTGTGCTCAAAGCAACTAATTTACTGTAGCTTCTGAGCAGAATACAGAGAACCAATTCTTATTATGGGACAAACCCGTCAGTCAACGTGAAAAAAATAAGTGGGAAAATCTAGCAATTGTTAACATGAAAAAGAAAAAGATGCAAAACATGAAAAAGTGCAGAAAGCATGAGCACTGTGAGATAGGGCAGTTACATGCTAAAAATGGTACAGTAAAAGATGATGTTGTTAAGTAAATGGTGAAAACATCCTGCATCTATTGTACACTACCACTAAATTAAATGTTCTTCTGACATGTTCTCAATTTGCAATTAACATCTTTTTATCATTTTAATTAAATTTAATGAGTTTCAAAAGTTGCAGTCCTTACACTTTACCAACAGCGCAGATTCATCCCTGCATGAAGGCATATAACATTTTTCTTTATTGCACATTAAACACATAAAAATATTTCAAACTGAGATACAATGTAATAAGATCTACATTTTAATTTATGTATGGTACAAGCATTACACAAGGTGTCATAAAAAGTTTAATGAAGTTGTATTTCAAAATAAATTGATATGGCCAAGAAAAAAATTCACCAGACAAATTAAAATGTATGCAACCAATTTAAAATTACATCAAAATTTATTCAGTACTTTCAGAGATGAAATATGTGGGCAGGCAGACAGACAGACATTACCTCCCCACTGCACTTTTATTTCATGCACATCATGCAGACAATGCATAGAAATGTACGGCTTCAAACCAAATAACCTACCCTTAACTGCTGGAGGTCTAGATGGAGCTATGCCAACCCCTAACTGACGCTCTCTCTCCTTCTGCAATCTGCGGTTGGTCTTGGCAGATTCATCCAGATCTCTGCGGATTTTAGCCAGTTCCTTATCCTTGGATGCCAACTCCTGTTTCAGACCTCGTATTGTGGCCAGCAGATGTGCGTCTTCACGCACAGCCAGTGCATTAGCTGGTGGTGCTCCAACAGCGATCACCATAGGTGGTGCTGCCGCTCGTTTACTTGGTTTTGTTTCTTGCATAGGCTGTTCCTCTGCCTTCTTCTCTGCAGCTTGTCTCCACATGTGTGCCTGATGCTTTGCAGATGCCAACTGAAGCTCCAAGTCTGATGTATGTTTCTCATACCTCAACTGTAGATAACAACATAATCTAAGCAATATGTACAATAATATTAACAGTCCCACCATCAGACACAGTTGCAGCATTTAGCAAGAATAAACTAATAAGCAATATAACTTGTATGAATCTTCCTGCATTATCATGAATATTTTGCATTTCAGTTTGAATACATCTCTGCTAAGAAGACCATTAATGTTTTAAAGTACAACAGTTACTATACTGTACCATTTACATATTAAGATTTCAAGAATTCTGCATTTTCCAGCACACATGTACACTCAATCAATCCCACTCATGTGTGCACACCAACATATACACAGTGTCTTTTTTTCCTTGCTTGACTGATAAGCATGAGACCAACACTCTGCCTCATGCTCTGCCAGCATTGTACCATATGAAACATGTTGAGGAGGTTTAACAGTTGATGACAGTAGTTAAACAAATGATCACAGTGATAATCTCTAGAAAGTCTTAAAAAAAACTCACAAAAGCATAGGGTTTGCACTTATTGGTCAAGCAGGAAAACAAACTAAAAAATTCCAACTCAAAAGGACAGGAGAAACTTTTTTTAGTCTCCTTAGTTTAATATCCACAACTCAGAGATCTGCAGGCACCTTCTTCAGGTAAAAGTTGCTCAGAATGCTGTAAATGTCATAACTTTGCTACAGAATATTCTACAGTGGAACACTCCACAACCTTTGCCTGGTAATGTTAACTAGTAACATTTGTGGAAGGTGCGACAACTATCCAGTACCTTCATGGCTTGGAACTTGTCCTGCATCTCCCTGATGCTTGCTTGTGCATCCATCTCACTTTTGGCTAGCTCCTGCTCTAACTGCTGCACTCGGTTCTCAAGGTACTTCAAACGAGGTGACAGATCTCTACCCTCACTGTTAGCTGCCAAAATTAGTGCTGAAATGGAGTTTGGGTGGTTCCGTTTCAAGATGCTTTCCATCTCCTTCACCTACAAATAAAGCGAAAAGGTACATTCCACTGCGGTACAAACATTTTCCAAATATGTTCTTTGCTGTTTTTTAAACTTCACTGCCAACATTGTTGATTTACTGCACATATAAATCTGTTATGCTAAAGCTGGTTAGACAGCACAAGGTCAGAAATTACTTTCCCTTCTCTTTCATTAAATATATTCAAATACTGAAGTCTCTTATGTTTATTGGACTGTGCATCATCTTGATAGTTGAATAAAGAGAGACCAACTTGATGTCACTTACTTTATTATTTCATTATTTAATGCTCAACATGTTTCGGATGGTAATACATCCATCCTCAGGAGCTTGAGACTTATTTGTTGAGTTATT
>Ga0123357_10008898_pt1 | contig 12614 bp, 8 predicted proteins | sample TergutEmb28metaG_FD_89873 | JGI IMG/M metagenome (GOLD analysis project Ga0123357, IMG submission 89873) | Embiratermes neotenicus P4 segment gut microbial communities from Petit-Saut dam, French Guiana - Emb289 P4 | ecosystem: Host-associated > Arthropoda: Insects > Digestive system > Gut ... | reverse complement strand
AGTTACGGAGGTGGTCGTATATGCAAACTACATAGGACTTTGCCAGTTCTACCGATATGTGGTCAACATCAGCAGGTGGTCACCTTATGAAGGTGGTCAACTTGACAGGTTTTACTGTATATAGGGAATTTGTGTTTTATTTTAATTTATTTTTGTTATCAGTTGGAATTTTTGTGGCATGGATTGGGTGTCTAGGGACGAACCCCCAATTTGTAACATGGCGCTCTTCAGAAATAAGGGTTCGACTTACGACGGTTCGCTTTGCGAGTTTCGGCCAGGAAACATGTCGTAGGTGCGGTGGGCGCCTGTACGAAGCAGGAGTGCCAACCACCCTACTGCAGTGTACCGTTTTATCTATATTTGCAGATCGCAAACAGTGACTGAAATTTGAGTGGCTGTAGTGTTTTCCAGCTAAAAACTTGAGTTACTGTCGGTAGGGAAGTCTCACAAAAGGCACGGCAGCTGCTGTTTGCGAACAGCACATGTAAACACAAATGAACAGTTTGTTCTGGAACGCCATGTACACATGTCACATTATGTTGTAATTGTTTGTAGTATATTTATTGCAGGTTTGTCTTAATAAGCATGTAAATGCCAGCACTGGACCACAAAGGAGAGACAAATAATATGCATATTTAGGGTAGCAGTCAACCCCTCCCCCTTCACCCACATGATCTGTTAATGATCTCTTTGGCCAATTGTATATCCTCTTAACGGTAAGGCTGATTCAACCCTCTGAGTAACTTTCGAAGCAATCGGCTGCCGGATGACGATACGAACGTCTTTTCTGCTAGATGTGATCTTCGTGTTTCGCAGGTCTTGTTCTGTCAGATCGCTCGGGTGAATGGATCTGATGTCAGTGGATTTTTCTTCTCAGTTCATGTACTGACCAGATGCTCATTTTCTTTATTTGGTAAACTTTAATTATTATCCTTTGAGTGGACATTCAGACAGGGGCGCTTGTCCTTTGTCAGGCGTCAGTGTAAATTATGAACTTCCCCATGGTACAGTACAAGAATTTACTGTTTATGAACCCGTTTCAGCAGCTTGGTCTCACAGGTGTGTGCGGTCGCCAACCAACCTGTCAACTTGGCGATTGCATTGCTGGACAGCTGCCGTGCTAAACGCGAACATTTGGTTAAGTATCTGTAGTGCAGACACATCTTGAACGCAAGCGCCGAAAATTGCTACACTCTTTGCTGCTTGTGTTCCGATTGATGCATAGAGAATTGTCCTGACGCCCATCAAAATGATGGAGACTGAGCCCCAGAAATGATGCTTAGTGGAATTTTATGCAGTCATTTGGTTATTCCTTAACTTTCTGGTTTCGTAACCTCTCTTCTTACGAAAATTACTGAGTGAACCCGACACTACGTCTAAAATACGGAACAGCACGAACACAGAATAATTACATTACGTGACATTTGAAGCTGCCACTGCCGTTCTAGCAGGCTTTCTGAATTCTGTTATGTGACGCCTTGTAATCTGGTATAAGTGTATCACGTTTCGGAAGAACCTGATGCTCCACCTGCACGTTAGAACACTTTTACGCTGAAGATGTGGGCCTCTTCTACCATGAATATGGGAGAGGCAGATTCTCTGAAACGTTGATACCTTAAAGCGCAACTATACAGCGTCACAGTCCAAAAGACGATAAACCTAATGTAAATATGTACAGCGATTTTCGTATGAGAATTTTTAATTTTTAATGCTAGATTTGTGATAATCCGGACGACAGGGGTGTGGAGTGACAGTCTGACCTCGAGGTTATGGTAAGGCTAATAGCCTGGAAGGTAGAGGCAGTGTTGGTGTGCCAAGCTCACTACAACCCACAGCCAGTCGGCTTCCAGTTGCGCTGCGAGTGACAGATGCGTAGATACTGGAGATTGTTCAGGGAGGTTCTCCGTATAACAACAGTGTAGTGGTTATTAGATCCTCAAAACATTCTGATATTGTGGTAATACTGTGGTTTTGAAGTCGAATTGCGTGGTTATGTGTTCCCTGGTGTTGATGGATTGCTTGCTGTCTCTTTTACGTTGGTGGGATGGATCGTTCGCAACATCCTCTTGAGACGTTCAACCACCTGTTCATATGACATGATGATTGATAAGCTCGGAAAGGCAATACAATGTCCGGAGCATCCTGATACACTTCGCAGATGACGAATTTCAACCCTTCGCTGATATCTTGGCTGTATTTTCCAAGGTATGTGTGTATTGATAGTGCAGTGGACGTTTAGGATGTGAAATTAACCTCGTGTTGCAAAAACGCTTAGAGCCTACTTAAAAAGTTGACAGTTATTTACAGGTTCATACATTGAAATGCTTTTTTCGAACCGAAGTTTTATTACTTTGGTCGGAAGTAACCACAGTTGCACCCAACCATGAGCCAGTTCAATCCTCACATCCTGTTTCATATCTTTCCGTCTGCGCCTGGGTGTTTTAAACGGGTTCCCCCCCCGGGGGGTTATTTTGTTACTATAATTCCGTCTACCCGGGCAAATACTGCAGTGGTACCTTAAAATAGGCCATGATTTCTGTCTTGATCCCTTTGAGGTCACCTTGTATAATTATTCGGTGCAACATAAGAGTGAGCTGATGAAGGATCGTTAAACGAACCAAGGAACAAACAAACAATTTGGAGAAATGCTGAATGCTCTTGACATTACGACGGCAATAAGCAGTAACAGGGAGTATTTTTGCTTAGTTGTTCAATGTCCATTTATCCCAATAATGAAGGCGAAACTGATTTGTTTCATAAAATAATGGCTTTGGGTTATCAAGTTCATCTACTGGGATGTCATTTGGTAGATATGTAGACCATGCCAACATGTCGGAGAAACCTGCTTTTTCCATTCCCTCTGTGAAGACGCAGACAGTAGATTCCTCCGAAACGTCCATTTCAGTTTTATCACCGAGTTTTAGGCCTGTAGTCTGGCTATCTTCTTTTCCTTTCGCAAAGGAAATGACTCGTGAAACACAGCGAGAAGGGTCGGACCGCGGGGATAAATTTGGTTGTGGAAGGACAGGAAAGAAAAGAGAACATTCGGGAAATGGGTTTAATTGTAAAATGTAAAGCTGCATTTAAGAGGTGCCGAGCTTGCTTGTCGTGTTGCTGGCTGTTGTGACTGGGGGTTGTTTGGTTGTTTCTTGATTCATGCAGACGAATGCCGGAGTCCTTTTAGAAATAGGGCACGATTACATCTTACAAATTCTGCCTTAGTATTTTATTTAATTTCTGCAAATCGTTCGGCACCTGTGCAGTTCTTAAATGGGAAAAATTCTCTTCAGAGACTAATTATCGTTCAGCAGGTTACAAAATATCCTGCTTTTTATAACACTGGAAATTATATTACTGTCTTTACAGAAAGCCGAGGCCGGTCTTAAGTGTAATGTAAATGAATCCATTCAACATTCTGTCATCGTATTCGTTCAGAATACAATTTGCTGTCTTACCATCCACGCCCAGGTCTTCCAAGTGCTTCTTAACTTGAGGTTTTCTGACTCAGCTTTTGTATGACGTTCTCACGTGTGCCAGTCCGCCTCATCCACACTTCACAGAGAGTTGTAAAGGGTATAAAAATTTCGCAATTCCGAGGATAAAGTAACGTATTTGTTTATTTACATAGACAAAGGCAGGATTGAGTTGCAGTTAGGCTTGGTCATCATGTTATACTGTGAATGACTGTTAATTGTAGAAAAACTTGTGTTTTGAAGTGGTCGGTTTGTGTCTACTGTACGTACAGAATGTTCAGTTGAAAATCGAACCCAGAGACACGACGGTCTTAATATAACTTACTGCACCGTGGAGTAGGTGTTGGAGTTACCTCCTCAAACTCTCATACGTGCTTGATTTCCAGTGAACTGACACCACACTGGGAAAACATATTGAGAATTTCATATAACTTTTTCATTCATATTCTTCCGGGTTTCCAAAGTGAAAAACATCCGCATTTCACTTTACTGCGTACACGCGAACGAAACAAATGACCGTGTTTCACACATCTCTCACACAGCAGATTAAATTGTACTGTGTGACAACTGTGATGCAATGTACCCCGTACACGCGACGGTAAGACTGGCAGTGTGTGAGTCATGCAACTGCCTTTGAAGGTGCCACGTAGTGTCGGCAGTTTCTAAACAAGAAGTTCCAACATTATTTAATAATCTCATCAAGTGCGAAGCATGTCTGAGAGTTTAAGGAAGTCATTTGTAACACATACTCTAATATTCGGTTCATTTTTATTGTATATTGCGTGTATTATACGAGGAAATGTAAGGCCTAAGTTTGCCTTGCGTCTGAGTTCGATTTTCATTTGACCTTTCTGTACCGTCAGCTTTAACACTCAAGAACTCTTTACATTTCCTCCCAGAGTGATTCACGTCCTTCATGTGAGTCTCAGACTGAACGGTGATTGTTTCTCTGAACAGCGTTGACGGACTGGCCTTTGTGATGGAGACGAAATATGTTTACCATGATGCAGTAACGGATGTTTTAAATATTTAGTTATGATTCGAGGGTTTGGTGATGGTTGATCTGAACCGTTTACACCAATATAGTGACTTACCCTCATACGCGGTACTAGAGTAACGCCTTTGGGTCTTGTCCGGTCCCATCGAGGTAACATTTTACTCAGGTAACAGTGCATCATGATTTATTCGAGTATCGTAATATTACGGGGGAGATGCGTGCGTCGCGTAGCATGCATGGGGAGATGATATAATTAAGTATACAAAAATGCAGGCGGAAAACCTGAAGGAAGACTTGGCGCGAGTGACTGCATGGTTGGAGAATGATACTAAAGTCGATATATGTGATGTGGAATGCGAGGATGTGGACTGGATTCATCTGGCATGCGATGTGGTCTAGTAGTGAGTTCTTGTGAATACGACAATTACCCGTCATCTCCATGAAAGGCAGGTAATTTCTGAACCAGATAAACAACTATAACATTCTTCAGCAAAGCTGTTTTCCATTGAGTTAGAAGCTTATTTAGGATTTTATTTCATGGGACTCCAGCGTTGCAGTCAGCAGGACTTGTTCCTATTCAGGAATCATTGCCTTAGATTTTCGACTTGGAATATCGTAAAATTTTCGTTGCTATCCTGCAGTTTTTACGGATTAATGCTAAGACAGCTGACTAACTCAGAGTAAGCTACGAATGCCCGCTTCTTTATTCGTAATTCATTATTGTGAATAGTCTTGTTACTGGACATTGAGCTATATAACTTCGCAGCTGATGTATCCTCGATTCATTAAAGGTTTATGACAGTCGTTCATTCATTATACAGACATTATATCGGGCAGCGTTGATTACTTACATCCAGTAAACCTCACACGCTGCACGTAATAAGGCGTCTTTAAACAAACAGATTATTTTCTGTGTTTGTACTGTGTAAACTGAAACTTGGAAAAACGGATAACTAAAACCAGGAAGGAAATAAAGAAAGAAAAAACAAAGAATTAATTAATTAAAGGAGGGGCAGAAACTTTGGGGCCGAAGCACAAAACAAAAGAATGAATGGAAGACTGTTAGGTGGTTTGAAAGAGACAGGGGCAAAGAAAGGAAGGAAGTACAAAAAGGAAGTGAAGACACAGAAAGAGAATTTACAGAAATGAAGGTAGAAGAAAGGGGCACAAGAGTGAGGGAAACACAGTAATGTAGAAACAAGGAAAGGAAGACAATAATGAAAGAGGTAAAAAAGTGAATGAAGATAAAACCAGTGGTGTATTATACTGTATAGCTAGTTTAGCACCGCTATACCACCGAAACGGCGGAAATGACTTCCTTATTCTGTTACAAAATTAAGAGAAAACTTGAAAATCTTCTACCTGAAAATTATTACTTTGTGTAATATACAATATGTATAGCTCATGTGCTGAAAGGCTACTGCAGGGGAGTGTTGTTGCGAACCTTGCCCCTTGAAGTGTGTGTGTGTGTGTGTGTGCGACAGAGAGAGAAAGTAGTGTGGAATGTTCTCCACGGCGTTCATTTAAATGTAAGTAAAACGATGATAATTACAGCTAACCTTCTTGTCGATTGTGTAACAAGCGAGAGAGAGAGAAAAGTACAGCGCAAGATAGCGGCTTGTGTAGTGGCAACGTTGCCGCTGTACCCACTGAAAATGACAGCACCCGAAGATTTTTATTAGTTACACACCTGTTTTCGAATTGAGAGAGCAGGTTTTCTGAATCCGTGAAATGAGTAACAACCCTGCGGATGAAGGCAGTACGTTTCTTCCAAACGTCGGGAAATAATTACCCAACGACACGGCGCACACAACTCAGAATAACTTCTCAACAGTAATGCGGTGGAAACCACAAATCACCATTTCGTATTGTTAAGAATATATTTCCTTTTTATTATTTTATCTTATTTATTGTGTTTTTTTTTTAATGCGTGATTGATTTTCGTTGAAAGAATGTAACGGTAGAAGTTTTCGTAACATTTGTAGGTCAGTCTGCATGAATACGTAATAATATTAAAAGGTAAAAAAGGTAAAGTGATCCCGTTACAGGCCCGGTGTGGCCCAGAGGGTGGGTAGATGTATAGCTCTACTTTTCCATGACCGCGGCACTAGAAAGGGGTGAGTGGTCAGCAGCACCCCCCGGCCGCACTTTACCCCCGGGAAAGACCCAGTACCCATTTTACAGGAGGCTGGGTGAGCCACAGGGCCGGTCTGGACGGGCGGAAAATCTCGTCCCCATCGGGATTCGATCCCGGACCGTTCAGCCCGTAGTCAGTCGCTATAGCGACTGAGCTACCGGGCCCACACGTAATAATATTACTTTTAAAAACTTAAAGGGTAAGTGGGGAATATTTTTGAGAATAAAATTTTTGTACTCAAAATTCTAAGAATATGGATGTTTTCAAAGAACGACGTGATTGTTGACAAATTTACATGTGTCAATAGAAGAGCGTAATTTCATTTCAAATGACCAAAATGTATCAGGTAAGAATTTTACGTTTGATTCCTCTCTTTTGCGGGTAAGGGTTGAGTGTTATCACGTTTACCATTTCGTTTATTATTATTATTATTATTATTATTATTATTATTAACGTTACATTGTGCAATGATTGTTGATTAAATCTTAATTTCTTGGCAGTGAGGTGGAACGGGGAAGGGGCAAAAGTAGCCATTCTGTACGCTTGAGCTACACCGGATTTCAGGATCAGCATTGGCCGTTGGATGTAACATTAATGCTATTGCAGCCTGGAGGCGTGACACGCAGAGGCTCTCTGTTGCCACAGAACTATTTTGTTACGAAGTGTCAATAAGAAGGCCGGAGGTTGTGACGTCATGTTGGTCAGAATATGTTAAAATTTCATGAGCACACTGCTGCTCCCAGCTTACGTTATTGCGGCCTACTGACTCCGATTATGTAACTACTTTGATTTGCATTAAAATGAGAATGGGTAGGTACGTCATAGTACTGAGACACTTCTCTTTTTTAGCATGACCACTGACGTACGTAAGATAGGCGTCACTGAAGAACGGTGTTGTACCGTCTTTTTTTGTACGTCGGACTGTGCGCTGGGGAATATGTCATTTGGAAGCCTAGTCGAGAGTGGGAGCAAGTTATGTGAGGTCCAGGGCACGTGGCCGGCCGTTGTACGGACAACATAAAATAAAATAAGCCCAAGAAGACAGACTTTTTGGACTACTTGGCTCCGAAGATGCAGACTCTGCAGTTCTCCGAAATGTCGCTGTGTGCCAGCCGATAGGGCCTCACATCCTAGAGTATTTTAATCTTCATCGATACCGCTGCGAGAACTTCAAATCTCGCATCTCTCTTATTTATTCGAAAGTAGACCTATTGGAAACCTGAAGTCATTCCTTTGCAGATAATCTGGAGACAGCTGTTTTATTTTATTCGGGACAGAGGATTACACTGTCCTCGTAAGTTGCAGGCAACTGTGCGAGGCCAGTTTTGTAACAACTACAGGCCTGTGCAGTGTTGAAAACTACGTTTTCAGTTAAAGGTAACACTGCAGTTTGCTTTATATACAATTAAAACAATTTTAATTATTGAATGCACGCAAATTAATGTTTAAGGCTGAATTTAAATCGGTATCAGTATAGTTTTTAAAACGTTTTAAACCGATAAAACAATTTGATATCGCTACGGAGTTCCGTATCGATTGACGTCCCTTAGGCGATGAATAACTTAAGTTGCAAACATATGCCCATATGCATGTGTAACTTTATGTACCGACTCCTAGTGCAGCTGCTTGCAGACTCACATGGGAGCTGAAAGAGTAGTCGCCCCTGACACAGATACGAACACACGTTCCTCGGTTACATTTTTGGGCAGCACTGTAAGTCGAAAGTCCATCTGTCGCCCACATATCCACTCTCATGTCTTCTTTAATTAAGGCTGGGTGACATACTGCACCAATTGCTTTAGTAATGAGTAGTTATGGCCTGTCGACCTATTTATGTCGTGGCATGTGAATTGTGATTCTCCATTCTCTTACTCGTTTCGCTGGTGAAAACGCCACCTTGGCTGTACATGAGTTATGTACTAAATCCTAGTATCTTAGCAGCCGCTTTGAAATTCGTACACTTTGTCCAAAACGTGTGGAGCTACGTTATGTCTTGAGTAGCCAGCCCTACGAAGAAAAGTCCGGTATGTGCGTCGAGGTTTCTCGTATGACGATTCTGGTAACCATCGGTACATTGTTTCGAAACTGAATACCAACTTTCACACAATCATATTCGTTTGTTACTGTAAACAACATTACCAGACACTGCTTTGCAAGGGAGAGACATAAACATATACTGTATGCTGTAAGTATAATCAAATACAAAACAACACTGTAGGCTCTTTTTGCTAATTTGCATTAATATAACTCGGGTCTTTGACTTTTTTATGCTTGTTATTTCATCATAACAGTGTCTGTCCCAGCCAGCTGTTTCACTGATGCGTACAGCGAGCAGGAAAGTGGTACTGGAGTATTGACGCAGTATTGGGCACCAGTGTTTTACCAAGTGTCAGCATATTTCTGTACTTTCATAGTACCGTTAAACTTCATGCAATCAAATTACTTTCTGAAAATGTTATGCTTCCAACATTAACCTAGTATGTGAATCTGCCACCTACGCACGAATACCGGAAATGTACTGAAAACAGAACGTACTGACTTAGCTCACTTTTTGACAGTAACGTCTCATCATAGAAGTTTTAGACATACTCTAGCAGTGTGGTAGTTTGTTATTATGGCGAAATAATGTAGCAACCGCTGTGACATTACGTAACTCCATTAGCGTTACATGTTATTGGTGGAAATAATTGAATTCCAGTAATTGGATTAACCTATTGTTTCAGGTTAAAAACAAGTACTATTTTAGTATCTATGGGAAAATTAATCCTGAAATAATTTAACTTGTGGTACCGGGCGTCCACGTCGTAAATGGGCTGTATGTTCGAGTCCCATCAGATTTGATAGTCTACTCCATTTCTTTCTCTGAAGCGGTAGATAATGGGAGGGTACACACGACAGTCTGCTTGTTGCGTCTGCCGAACGGCGCACCGCATTTCGATGGAATTTGCTATATAAGGTCAGAACTGGAAAGCATCAGTCGAATTCTGTTGCTTATTTATTTTTGGGCCATGATATTCACATAATATGAAGGTAAAATTGAATTTTTGTCCTTATTAAACGGCTCATCCTACGAACTATTAGTAGGCCCACATAACATTAGTATAGTCTCATATGTAGGCTGTATGTACGTATAGCATTGTTAATTAATATGAAATCTTGACTCTTCTGGGATGTTATGCAGCATTGATTGGCAGTTAATTGCCGACATTTCGGGACAACCTATCGATCCCATCTAGAAGCATTCTAAGAGTATGGGACCGATAGGTTGTCCTGAAACGTCGGTAAATTACTACCAGCCATCGCTGCCTAACTTCCCAGAAGTGCGAATATCTTATTTACACCACGGTTCATGGGCAGTAGGCGGATACGATGGATTGGACAGGTAAATCGCAGGAGGAAACCCATACGTTTGGTGTGGTAACTTTGGAAAGCGGACATTTGACACTAAGAAGGCTGTGAAGATGTAGGTAAATAACATGGAGATATATCTTAGTGAGATGTAACGCGGCTTGAATGTGAGTCCATGGAATGGTTCGGGATCTTGACTTGTTGTCCTTATACTACGACGCGCATCGGACAAGGACCACATTTATTTCAGAGATTTTCTGAGTTCTTTCGAAGACAACATGAAGGACACTTTGGATGGAAAATTGGAATGTAATGAAACCGATGCAGTCGTAACCAGAAAACATCGTGGCTAAAGTTCATTGTCCCCAGCGGATTTCAAACCTGCGATCTCAATACTTGACGGATAGAGATACGTCGTGATTTATATGCCACGATTTTTAGAATAACATTATTATTATTATTCTTTGTGGTAGTGGTTGCGGTAGTGGTGGTGGTGGTGGTAGTAGTAGTAGTAGTAGTAGTAGTAGCAGTAGTAGTAGTAGTAGTAGTAGTAGTAGTAGCAGCAGCAGCAGCAGCCGGTATGGCTTAGTTGTGGTGTAGGCACTAGGCAAAGGGCTGAACGAACTAGGATTGGGGTATCATTCCGCATATCATCATCATCATCATCGTCATTGTGGGAGACGGGATAGCTCACTAGTTACAGTGACTAGGCTACGGGCAGCACAAACGAGGAATTGTAATATAATTCTGGCACGGGTAGACGATTTACTGCTCTTCAAAACGTCAGGCTGGCTCTGGGACCCATCTAGCCACCTGTTCGCTGGGCAGCGGAGCTCTTTCGTGGGGCTAAAGCGGTCGGACCGTGAGGTTGACCACTTACCCCAACTAGTGTCGAGGTTAAGAATCAGTGCAGCTATACGTCTACTATCCATTATGTCTCATGGCGTGATGCTTAATTAAGCACAAAAACTACCTTTTAATAATAGTAATAATTAAAATATAATATAATATAATATAATATAATATAATATAATATAATATAATATAATATAATATACGATACGATATATTATATGATATATGATACGATATATGATATATATGATATGATATATGATATGATATAATATAATATAATTTAGTATACCTTTTGTTTAGCCCGTTATTCCCATCCGTGAAGTGAGAGCTTACAACCAGTAAACGTTTTATTTATTACTATGTATGTATGTATGTATGTATGTATGTATGTATGTATGTATGTATGTAATGTATGTATGTATGTATGTTACAGCGTTCAAGGGCATTGTAATGGAACTTTGTAACGAATGATCCATCTGGAGGAATTTGTAAGGACGTAAAAAGTAGATGAAGAAGTACAGAGGAAAATGTCAATATTTCTGCCAAGATTGGACCAATGTTCGCTCATTGAGTATACAGCAGAGGACGGTGGCCTGATAGCAACAGCCTTATTGATGAGAGGTGGATGGATGGGGCATTGCCAGGCTAGTCACGCTCGGTACTGGACGAAGAATGCAGCCTGCTCAATTGAAGTTCTGCTTGTTTATGGAGGAACTGCCTGCCGGCGTATCCTCGGTCTTGGCGACGAGCGGAGTTTCTCTCTTAAGCCAAAGAAATTTTATTTTTCGTCTGTTTAAAGCGACTTTGCATGAGCAGGGTGTAAATAATTTGCTTGTCGTCGATATGGATTATTTTGAAAGTGCGTAAGTCTGTAAAAAAGAGAAGTGAAGAAATAGGCAGAATGATGGGCGAGAGAGGAATAAAAAAAAAAAGTTTGAAGGGAAGGATTGAAATACACATAGTTTTGGCATTTATTGAAAATTGGAGAGGATGACCAAAAAGAGGGAGTGGAAAAACAAATTAATTTTTTTAAGCGTGGACAAGTAAAGGACTGCAGCGGCAAAGTTTTGCCATGTCACGATTGGTGTGTGTCTGAAGTGTACACCGATATCTAACGAAAACTGACGAACTGCGATCTATATGCTAACTCCTTTACGCAGTGCCTTTCTTGAAACGTTGGTAGTCACCCACCTGGTTAAGACAGTGTCCTCGTGTGCGAAATCCTTATTAATGTCGTTATAAAACACCTCCGTTGAACCAGTCTGCATGCTGTGAAGAGAACAGCGATATTCTGTGTTATTACGCAACGAGTAGTGGTAATTTCTTACCGACGTTTCGGAATAAACTATCGGTCCCATCTTCAGAAATCTTGACCCCTGCAAATGGGACCGATAGGTCTTCCCGAAACGTCGGTAAGAAATTATTACGACTCGCTGCGTAATAGCTCAGCAAGATCGCAGGTCTCATCTACTTCGCGGCGGAAGCCTGAAATCACGCACAGTCTTCGTCCTGTTTCTGTAAGATACAGTTTAACATTTTCTTGTCGTCGGAGCTTCTTGCACGTGATTGTCCCCTTGCGGTTCATCACAGCTGTGCCATAGAGCTCTGGGCATTTTCCACATCTCCATGCGTTGATTGCAGTTTAAAGTCTGTCGTCTGAGCAATGTTACACGAAGAGTGTAAAAGAAGAAGCTTCTCATTCTCCCCCCCCCCCAATCCCACTCTTACTGTCTCTCGCCGTTTAACCACCTTTTGTATCTCGGGATTTTCCTGTGTGTTTTCTCCGTTTGTTTCATGTTCT